>Ga0123335_1008082_pt1 | contig 11456 bp, 11 predicted proteins | sample BiotimSIPDNA_2_FD_89707 | JGI IMG/M metagenome (GOLD analysis project Ga0123335, IMG submission 89707) | Anaerobic biogas reactor microbial communites from Washington, USA - Biogas_R2 time_0 SIP DNA | ecosystem: Engineered > Bioreactor > Anaerobic > Unclassified | place: Washington, USA... | reverse complement strand
TGATCACATCGACCTGGTGAAAGTATTGCCAGGCGGTAAAAGTCGCTGGGTCTTTTTCGTAAAATTTCTGAAAACATTCCCAGAGCTCTTCGAGCAGCTGGTTTTTCGTGTTTTCCCGTTGGTCGTAAACTTCCTGGAGCAGCTGTGCGAAATAATCGGAATGAGCCACTATGGCGCTGACCAGAATTTCTTCTTTGTTCTTGAAGTAAAGGTAGAGCGCGGCCCGGCTCAGTTCGGCCCGTTCGGCAATCTTCTCCATCGTGATCGAGTGATATCCTTCTTCTTCATAGATGCTCATTGCAGCATCTATGGCTGATTCCCGTCTTATCTCCCGCTCCCGCCTTCTTCGCTCCAGAACTCCCATAGCGGACCTCGCCTCCGTCTTTGGACATTGCGTCTAGCTTAAAGATGGTGAGTCTCAGGATGCAAGCGCAATTTCGTCTGCGCCTCCCCCGACTGTTTCGTGTACGATGAAGAGAAAAGGCCGCGGGCACTTATTCATGAGTAAACGGATTCGCACTGACGCAAAGACCCTTTGCCGGGTCAAAGGATTGTTTCACGACCTCATAGTCACGAAAAAAGGGAAGCAGATTACACTCTGGTCGGACGCGGGTGTGCGGCACACGGTTTTCGACGCTGATGCCCCCCATATCCCCGGGCTCGAATATGCTCGCAATGTCCTTGCTGTGCTCGCATTCTGTCCTGAAGCCAAGTCCTGCCTCATTCTGGGGCTCGGAGGTGGATCGATTCCGCGCATGCTGTTGGCTGCGCTTTCGGAAATCTCCGTGGATGCCGTCGAGATTGACCCCGCAGTCGTGGAACTTGCCGCGCGATACTTCGAAATCGACACCCTGCCGCGCCTTACCGTTCACCTCGATGACGGCGCGGCGTTCCTCAGTCACTGCAGGAGACGGTACGACATCATCGTCATCGACGCGTACGCCGGGGGGCACTTTCCCGCCCAATGCGCCTCCCGTGAATTTCTGGCGCAGGCCCGGAACTGCCTCGCCGCAGACGGCGTGCTGGTGATCAACTGGCTCGAAGGACGCGCAGAGATGCAGAAAACGCTGTTGACGAACATCGAGAAGGCGATTGGCCCGGTTTGGCGGCTTTCCGGAGTGAGATCACGCAACGTCCTCTACTTTGCCACTCCACGAGGAGTCACCCGTCCCGAACTGGCAGCCTCCGCGACCGCTGCTGAGCGCCGGTTCCCTTCCGCGATTCCGCTCACCCGTCTTGTGAGCCGCTTTCGGACTTGAGAAGAGCGACATTTCTGTTTAGTTCTGCTTTTCTTTCGTAGTAAGATCATTAGTCGCTTTCATCTTGCCTTCGGCAGGAGACTGGCGGTCCGGAAAGCAGGAGAACCAAAAAGTCAGTTTCCACCATTCCGGAACAGATTGCTCGCGCAACAGCGTTCGGTTCAGTAGTAAAACCCAGCTTATGGGGGAGTACATACAATTATGATGTTCACGAAAATCTTCGGGCGAAATACGGAATTCCAGAAGTTCATGATCTCCTATGCGACAAACATAGAGGAAGCCGGTTCGAAGTTCGCCACTTTCGTGCGGGCTTTTGATCCCGAGAGACTCCCCGAGTGGATAAAGGATATCAAGGACATCGAACATGCCTGCGACGATGTCACGCACAAGACCATGAACTGGCTCGAAGGTACGTTCATAGTGAATTATGACCGGGAAGATATCTATCGTCTGGCAGCGGATCTCGACGATATAGTCGATTCAATGGATGCCGCAGCCACACGCATTTCGCTGTATAATCTCAAGGAGATACTGCCCGACATTGTGCGCCTGGCCGAGGTGCTCGACGCCGCGTGCAAAGAAACCGCAAGAGCGGTGCATGCGGTTTCAGGACAGAAACTCAACCGCAGCGTGCTTGAAATCTGCAAGAACATAAAGAATCACGAAGAAGAAGGAGACAAGATCTACCACAAGACGTTGGCCTGGCTCTTCCAGGGGGAAAAAGATCCGCTCGACGTAATCAAGTTCAAAGAAATCATCGAAGATATCGAACGTTCCCTCGATAAATGCAATCAGACGGCGATGAACGTAGAATCTATCATCTTCAAATACAGCTAGGCCCCGAACATGTTCGATTTCTTCACTCAGATCCCCTGGTTCTTCTGGGTCATTGTCTTTGCAGCGCTCGCCTTCGATTTCGCCAACGGCTGGCATGATACCGCGAATGCCGTAGCTACGGCGATTTCAACCCGCGTGCTGCGGCCTTCCACCGCAATCATAATGTCGGCCATCCTGAACTTTCTTGGCGCCATGATGTCGACAAAAGTTGCCAAGACGGTCGGATCGGGAATCGTCGACCCGGCAATCGTCCAGGATCTGAGTGGAAGCATGGTGATTCTTGCGGCCGTCGTCAGTGCGATCTCTTGGGAAGTCTACACTGTGTTCAAAGGATTGCCGGTTTCTGGCTCACATGCGCTGATCGGCGGCCTGATCGGGGCTGCAGTCGCTCTTTACGGCGTGAAGGTGGTCGTGCTCTCCGGTATTTCCAAGATCTTCCTTGCGATGCTGATCTCGCCGATTCTGGGCGGTTTGATCGGCTACGTCGTTCTGATGATCAGCTATTTTGTGGCATCCCGGCTGAAACCCAAACAGGTGCACAGCGGCTTCTCATTCCTTCAGATCTTCACCGCCTCAGCGATGTCGCTCATGCACGGCCAGAATGATGCGCAAAAGGTGATGGGCGTTATCACGCTTCTTCTCTTCACCGGTGGATATTTCGGCGCTGTTCAGTTTTCCGAAGCGCAGGTGCCGGTTTGGGTGATGGTCGCCTGTGCCACTTCCATGGCGCTGGGAACACTGGTTGGCGGACGTGCGGTTATTAAGACACTCGGCCGAGGCCTGTCGCACCTCCGCCCGATTGAAGGGGCATCGGCGGAGTTCTCGGCGTCGCTGGTACTGGAAGGCGCTGCCGCCATGGGAGTTCCGATCAGCACGACTCATACCATTACCGGAAGTATCGTAGGGGTGGGATCGGCCAAGCGTATGAAAGCGGTGAAGTGGTCCGTGGGACTGCGGATCATGTATACCTGGATATTCACGCTTCCGGTGACCGCCGTGCTCAGCGCCGTGCTCGCTCGTATCTTCGTGCTGTTCATCTAGCAGATCTTCCGTTTAATCCATACCGGCTTTGAAAACGGTGTGGAGAAATCATCGCAATTCGGATATATTTCCTTACCGTCGTACATCTCTCATTCTCATTCGGATCCAAAGGAGGGCATATGATTCGGGCGACCATCATGTCAGTTCTCCTCTGCGCTATCGCATCGGTTCAGGCACTGGCGGCTGAATGTACGCGCCAGACCCTGCAGAGCGTAACCGACAGCTACGTGGATGCGCTCAGGAAGGGATCCCCCTCGCTGATGCTTCTTGCGCCACAGGCAAAGTACATTGAGAACAGGAAAGAAGTCCGATTCGGCGAAGGGATCTGGAAGGCGCCGCTGGCTGTCAATTTTTTCCGTACTCTCATCGACACCGACATCTGCGAGACTTTCACCGAGATCATACATGCGGGCAGCAGCCACCCCTACGTCATAGGAACAAGGTTGAAGATCGAAGATGGCAGGATAGCCGAAGTGGAAAGCCTCGTCAGTGACGAAGACGACTGGCTTTTCGATGCCGACAACTACCTGAAGTACTCGTCGACCGAGAAGTGGGACGTTTTGCCGCCCGACAAACGGACTGACCGCCGGACTCTAATAAAAGTAGCGAGCGACTATTTCGATATCTTTGAGGATTACTCAGCCTTTGAGAGGGTTCCCTGGGGAATTCCCTGCGTCCGCATTGAGGGAGGAGCTTACACCAACGTCAGCAACGCTCCTGATCCATCGTGCACGGTCGGGGTTCCGAAAGGTGGCGGCGTGCCGATGACCAACCGGCGCTACATAGTCGATGTCGACATGGGTGCAGTCGTCGGGCAGGTGGACTTCGGCGGTCCAAAAGGGCTGCCCGATGCCCATACGTTCAGGCTCGAGAATGGGAAACTTCGCTATGTCCACGTCATAACGCTCTGCCCGAACGGTTGTCCCAAAATTCCTCCGCCGGAAGACATGCCGGAGCAATAGCCTTGTTTCTTGAGTTGGCGAATGCGGCTATTAAGATTCTTGTTCTGAGCTCGGGCGATTGAGCTTACAATACTCCGAATCAAAAGCAATTGAAGCTGGTTTGTCGGTTCACTCAGGTATTGGCGAGGAGTATATGCAGGATCAGGGAGAACTGGTCATCAAAGGAATTCGCATCGAATCAAAAGTCCTTCAAGAGAGAAACGTTCGGCCGTGCGGGGAAGGCAAATGCATTGCAGCATGCTGTTCCGGCGGAGTGTGGCTCAGGGAAGATGAAGCACCGCGAATACTGAAGTGGGCCGACGCGATCAAGGCATGCCTGCCTGCCGACCGCCATGACCACTCCAACTGGTTCGAGTCAGGCAAAGATGACGAAGAAGAAGAGATCGGCACCAGCACCGTCGATGATCCCGCGAGGCCGGGCCAGCACTGCTGCGTCTTCTTGCAGCCCGACCGCAAATGCTCGCTGCAGGTCGTCTCGCAGGAGAATAATCTGAGGTGGCCCGGAATAAAGCCCTTCTACTGTGCCACATATCCTTTCTATACAGAAGATGACGCGCTGATGGTGGACGATGAAACCCCGCTCAAGTTCAAAGGCGCCGCCTGCCGTCGTCCCTCGTCGGATAAACGCCCGCTGTACGAAATCTACAAGATGGAGGCCATCCTCGCATTGGGCGAAGACGGATACCGCGAACTGCTCAGCAGGGTTGATCGATCCCGACGGCGGTGAACCTTCCTACCTTAAACTATCCCTCTAGTTATGAAATAGCGATTCATTTTTGAAACAATTGCATCGTTTTCCGTATCATCTCCTTAGCATGCTAAGTAATTCAGACAAGGCGGGCGACGATGCAGTGGCGGCATTCCGTGCTGTAATTAGAGTTTACGGACTCTTGGGGCGGATCATGCAACCCTACTTTCACGGCCTGGGGATAAGCGGCTCGCAATGGAGCGTCCTGAGGGCGCTCGTGAGGGTGGAGCAGGAAGGCCGGGAAGGGCTTCGGATGGTCGAGCTGGGCGACAGGCTGCTTATTCGTCCCCCAAGCATCTCAGGTTTGGTCGGCAGACTGCAGAAGAGCGGACTGGTGTGGAGATATCTCCCAAAATCCGATCTGCGCTGCAAGGAGGTGCGCCTCACACCCAAAGGCCGGGATCTGGTCGACAAAATCCTGAAAACGCATCGAAATCAGATCAGGTACCTGATGTGCGGATTGAATTCCGGCGAGCGTCAGGAGTTGTTGACGCTTCTGGAAAAACTTGGAAATCACCTGTATTCGATCACTAACGGGCTGAAAAGGAACGGAGCATCGACGGGCACAGTCGAGGACTTACGCGGATGAAGGGAGTGATAAAGACCACCGGAATAATCATCGGCCTTGCGGCGCTGATCGCTGCCGGCGTAGCATCGCTCAACCGTGACAGCCAGACCTCCGCAGAAATCTTTCGCGTTTCTCCCGTCGAGAAAGGTGATCTCAGGGTAACAATTACCGCCACCGGAACGGTGGAGCCGGAAGAAGTGATTGATGTGGGCGCCCAGGTGGCGGGTCGAATTGTCTCATTTGGAGAGGACCGGCAGGGGAAGCCGATAGATTACGGATCGGTCGTCAAAGCCGGCGATGTTCTGGCCCGCATCGATGATGCGCTCTATGTTTCCGATGTCGACCATGCAAAAGCCTCCCTCGCTCAGGCGAGAGCGAATCTCGAGCGTGCTCAGGCGGACCTCGGCCAGTTGGAGGCAAAACTCGAGCAGGCTCGGAACGACTGGAAGAGAGCGCAGCAGCTCGGTCCTTCCGACGCGCTTTCGCAAAGCAGCTATGACGCGTACAAAGCCGGTTTTGAAACCGCCAAGGCGAATCTGGCGGTCGGCCAGGCAACGATCGCGCAAAACAGAGGCGCAGTACTGCAGGCGGTAGCGGCGCTTGCGCGCGCCCAGAGAAACCTGGGGTACACCACCATCGTGTCCCCGGTAGACGGCACGATCATCGACCGCAGAGTGAATATCGGCCAGACCGTCGTGGCGAGTCTGAATGCTCCCAGTCTCTTCCTGATAGCCAAAGATCTGAGGCACATGCAGGTGTGGGTGGCGGTGAATGAAGCCGACATCGCCAGTATTCATCCCGGCCAGCAGGTAACATTCACTGTGGATGCCCATCCCGGACGGGCCTTTTACGGTAAAGTGGGGAAGATCCGCCTCAACGCGTCGATGACCCAGAATGTTGTGACGTATACCGTTGAGGTGCTTACCGACAACTCGGACCTCGTTCTTCTCCCCTACCTGACAGCCAATGTTCAGTTCGAGGTTGCCAGCAAATCCAACGTCCTGACGGTACCCACCGGAGCATTACGCTGGACGCCGGCACAGGATCAGATCGATCCCTCTGTAGCCGGGAACCTTGAGACCGTGACGGCTCTGGCACGCGCCGATGTTTCCGATGCGCGCCCCTTGCGCACCACTGGCGGAGCTAAATCCGCTACATTGTGGGTTCAGTCCGGTAACAGCGTCCGACCTGTTTTTGTGTACGCAGGACTTTCGGACGGCGTCAGGACCGAGATCGAGGGCGACGGGATTAAAGAGGGGATGCAGGTGGTGATCGGCAGCAATGCCGATGAACGCGAGAGCGAGACCCGGCAGGGGCCGTCGAATCCGTTTACACCGCAGATCAGGAGGGGACGTGCACGTGGGGCGTCTCCTCACTAGAGAGGCATCGGTTTTGGAACGACGGGAACTTAAACTTATAAGAGTGGTGGATGTTCACAAGACGTATCTGCTGGGCGAGATAGAACTCTCGGTACTTAAAGGAATCTCGCTTCAGATAGCCCGAGCAGAGCTTGTCGCGCTCATGGGATCGTCAGGGTCGGGAAAGACGACCTTAATGAATATTCTTGGCTGCCTTGATCGTCCCACATCCGGTCAGTACTGGCTCGATGGCGAAGATGTCTCCCGTCTATCGGCTGACCAGCGAGCGGTGATCCGCAACAGGAAAATGGGATTCGTTTTTCAGAACTTCAATCTCCTGCCGCGAACGAGCGCGTTAGAAAACGTGATGATGCCTCTTTCCTATTCTCACGAACACGTTTCGGAACGTGAGGCGCGGCGTAGGGCAACCTCAATGCTCGAGCGAGTCGGACTCGGGAGTCGGCTGGATCACGAACCATCGCAGCTTTCCGGTGGGCAGCAGCAAAGGGTAGCGATCGCGCGGGCACTGATCAATAACCCGCCCCTGCTGTTTGCCGACGAACCTACCGGGAATCTCGATTCGGTGACGAGCCGGGAAATCCTCTCGATGTTTCGGCAGCTGAACCGTGAGCAGGGGCTAACGATAGTCCTGGTAACTCATGATCCGGAGGTGGCCAGGCATGCGCAACGCACGATCCACATATCCGACGGTTCTATTCAGGATGGACTCCGCCCGGCCTCCGCGCAGCCTTATCTCCCAGGTCTGAAAGGGCCCTCAGAGGTATGCGCATGAAGAGCTACCGCGTGCTCAGGACGGCGTTCAAGGCCATACGCCGCAATATCATGCGTTCGATTCTGACGACGCTTGGAATCATGATCGGGATTTCAGCCGTCATCACGATGATGGAGATCGGCAAAGGCTCGTCAAGCGCAATACAACGGACCATATCGAGCATGGGAGCCAATACGCTGATGATCCTCCCCGGCACGGCATCGAGCGGTGGCGTGACCTTCGGTTCCGGGAGTGTCATGACGCTGACTCCACAGGATGCCGAGGCGATTCTCAAAGAGCCGACGGTACGTGCGGCGGCACCAGTAGTACGTGCGCGCACGCAGGTCATTTATCGCGACCGGAACTGGGTGCCGATGTACATCTATGGAACCACTTACGATTTCCTTGAAGTGCGCGACTGGACTGATCTGTCGGACGGGGTTGTCTTCACTGAAGAGGATGTACGCACCGGCAACACCGTCTGCCTCGTCGGACAGACGCTGGTTCGCGAACTGTTCAGGGGCGAGTCGCCTTTGGGAAAGACCCTGCGGGTCAACAATGTCACTTTCAAAGTGATCGGAGTGCTGTCCAAAAAAGGGGGCAACATGATGGGGATGGACCAGGATGACATTCTGGTCGCGCCCTGGACTGCGATCAAATTTCGCGTCTCACGATCTACGATGGGCAGTATCAATCAGAGCAGTTCTTCCGCCCAAGACTCAGATGTTTCAAACGGCCTCTATCCAGGATCCCGGACATCCCTGTATCCAGTCCCTGCCGAAAACCAGACGACGAGCAGGCCGAATCCGGTTCGCTTCACAAATGTCGACCAGATCCTGGTTTCAGCACGATCTGCTGAGAACGTATCGGCGTCTATCAGTCAGATCACGGAGCTATTGAGGCAGCGCCACCGCATTCAGGCGGGAGAACCGGACGACTTCGTGATCCGCGACATGACCGAAATGACCAATGCGCTGACGTCGACTTCTCGCCTGATGACCAATCTGCTTCTGGGAGTTGCCTTGATTTCGCTGGTAGTCGGCGGGGTTGGAATCATGAACATCATGCTGGTTTCGGTGACGGAACGTACCAGGGAGATCGGGGTGCGCATGTCCGTCGGGGCCAGGGGGCGCGACATTCTCCGTCAATTCCTGGCCGAGGCAGTGGTCCTCTGTCTGGCGGGAGGCGCGATAGGCATCATGATCGGCCGCGGAGGCTCGTATCTGGTGAGACTGCTGCTGAACTGGCCGACGGAGATTTCGATTCCCGCCATAATAGCTGCCGTCGTCGTTTCGGTCGGGGTAGGTATTGTGTTCGGCTATTATCCCGCATGGAAAGCTTCCAGACTCGATCCTATCGATGCCTTGAGATACGAATAGATCCGTGGCGACAAGACAGGTAACAGGCATTCTCGTGCCCGTTCTCTTTTGCGGGCTGGCGGTGTCATGTAAGGTTGGCCCGAATTACCATCCACCGAAGGTTCCCATGCCCGTGCAATGGGAAGGAGTGCCGGCGGGTGCAGCAGGCGGTCAGAGCGTTGCGACTGCCCACACTGCCGACCTCTCGGAGTGGTGGAAGAGCTTCAATGATCCGCAGCTGACTCTTTTGATCGAGGAGTGTCTCAGATCCAATCTGACCCTCCTGCAGGCGCGCACTAGGATTCTCCAGGCACGTGAGGCGCGCATCATCACCAGATCAAGATTGTTTCCAGAGGTCATCTCGAGCGGAACAATCAGCGGCAGCCGCAGTGCCATCGGCGAATTGGGAACGCGAACCCTCTTTCAGGCCGGACTCGACTCGGCATGGGAACTCGATTTCTTCGGAGGCATTCGGCGGGCTGTCGAGGCCGCCGATGCGAACATCCAATTTGCTATTGAAGACAGCCGCGACTTCATGGTCATCCTGACTTCCGAAACCGCTGTGAACTATGCGCAACTTCGCGGATTTCAGCAGCAGCTCACAATCGCAGAGAAGAACCTCGCGCTGCAGCTTAGAACGCTTGACATCACTCAGAAGAGATTTGAAGTCGGTTTTGCCAGCGGACTTGATGTTGCCAATGCAAAGGCCCAGGTTGCAGCAACTGAATCGACGATACCGGTGCTGGAGTCAGCTGCCCAACAGGCGATCTACCGCATAAGCGTGCTGCTTGGGCGGGAGCCTGTGGCGCTTCTCCCGGAGTTGTCGCCGAGAGCGGATATTCCAATCACGCCGCCGGTCGTTCCCGTAGGCCTTCCTTCAGAACTGTTGCAGCGTCGGCCCGATATCCGCCGCGCGGAAGCGCTGCTGCACATTACAACGGCGGAGATTGGGGTTGCCCGCTCGGATTTCTTCCCGAGATTCAGTTTGACGGGATCTGCAGGGGTGCAGAGCCTGGTCGGCGGAACTCTTGGCTCTCTGGCGGGGACGTTCTGGTCCATCGGTCCTGGATTCACGCTTCCTATCTTTACTGCCGGCAGGATCAAGGCCAACGTGCGGCTGCAGACAGCGGAACAGCAGGAAGCATTTCTGGCCTACAGGCAGTCCATCTTTACCGCGCTGCAGGACGTGGAGAGTGCGCTGATCGCGTACAGCAAGGACCAGCGGCAGCGCGCCTCTTTGATTGAAGCCGTGAGAGCGAACGAGAGGGCAGTCGAGCTTGCCACCCAGGCATATACCTCCGGACAGGTCGATTTTCTGAACGTTCTGACTGCACAGCAGAATCTCTATTCCAGCGAAGAGGCTCTGGCGCAGAGCACCACCACCATTGCCACTGATCTTATCGCCCTCTACAAAGCCCTCGGCGGCGGCTGGTCGGCAACCATCAATTAGAACCAGAAACTCGCTCATGCAAAAACACGGTGAAGCGTGGATACGAAATCATGTAGACTATAACGCTGATGTAGCAGATCAGATCAGTTCGTTTCTCCTAGTGAATACAGTATGTCGAAAACAGCCTTGTGTCTTCTGGTATGGAATGAAAAACACGGTTGCCAGCGCGACCTGCCAAGGCTCGACTTTTCGCATTTTGACGAGGTGTTCGCTATTGACGGGGGCAGTGAGGACGGTACTGTCGAGCTTCTCAAAACGTGGAAAATTCCGGTTTACCAGCAGGAGCACCGCGGGTTGAATGCCGCATACTGGCAGGCGGTGCTTACAACAACTTGCGAGAATGTCGTGGTCTTCTTCCCGAAGGGAACTATCCCTCCCCGCGTTGCTGTCGAGTTGAAACAAGCACTCGATCAGGGTTATGAACTGGCGATTGCCAGCAGAATGATAGCCGGTGCGAGAAATGAAGAAGACGGTCGGCTCTTCCGACCGAGGAAGTGGGGCGTCAAGATACTGGCGATGGCCGCATGCGCGATCTGGCGTCGTGAAGGAGGGATGCTCTGGGACGTGCTCCATGGCGTAAAGGGATTCTCTAAGCAGGCTTTCCTGATGATGAATCCATCCCGCAGTGGCGTGTCCATTGACCTGGAAATGGCAATCCGTACCTACAGACTTCGGATAAGACGATGTGAGTTGCCGGTGAGTGAGAGCGCGAGAGAATCCGGTGCCACACATTTCAAGATTCTACCAACCGGTCTCATGCTTGCCCGATGTTTTTGTCGTGAGCTTTGGCGCCCACTCCGGTGAACTGCTCAAGGCCGGTCACTGCGGACATATACGGGGAGCGCTCCGATTGGGACTGATAGAGGACAAGTGGGTTTTTTCTCTCGGCGATTGGAAAGCCGACATCTTTCAGGATCGAGCTCAGCGTTGACCAGGCAGCTTCTGCTCCCCAGTTGCTTTCGGAAAACTCCAATCCTTTCCGGCTCATCTTATTCCATAGTGATTCATCTTGATAAAGTCGTACAACCGCTTCTGCGAACTCCTCGCTTGTGTCAGCCACGAGAACCGTCTCCTCATCACTGAGCGACATCCCCTCGACCGCC
>Ga0123335_1008071_pt1 | contig 11469 bp, 10 predicted proteins | sample BiotimSIPDNA_2_FD_89707 | JGI IMG/M metagenome (GOLD analysis project Ga0123335, IMG submission 89707) | Anaerobic biogas reactor microbial communites from Washington, USA - Biogas_R2 time_0 SIP DNA | ecosystem: Engineered > Bioreactor > Anaerobic > Unclassified | place: Washington, USA... | reverse complement strand
GTATTCGGAGTGTGGCCAATAGCCATAAACAAGCCTTTGCAGGCATAGTCGCTGATCTGTGAAGTCTTAACGTTCTTGAGTTTGATACCTTCCATGAACTGGCTGCCATATACTTCTTCGAGCACAGAATCAAAAACTATCTCGATTTTCGGGTTGTCGAACGCACGCTTCTGCATGGCCTTGCTGGCTCTGAATTCATCTCGGCGGTGAATCAGCAGCACTTTTGACGCGAATCTGGTCAGAAACGTGGCTTCTTCAATGGCTGAATCACCACCGCCAATGACGCCTATCACCTGGTTACGAAAAATTGGCAACGCCCCATCACAGGTTGCACAGGCCGACACGCCTTTTCCCCAGAACTGCTTGACGCTCGGCATGTCGAGCACCTGCGCACTGGCACCGGTGGCGATTATCACCGCATGAGCTGTAATTGTGCGACTCGAATTGCTCAAGGTAAAGGGGCGGTTGGCAAAATCGACTGAATCGAGGTCTTCCATGATGAACTCAGCGCCAAAACGTTCAGCCTGCTTGCGCATGCGGCTGATAAGGTCGGGGCCGTCAACACCTTCAGGAAATCCCGGAAAATTCTCGACTTCGGTAGTGGTCATCAACTGACCGCCTGGCTGGCCGCCTTTCATGAAGCCCTCTACTACTACCGGCTGCAGATCTGCCCGCGCCGCATAAATTGCTGCTGTCAGGCCGGCCGGCCCGGAACCGACGATTACCAGTTTCTTTGCCATGATTATTCTCCTGTAGTTATTCGGTATGATTTTGTGTGATTATACACCGAAGCCACTCAGAATTTAACCCCGTTCTGCGCGGCCGATCTATCGCGTCAAAAATTATCAGATATGATACAATAGCGCAATATTAACGCAGGAAAAAGTGATGATCAGACTCGGTTTATGCTGCCTGTTCGTTGAACAGCCGATAAAATTTTCGACTACAACCGCCACGCACCTGCTCAAACTGTCTGAAAAAGAGCGGCTGCAAAAGCTGTCACGGCTCTGCCTCGCCAATGCCGAGGCTCTCAAGCAGGCATACGAGTTCTGTGCACAGACCGGAATCGGCTGTTTTCGCATCAACAGTCAGATACTGCCGCTGAAAACCCACCCGCAACTGGCTTATCAGGTTACGGATCTGCCTGATGGAAAGAGTATCATCGCAACTTTCAGACAATGCGGCGAGCTGCTGCGCCAGCATGCTTTGCGCGCATCCTTTCACCCAGATCAGTTCGTCGTGCTCAATTCACCGAACCCCAGAACCGTCAGCAGTTCTCTCGCTGAAATTGAGTATCAGAACGAAGTTGCCGAATGGGTTGGTGCCGACGTTATAAACATTCATGCCGGCGGCGGCTACGGCGACAAACCGGCGGCGCTCAAACGCTTTGCCGAGGCATTCACACGCCTTTCGCCGTCAGCGCGACAGCGGGTGACTCTCGAAAACGACGACAAAACTTATACGCCTTCAGAACTGCTGCCATTGTGCCATGAGCTTGCGATTCCACTGGTCTATGACGTGCATCATCACCGCTGTCTGCCTGACGATCTCAGCGTCGAAGAAGCAACGGCAGCCGCATTGCAGACATGGCGGCGTGAGCCGATGTTCCATCTGTCCAGCCCGCTTGAAGGCTGGCAGGGCAAGCAGCCACACCGGCACCATGATTATATCGATACAGCAGATTTTCCTGACAACTGGCTGCAACTCGACTGCGACTTCACCATTGAAGTCGAGGCGAAGGCGAAAGAGCTCGCGGTTCTCAAGCTCAAACAATTTCTGAGCAACGGCAAAAAATCTTCTAAATCGGCCCAGCCTCAAATACGAAGAATTGGCAAGCGAAAAGCAGCAGGATTATGATTTTTTGCGAAGCCGTGGTAACATCATTTTCAGAATGACCTGGCAGGAGATGATCGATAGTGTCTGAAGAGAACGACCTCAAATTCTGGGAGTTTGTCAAACCCGGAAAGTTTGAATTACCTGCCGAACCAGCCAGTAAGAGAGCGGCGTCCTTTTTTGAGAAGTTGTTTTCGGGCGTCAGCGACGATGCCGGCGAAGGTGGCATCGAAGCCGTTCAAAGCGAGCTCAAGAACGCCCCGAGGTCGCTCATAGACTGGCTGGCACCCTATCCCTGCTGGAAAGAAGCCACCGCAGCGATAAAAGAAGCACTACTCCCATGGCTTGAAGACGAAACGTTTGAAGGTTATTCGCGCGTGCTGGTAGCGCCTTACGGCAGTGGCCTCGGAGAAATGCTGCAGATCCTCGCTGATGAAAATAAATGGACTGTTCTGGCAGCACCAGACTACAGCGTTTTACGCACCCGCAATTTCAGCTGGCTTGATGCGCTGCCGGCAAAAAGCGATAAGCCTTTGATTATTCCAAGACTTGAAGCTTTTTTTCTAAGGCACTACAACGGCCTCGAACATCTTAGAAGGCTCGTTTCGAAGCTATTTCACAGCCGTCAGCGCTGCATTATCGGTTGCAACAGCTGGCTCTGGCACTTCCTCGATTCAGCCATGCACATGCGCGAGAGTTTTAACAAATGTTATTACCTGCAAAGCCTTTCGGCACAAGATCTTCAATCACTTTTCTGTTCGCTTGAAACGCGCAAGAGTTATCGCCCGACCGTGTTCAGGCAGGCTGACAACGGCAGTTTCATCCTGCCCCCCGAAATGACGGGAAAAGGCCGACTGGACGCCGCGGTCATCAAGGCCGACAGCTCTGCTGACGCATTCCCGTCTGCTTTTCTCAAAAAACTCGCGGTTGAATCTCGTGGAATCCCGCTGGTCGCCTGGTCTATCTGGCGTAACAGCCTTCGACTGGCGCCAGACGAAGATGTGGCGGAACTGGCACGCGAAGTGGCCGACAAAGATGCGGCAACCTCTGCGACGGCAAAAACCATCTGGGTAAAGGCGTTTGAAGACGTCGAACTGCCAACTATCCCAGGCGATACGGGCCAGACTGGCGCATTTCTGCTGCTATATCTGCTGCAACACGACGGGCTCAAAACCGATGCAATTTTTGACCTGCTCAGCCTCGAAAAAAGCCGGCTGATAGGTCTTTTGAACCGGCTTCATAAAGCCGGTATTGTCGTCAACGAGAACGATGTCTGGCGTGCCAGCTGGCAGGGTTACCCGGCGATCAGGCGCTTCCTGGCCGAGCAGGATCACCTGCAGGATGCGATGTAATCATGACACCAGAAACCACCACTCCCGAGCAGATTTTCAGAGATTTTGAGCAGATTCCATTTTTCTATATTGCCATTCTCATCTTCACGGCCCTGGTCCTGAGCAGCCTGGTCAAACGATTTATACCGGCTCTTGCCCGACTCATGCCGCCACGATTCAGCTATTATCTGCTGCCGATGATACCGATTTTCAAGCTGGTGATAACTGGTGTCACACTGTTGTTACTCGTACCAACCATTGTCAAGCCAACCATGCAGAATTTTATCGCATTTTTCGGCGCGGTCGGCCTGGCACTCGGCTTTGCGTTCAAGGATTATGCATCGAGTCTGATTGCTGGAATCATAGCAATTTACGAGCAACCCTATCGAGTTGGTGATCGTGTGACAATCAACGGCATATATGGCGAAGTTCAGGCAATCAACCTTCGCTCGCTCAAGCTGGTCACACCTGATGACGATGCGGTGACCATTCCTCACAGCTGCATCTGGAACGGCAGCATACGCAATGCCAACGACGGCTGTCGTGAGCAACAGTGCTCTGCCCTCTTCTATCTGCACCCCGAACACGATCCTGAGTTTGTCCGTCAGATACTGCGCGATGTTGCTCTTACCAGCCCCTATACGCAGTTTTCACGACCGGTTCGCGTGGTTCTACGTGAGTTTCCGCTGGCAACACAATATCGTATCAGAGCCTACCCGATCGATGGGCATGACGAGTTCGCCTTCATTTCAGACCTGACAGAACGCGGGAAGGCAGCTCTTCGCGAAGCCGGCTATAAGTTTGCGTCAACGCGATCGCCGGCAATGGTTGACCCCGACGAAAGCGCAATTTGACTTCCTGACAGCCAGCCTGTTTGCACGAATCCTGGATTCTGAAACACCTCAATATGTATCAAGGGAGCGAATCATGAAAAGACTGATGATGGTAATTTTTGTAGCACTGGCATTAACTATACCCGGCTGGGCCGACAACGCCGATCTGTCGCCGCATGAAGCCTACGGCCGTATTTTTTCATGCGATGAGAAGCAGGTCGGACAATATTTTGCCGCTGACTTTCTCAATGTGATTCCGGCCGAAAAGATTATCGAAATCAGAAAAATATACGTTGATACCCTTGGCAAATACAAAGAGGCGCGCAGCACCGACAGCGGTTACCGGCTGATTTTCGAAAAGGGCGAAGCCGATTCAAAAATCAAAATAAATGCTGATAACAAGGTTTCAACTCTCTGGTTCGGAGCTCCAGAATTCACCAGCGACACATTCGAAGCCGTAAAAAGCGAACTTAAAAAACTTGCGGGCGATGTCAGCATTTGCCTGCTGCAACACGACACGACAAAAGAAGCCGCAAAAGAGATATTTGTGCTCAATCCTGACAAAGCGCTCGGCTGCGGTTCCGCTTTTAAGCTCTATCTGTTGAAGGCCCTCGAAGATTCGATCAACAAGGGCGAGCGCAGCTGGAGCGATATAATTGAACTGCGCGAAGAATGGCGCTCATTTCCCAGCGGCCTTTTGCAGGAATGGCCGGCCGGCAGTCGGCACACGCTCGAAACCCTCGCCGGACTGATGATCTCAGTCAGCGACAACACCGCCACTGACCACATCTACCACCTGATCGGTGTCGATAAGCTGCGCAGCTATTTTCCCGCCAGCTGCGCCGACCTCTATAACACCAGTCAGGTGCTCAAGCTCAAATTCTTTTTCCCGGCCGATGCAGAGAAATACCTCAAGGCAGACGCCGCCGGCAAAAAAGCCGTTCTCGACGCCATGGATGCGATCAAACCATCTGAGATCGCCTCATTATCAGCAATATATCAGATCGACGAACCTGTCCTCGTCGAGGAAATCGAATGGTTCATCAGCACCCGCGAGCTGTGCAATGTGATCTATTCGCTGCGCGATAGCCGTCTGATTCGCATTAATCCGGCGACCGGGCTGGTCGATAAAAAAGACTGGCACATCGCCGGCTTCAAAGGCGGCAGCGAACCCGGCGTGCTCAACTACACCTGGCTCCTGCAAAAAACGCCAGAATCACCCTTCTACACTCTTTCATGCACGATCGTAAACTCCCAGAAGGCCGTCGATTCTGATGCATTCAACACACTCGCCTCACGCCTTCTCAAACTGACAGCAGCCTTGTAATCAGCAATCCCTGGCAAAACCTGACAGAACAATAGCGAGGCATTGATTTTTGTCATCATGCACCTGCCCCCCTGCTTCGCCAGAGCTGCGCAGAGTTCTGAGCGAACTCGCGCAGAGCGACCGTTGCTTTTGACTAAAACAGCATATTTATGCACCCTGAAATAGCGATGGAGAATTGAAAAACCTTCCGGAATGTGATTTAGTAAAGGTTACGAGGCCATAACTTCATCACCCGAAAGGTTTTCAATGAAAAATATATCATCTCCACTCCTTCCTTTCAAGCTTGGATCAACTGACGATAAAATTACGCCCAATGCCGGCCTGGGTTTGTTTGGTGAATTTCTGTATTCACAGCGTTTTTCTAGCATTGTTGACGACTGTGTAAAAGGGTTTAATAGCAACCACAGCTATAAACCCTCAGAATTTGTTGTTCCGCTGGTGTTAATGCTGCATGGCGGAGGCAGATACATCGAAGATATTCGTAAAATTGCCAGCGACGATGCCCTCCTGGAACTTTTGAACATTCCTGCTGTTCCCAGCAGTAGCACTACTGGCGACTGGTTTCGTTTTATTGGTGATGCTAAGGGTGGCCTTTCAGGTTTTTCCAGATGCAACCAGAGCTTACTCAAAAGAGGTCTAAAGAAAACCGGTTCAAAAGAATTCACTCTTGATATCGATGCTTCGCAAATCATTGGCTGGAAGCTTGAAGCGGAATTCACCTACAAAGGCGAGAAAGGTTATATGCCGATTGTTGGTCATATTGCTGAAACAGGCATGGTTATTCATGACGAATTCCGCGATGGCAATGTCAGTCCAGGCACAAGAAATCTACAATTTATTAAACAATGTTGCGCAAAAATGCCCAGGGGAAAGCGGATCAAGCGTTTCCGGGCTGATGGTGCCACCTACCAGTCCGCGGTTTTTAACTGGTGCGAGAATAATGGTATAAAATTCGCCATTGGTGGTCGCATGGATGTTTCAGTCAAGACTATAATCAGCGAACTTGATGAAAGTCGTTGGCAGAAATATCAGGAAACCTCAAGCATTACTCGCATAACACATTGCATGAATAACACTGATAAGGCTTTCGATTTAATTATCATTCGGCGCCCGTGGCAACCCGATCTGCTTGATCCACAGGCTGACGACAGCAAAAGATATGTGTTGGTAGCCACAAACATTAAAGGGAAGTCGGAATCGATAGTTCGCTGGTATAACAAGCGCGGTGAGGCCAGCGAAAACCGCATAAAGGAGCTTAAGATCGGCTTTTCGATGGAATATATGCCCTGTGGCACAACTAAGGCTAATGCAGTCTACTTCAGAATCGGCGTTCTGGCATACAATCTTTTCAAGCTATTTAAAATGGCAGCTCTGCCAAAGGAATGGAGCAAGCACACAGTCCAAACGATTCGCTGGAAATTTTACAACACAGCAGGAAAGCTTATACAACATGCGGGCCAGTTGTGGTTCAAGGTAAAGGCAGCTTGTTTCAATCTTTTCGAGGAGGTGAGAGCTCGAATCAGAGAGTTCGCATCTGCGGCAATCTGATCAAAATATCCCGAAAAAAAGAAAGGAGAATCGCAAAGGCTTCGTTGCGCTTGAAATACAGCATTAGCACCAAATAAAGTCGAGTCTCAGGCGCAAAACAAGTGTTTTAACAAAAAATCTCTCGGCCAGGTTCAAAAAAATCGAATTTTCAGATTTTTCGGGACGTTCAACAGGCCGAAAACTTCCAAACCAGCCCCACAAAAAATAGCAACGCTATTTTTCGGACAGGTATTGACGAGTTCTGAAAAATTATTAAGATGATAATAGGCCGATTGAAAAAAAATCAGCGAAAGGATGTGAGGCCACAATACTGACATACTGATCTAAGTTGTCAAGTCATAGAGAGCGAAGCAACGAGCAAAGTTACTAAGGTTTGAATGCACGCTTCCGTGCGTTTGCCAAAAAGTAACTTTGCTCGTTGCTTTTTTCGCTTTCCAGGTCTTTGACAACTCGATCCGGTCCGGGGGTGAAGGGGGCTGCAGCCCCCGGGGCTACACGCCCCGCGGCCGGGACGGCGCCGAAAAGGCGCCGGACGATAGAGACGCTGAGGCGCTGTCTCAAAGGCACACCTGCCGAAAAATGCAGGTTCAGCCGGGATACCCTCGGAGCCCCAGTTCTGTTTTTTCAGGCGGATACGCAGATAAATCACTGCATTCCGGCTCACCGCCAGCAGGAGTGCTTTGCTTATTCACATTTATTTCGGCGGGCACGTCATTGCAATGCACTGTAGACGCCTGCCTGCCCGGTAATTGTCCAAAATTGAAATTTAATATTAACCGAAGCTGAAAGGCTTCAATTAATCATCAGGAGGATATTTATGGAAAATCAATCTGAAGGCACCAGAGTTACCATCAAAATGCCGGTTTCACGCTGGCTCAAGGCCGATGAACGCCTGGCTGAGGCAATTAAGGAAATCGAGAGAGATATCGACAACAAAAAGGCGCTGAACGTTGAACGGGCGCTGGCAGAAACCCAGCACGAAATACTTACCAGCTCCATTGCTGAGTTCAAAGCCAATCTCGAAAAATATGTCATTCTACAGGACGAAAGAATCAGAATCAGAAACGAAATCGCCCGCAAGAATACTCAGAATGGCGTGAACTTCAAGCTTGCCAGGGTCTCGATGCTCAAGCAGCGCGGCGATCTGCTCAAAAAAATCATCAGGGAACTGAATCCCGATATGATGACCCCGGAAGAGTTCAAGGAGGCGGTGGAGAAAAGAAGGGTCGCCAAAATCAAGCCAGGCAAAAAAAAGGCGTTGAATTATGACGACGACTGGTCAGAACTCTTCGGCAGTGCGTCAGACAGCGGCTACGGTTCAAAAAAAGGTCTTTCTATAAGAATCCTGAGTTCTGAAGAAGTAGCTCAGCTCAAATCACAGATTCAGGGCACCGAACTCGAAATATTTGAACTCAAAAGCGAGATAGCCGAAAGAAACGGGGAACTGCTGGCTATCGAAATGCCTCTCGAAGTGGCCGGATACTTCAGAAAGATCTAACATCCGGTGCCGGCCCGGCCGGTATCAAGCAGGGCGCCCTAAATAAAAATGCAGCTTGGCTGTGGCTATCTGAGCTCAAGGCTAATGAGACGAAGAGGCCAACGGTGCGGCTGACTCAAAAAATCGTCGAGATTGTTAAGGGCCCCGAAAGGGCACTGTTTTTGGCTCTTGTCGAACATACCCTGCTTGTTATGTTTTCCGGGCGGAGCAATCCGCCCGGGATTCTTTTTTCCGGTGACTGGTTTAAATCTTCAGTCTTCGAGAGGTTCGAGGGCGGGAACGTCGATGCGGTTGCAGGTCGGTGAGCACTTTTTGTGCGCCTCCTTGCTTGCGTAAATGCAGTTTTTGCAGACTACAAACCTGCAGGGGGTCTCTTCATCGAGCATGCCGGTGCAGTGGAACAGTTCGGCAGAATTGGCGTTGCCGCATACCGGACACTTGCGCTGCGTCGAATACTCGGCGCCCTCGACCGAATCTTCAGCGAAATAGCGGCGCAGAAGTTTATAGGCAGAATACATGCTGGTGGCACCGGCAAGAGCACCTATCGCTCCTCCCAATGCCGGTGCAGCTGAAGCCCTTGTGCGGCCTGAAAAAGAGCCGCTTCCTGACGACCACGAGCCGAGGCCTGGCGACCAGCCGCCTGAGCTGTCGAAAGAGGTGAGGCCGCTCTGGTTGACGATCGAGCGCAGCTCCTCGACCCCGTTTGAAAGCCTGGCAGCTGCCAGCAATTCTTTCGCCGATTCTTCGTTCTGCAAGAGTTCGATGAGAACCTGCACTTTTTTGTGGGCTGATCCCTGCGGTTCCGATTTGCCGTTTTCCCAGCGGATCACCGTTCGTGGCGAAACCTCGAAAACTCTGGCGAATTCTTCCTGGGTCAGACCAAGCCTTTCGCGGGCAAGCCTGATCGTTTCAAAGGTTGTCATAAGAGCCACCTTTCCGGCATGTGACATTTGTCATGCTTCTTAATCTCAGTATAAAAACAAATACACATCTAGTCAAACACAATTTTTTTGAACAATAAGCAACTTCTCGACTTTAAAGCAATGTAGACGAGCAAAACCCGCTGACGACAAAATAACTGAAGACTGTCTTGACAATATCCTAAAATCTGCGATAATTATGACAGATGAGATGAAAAATGTCACGACAAAATAGTGGGAGTTTGAATATAAAGGAGAAAATCGTTATGAGAAGTGACTACACGCACATTACCGTTGTTCTTGACCGTTCCGGTTCCATGGAGGCGATCCGCAGCGATACAATCGGCGGATTCAACTCCTTCCTGGCGGCGCAGAAGGCCGAACCGGGCTTCGCGACTCTGACCCTGGTGCAGTTCGATACTCAGGATGCCTACGAAGTCATCCAGGATTTCAAGAACATTCAGGAGGTTCCCGAGTTGACAAGGGAAACCTTCGTTCCTCGTGCCGGAACCCCTCTCTATGACGCCATGGGCAAGGCTATCAATGACCTCGAACACAAGCTTGCCTCGATGCCCGAAGCCACGCGCCCGCAACGCGTGATCGTAGCCTTCGTCACCGATGGCCAGGAAAACTCCAGCCGCGAATTCAGCAAAAGCATGGTTCAGAAGATGATCAAGGAAAAGCAGGAAAAGTCGGACTGGCAGTTCGTGTTTCTCAGCGCCGACCTTGACGCGATGGAAGAAGCCCTCTCTACCGGAGTTGCCGCAGCATCTTCTCTGCTCTTCGACAAGACCGCTCAGGGTATCGCCAGTGCCTGGGCGGCGCTTTCCTGCAGCACCCGCCTCTTTCGCGCCGATCAGGCTTCCGACGTCAGTTTCACTGACGAAGACCGCTCCAGTCAGCAAATCGAAAAGAAAAAGAAAAACCGCCACTGATCTCAAACCGCCCCGGCGCAGCAACGCGCCGGGGATTTTCTAAAAGAGGATAAGGGAGGATACTTATGGTTATCATGCCTCACTGGCCAGCTTCCCGCAGCTGAAATAAAAAACAGGAGGGAGTCTTATGATTAACAGGCTGGATCCGAGACCGGTTGCGCTTGATATCGCTTCGGCGCAGCGCGTAATTGCGGTTGGCGATGTGCACGGGCAGATCGACCTTCTGCGAACTCTGATCGAGGAAGAGATCAAGTTTTCGCCGGCAGATGACGTGCTGATTTTTCTGGGCGATTACATCGATCGCGGCGCCTGTGCCGAAGACGAGGTCGCGACGTTGAATTACCTGATCGGCCTGTATAATGCCAACCCCGGCCGGGTGCTGCTTCTGAAGGGCAATCATGAGGATATGGCGGAAAAGGCGGTCGGCGGCAGCGAGGATTTCTGGCAGTGCTGGTCGCGCAACGGCGCCGGCGGCAAGCTTGGCTGGGCAGACGAGCACCTGCAGGAGCTTGCGCAGTTCTGTCGTGCCCTTCCGATCTACTACGAAACTGACAACTGGCTGTTCATTCACGCCGGCGCCCGCGACCATATTCCGCTCGAAAAGCAGTCTTATCTGAATCTGCTCTGGGACAAGCATGGCAATCAGGAAGGCTATTTCGGCAAGCAGCTGGTGGTGGGGCATACCATCGGGCAACAGGTGCGCGTCACGCCACAGCTGATCTGCGTCGATACCGGCGCTTTCTACCACGGCAAGTTGTCGGCATACGATGTCAGGAACGCGGTTGTCTACAGTGCCTGTCGCCTGCTTCCTGAATCATGGTTCGCAAAGCCGGCGCCGCAGCTCTCAGGTGCCTCCAGATCTGAATGATGAATTGCCGGGCGGGGTGGGGTATAATTTACGAAAAAACAGTGGAGGACTTATGAAGATAAAGACGAAAAAAGGTGAGGTGACTCTTTATCCGGCGGATGAGCAGGTTTTGCAGACTTTCAGGCGCTGCTGGCCAATGAGTTTCAGATACGATACTGACGCCACAGCCTATGAAATTGCCGTGCAGACCGATGCCCGTGAAATCTGGGGAATCCGTCTCGCCGGCATCTCTACCGGCGAAGAGGTCGCACGCGGGTGGCATAAGCTGAGGAAGGACCTGGTTCCGCTCGCTCTCGCGGCCGTTGCCAAAAATGTTGGCGGTGTGTTCATCGTGAGTCCGTTCATCCAGAACCTTGGAAATGACTTTTTTGAGCAT
>Ga0123335_1008068_pt1 | contig 11472 bp, 12 predicted proteins | sample BiotimSIPDNA_2_FD_89707 | JGI IMG/M metagenome (GOLD analysis project Ga0123335, IMG submission 89707) | Anaerobic biogas reactor microbial communites from Washington, USA - Biogas_R2 time_0 SIP DNA | ecosystem: Engineered > Bioreactor > Anaerobic > Unclassified | place: Washington, USA... | reverse complement strand
TAAAGCTTATTTTGTATTCCATAGTGTTTTTTCTCTTATTGCTAAGCATTAGAAATTGTTTTTCAAAACTTATATCTTTATCCTATTTTTTCAAAGTTTTCTTTATTGCTTTTTCTGGGTTTAATGGTGTTCCGTTAATAAAAAAGCCAATGCGTTTGCCTTCAAGCCCCCTGACGGATATACGCGAAGAGCTGCCAACTCCTCCCGAAGAACGAATTTGTACTCCTGATGTTTTAGAAAGCACATCGCTGACATCGCTTACTGTACCTTGAAGTTCTTCCATTGTAATTACTGATATCGGCATTGCCTGCTCTCTTATTTTCCGCGCTTCAGATTTTGCGGAAACAACTACTTGTTTCAATTCTACAGCATTTTCAAACATTACTTTATTCAAAGTTATTGCAGAACCTTTTACATTTATCGTTTCTTTCTCTGTCTTAAACCCCATATAAGAAAAACATATTTCGAATTTTCCGTTTGGTAAGCTTATTGAATAATATCCGTCTTTATTGGTAGTTGTTCCTATATTAGTTGATTCAACAAAAACCGAAACTCCAACCAAAGAAGATTTATCTGAAGCCGATTTTATTGTTCCCGAAACCAAAGTTTGCGCAAAAGCAGATACATTACTTAAAAACAGGATGCTTATAAAAATTAAAAATCGGATACATATGTTCTCTATTTTCCCGAATGAATACATAGATTTATCAAACCTTATCTTTTGTTTATAATATTGAATACAAAGTTATCAGGAAATATTAACGGGTTCAATCGCACGAAATAGGGATATTTACTTGTGAATACCCCAAATAATGATTAGTAAATTTTAAGAAGCGCTTTTAAGATATATGATGAATTGAACAAATTGTTATTTGAATTTAATAGGCGGCAAAATCTTCAATATGAATTATCTTTTTTGATAATGCATAAATTGTAAGCCCCGATTGACTTTTAATCCCGGTTTTATGAATTATATTTTTCCGGTGGCTTACAACAGTATGAATACTGATATTTAACTTATCTGCAATTTCTTTGTTCGAATTTCCATTTACTAACTGTACAAGAACATCTTTCTCCCTATCGGAAAGTACTTCGGATAGGAAATTATTACGAAACTGACTTTTTGATTTCATCAGTTTGTCTAAAATGCTTTCAATGTTTTCCGCAGAATCAGATATTTTGATTACAGCATCAAAACTTTCCATAATTCTGCTCTCAAAAAAAGAATAGATAATTCCAACTAAAAATGCATTTGGAATAATTTTTCGAAAATAATGATAATAATCCGTTTTGTTTATGTACAATTGTGATGGATTTATTAATACTATATTCAATTTTTCTTTTACAGTTGAAGAATCAATTTCCAACAGACTATCAAATTTATAAATATGATAGTGCTGTTTTGATTTTAGCAAAATATTAGTTAATCCTTCACTAATTATTTGCGAAGGTTCGATTAATGCAACATGAAGCGTGTTATTTTTCATTTAAGTGATGCAGCTCGACTTTAGAAATTAATGGCATTAAAACTTTTTCTTCAATAATAGAATGTATTTGTAAATCGTTTTCCAATTCAAGTATACAGAGTAAAAGCTTGCGCCGCAATTTTCTGTCGTTTTTTAAAGTTATATGTTTTAGCAGTAAATTTTTTATTTCATCTAATTTCGATTCTATATCTGAGTGATGCTCAGAATAAATTTTTACTGAAACATTTGTTGCGCTTTTTTTCTCTGCTTCCGGACTAACCAAACTTAGAAAATACGGGAAAACTGTTTTATCTTCATAGTCAAGATGTTCGGCTACATCTTCAAAGTATTCCCGCACAAATTTTTTTACAAGCTTGATTTCCGGCGTATCATTTTCCTGATGTACCAAGTCAATCAGACTGCTGATTTCAGGATATTTTTCGTTTATATAATACTGATGACTGTTCCTCAAAAATTTTATAATCAGATTTAAATCATCTATTCCCAAATTACTTTCATTAACTTGCAGAAATCCATTGTAAAGATTTGCTATTGAAATAAACAGTTCCTTATTAATATTATTATCCCGGCAAACCTCTTCAACAGTTTTATTATTCAAAATGAAGTTGAGGTCAAAATGCTCCATCATTAATAAGAGTGAAGGATTTTCAAAAAATAGATCAGTTATCTTCATTTCGGGCTTGATGAAGGTTCTTTTTATCTGGTACATAATCTCATTTCTTTAAATGTTCTTTTGTTGTTTTACAAGTACCAAGGCTGCATGAACATCCTTTTTTTCCGCTAAACCCAGATTTATAAAGCAAATATCCGGCACCGGATATAACGCAAATCATTAATATATAATCAACTATTCCCATTTATCCTCCAAATCCTAATAGTAAACCGCCTTGATAAACAATCAGCGATAAAATCCACGCGGCTCCAAACCCGTTAATTAAGGAAATTCCGTACCATTTCCAGGTTCCGAATTCCTGCTTGTAAGCCACTCCTGTAATTATGCAGGGCATATACAGAAGCACAAATATCATAAATGAAATTGCAGCCAAAGGTGTAAATTTTGTTTGAATTACTCCTTTGAGGGTTGAAAGCCCGCTATCTTCTTCCGCTGTTATTGTTGCAATGCTGAATGTTGAAGAAATATTTATTCCCGCTGATTTTACTGCATCATAAAATCCTATTCCAATTTCTTTAATATCATTTCCAAAGCTTAATTCTTCTTTTTCTGGTTCATCTAAATTGTCAACATAAATTTCAGCCATAGTACCCACGACAATTTCCTTAGCAATCACACCGGTAATTAATGCAGATGCAGCTTCCCAGTTTCCAAATCCAATTGGTTCTAAAACCGGAGCAGCAACCTGACCAGCAATACCTAAAAAGGAATCTTTTTTATTTTCAACTCCCCATGGCAAATTCAGTAAAAACCAAATAAATATTGAAACTGCAAGAATATAAGTTCCCGCTTTAACAAGAAAATGTTTCCCTTTTTCCCATGTGTGTATCATTAAGCTTTTCATCGTAGGCATTCTATAAGGAGGAAGTTCCATAATAAAAAGCGAGTTTTCACCCTTAAACAATGTCTTCTTAAAAATTAATCCTGAAACAACCGCTACCCCGATTCCAATAACATAAAGCAGCCACAGAATAAATCCTCCGTTGCCGGGGAAAAATGCAGAGCTGAAAATCACATAAACCGGCAATCTTGCGCCGCACGACATAAACGGAACAATCAGCGAAGTGAGTATTTTATCCTTTTCATTTTCAAGTGTCCGAGTTGCATAAATGGATGGAACATTACAGCCAAATCCTAGAAGCAACGGAATAAACGATTTACCATGAAGTCCTATTCCGTGCATTGCTTTATCCATCACGAATGCCGCACGCGCCATATAACCACTGCCTTCAAGAAATGTAATAAAAAACATCATTGCAAAAATTACCGGAACAAAAACCAGTACAAAACCAACGCCAGCAATAATTCCATCTGTAACCAACGAAATAAACCACGCGGGGGAGTTTATTGAAGCAAGTAAAAATGCAAACCACCTGTTCATTGGTCCGGCAGTAATTCCATCAATTAAATCAACAAACGGATTTGCAATATCGAAAGTAAGCTTGAACATCAGCCACATTGCTAAAAGAAAAATAGGAATTCCCAAATATCTGTTCAAAACTATTCTATCAATTTTCTCGGTAATTTCTTCTTTCTGGATTTTCGGTTTTTCAAGAACTTCGTGCGAAAGTCCTGTAGCAATTCCGTAACGGGCATCGGCAATTAAAGATTCGAGATCGCTGTCGTGTCCTTTTATCAAATGTCCGCAAAATTGATTAATTAGTTCATTCCTGTTTTTAATCCCGAATTCTTTTAGCACCAATTCATCACCTTCAATTATTTTTATGGCGAGCCACCGCAACTTATTTTCATTAAGATATTCGTAAGCAGGTTTAATTTCTTCCACAACATTTTTAATAGAATTGTCAAGGTCGTTATTGTAATGAAGCATAGGTAGAATTTCATTTTTCGGTTTTGATGCAAAACTTTCAATTTCCAGTAAAAGATTTTCCAATCCGCTTTTTTGAGTAGCAATTGTAGGAACAACTTTAATCCTCAGCATCTCTTCAATTTTGCGGACGTTAATTTTATAGCCTTTTTTCTCGCTTTCATCATAAATATTTAATGCCATTAATAAAGGGATACCAAGCTCTAAAAGCTGAACTGTTAAGTAAAGATTCCTTTCCAGATTTGTAGCATCAACAACATTAACTATTAAATCGGGTTTCATATTAATTAGATAATTCCGGGCAATCACTTCTTCCTGCGAGTAGGGACTTAAACTATATGTTCCCGGTAAATCAACAATTCGTATATTAAGATTTCCGTGTTTAAACGAGGCTTCTTTCTTTTCAACAGTTACTCCGGACCAATTCCCAACCTGAAGCCGCGTTCCGGCAATTGCATTTATAAGAGTAGATTTTCCCGAATTCGGGTTTCCTGCAACGGCGACAGTTAACTGTTTTTTTGAATTTTTTATTTCAAGATCAATCATACACATTCCTCAACTTCTATTTCGGCAGCTTCCTTTTTTCTTAATGATAATTTGTAATTTTTGATTTTAATCTCTATCGGGTCACCCATCGGAGCTATTTTTTCTACTATTATTTCTTCACCAACCAGTACGCCCATATCCATCAATCTGCGTTTTAAAGGACCAACAGAACCGATTTTAAGAATGCGGCTTTTACTCCCCGGTTTTAATTGTGAAAGATTCATCTATATTTTCCTTACATATATTTTATTTGCTATCTGGCGCGAAATTGCAATTCGGGAGTTATGTATTTTTATTAGAATTACAGTATCGCCAGTTTGAAGAATTTCAACAAGTTCGCCGGATTTGAAACCCATCTCGCACAATCTGAAAAGATTTTCGTTAATTCCGTCATTTATATCCGATTTTATTCCAAGCTTAAAGAGTTCGGCTTTTTCGCCTATTTTTAACAAAGTAAGAGGAAGCATACACATATTACAATTTTTATTATTTAAACTTAGTCTAAATAGTAATTAGTGTCAAGATTTTTTTTGTGCTAATTTAACCCAAATCCTCCATTAGAAAAGAAAATAATGGCATATCCGTTAAAAGCCGGATAAATCGACTAACAAAGTCTATACATTCCTGAGAAACAGAATGTATGATTTTCTAAGTCGGGGTTATCCATTTCAGTCAAATATATTTGTTTTTTTTATAATTTTATTATTTGCAATGACCGATCTGGGTTTAATTACCGTTTAGATGCCTTGAAATAAAATACTTTAGGAAAAAGGAATAGAAGTTGGATAAATTGAGATACTAATTCTTTAAGAAGATTTATTACTGAAATTAGATTATTTCGTTAAAATGTTCCTTTTCAACTGGTTTAAATGGTTAAGCGTGTGCTGCGCATACATTCCTAATAAATTTTCTAATGAAATTTCACCTCTAATAGAATGAATTCCCTTTAGTGTAATTTGTCCGGGTTTAAGTTTTATTAAAAGATAGTAGTTTATTTTACGTAATAATTTTATAAGATTTCCAGCGTCTTCAAGGTTGGTTGACGAATAATCCAAAATAATTGACCAGTCCATTTCATCATTATTAATTAAACTTTTGTTTTTATTTGCTAATATGGACCGGATTCGGCAGTGAGCCTGAACTTCTACATCTGCAAGATGGATAATGATTTCGTGAACAGACCACTTATCTTTTGCGGGTTTATATTCAATTTGCTCTTTGGATAAAGTTTGCAAAAATTCAAATATAGGCGTGATGCTTTCTTTGTAAAATTGCAAATCCATACTTCCCCCGAAAATATATGATATTACTCAATATTTAAGGGAACAAAATAATAATTTTACTTTAAATAAAGAATTATTTGAATGATAAATTTTAAATATTAAAAAGCAGGATTGCACTTAATCCTGCCTTTTATTGAGAAATAATTACCAGAAAACCGAATACAATACTGCAAGAATTACAAGTATTATATAAGCAGAAATATTAAATACCGAATCGGTTTTGATTAAAGTTGAAGTAAGCTGAATAGCTTTCGGGTCATCAACATTTTCGGAAGTTACCATGCTTACTCCGGCAATAATTACCATTGTAATTAAGCAAGTGTACATCATCTGATCCATCCAAGGTAAATTAACAGCCGGCAGTTTAAGCAGAAAAGCTACAATTATTGAACTGAGAATTCCCACAATTGCTGCCTTGTTCGTAGTTTTTTTCCAGAAAAGCCCGAGCAAAAACACAGCCAATACTCCAGGACTTACCAACCCGGTATATTCCTGAATATATTGGAACATTTGAGGAATATTTCCTAAAAACGGAGCGAGAAATGCGGCAATAACTAAAGCTGAAGATGCAACTATTCTACCTGTTTTAACCAAATTTTTCTCGCTTGCAGTTTTATTTAAGTACGGTTTATAAATATCCATTGTGAAAATTGTTGAAGTTGAATTTACCATTGAGCCTAAAGAAGAAACTATTGCTGCCGTGAGCGCTGCTAAAACTAATCCTTTAAAACCTACCGGAACAAAAACGCTGATCAGCCAGGGATATGATTTATCGAAATTTATTCCTCCATCAGATTTTGCAAAAGCCTCTTTTACTCCGGCAATTATATTTGTTCCTTCGGGCTGCGTATATAAAACGTAAGCAACAATACCTGGTATTACAACAATTAATGGTATTATCATTTTAAGAAAAGCTGCAAAAGCAATTCCTCTTTGCGATTCTTTTAATGATTTTGCCGCTAAAGTGCGTTGAATAATATATTGGTTAAAACCCCAATAATAAAGATTTGCAACCCAAAGTCCGCCGATTAAAACTGCAATACCCGGCAGATTAAAAAATTCAGGATTATCGCGAGATAAAATCATATGAAATTTTTCATCGGCAACATTAAAAATATGAAAAAATCCGTTAATCACGCCGCCTTCAGGAGTAACATAATCCAAAGCGATAAATGTAGTTACAAGCCCGCCAATTATTAGAAGTACTACTTGAACAACATCTGTCCATGCTACAGCTGCAAGTCCGCCGTAAAGTGAATATGCTGCCGTAATTATTACAAGTCCTGTTATTGCGTACATAATCAAACTTCCATCACCATTCCCAATGATTGTATCGATAGCTTTTCCGCCAAGAAACATTACAGAAGTAAGATTTACAAAAACAAACAGCGCTACCCAAAAAACAGCTAAAATAGTTTTAAGATTCGTGCTGAATCTTTGTTCGATAAATTCAGGGATTGTGTAAAGTTTTTTTTCTATAAAAATGGGTAGGAAAAATTTACCGACAATTATTAAAGTAATTGCCGACATCCATTCGTAAGATGCAATCGCAAGTCCGATAGCAAAACCTGAACCCGACATCCCAATAAACTGTTCGGCAGAAATATTTGCTGCAATCAAGGATGACCCGATTGCCCACCAAGGTAAAGTTTTCCCTGCCAAAAAATAATCCTGCGAATTTGTTTCGTGTCCCTTTTTACTCCTCGAAACATACAAGCCTAAAGTAACTATCCCCAGAATGTATCCAAGAAAAACAAGATAATCAATTGTACTGAAATTCATTATATCTCCGGAAAAATTTAATGATTATTTATTTGTAATCCGATAATTGTATTTTTTCTATATGCCGGTTACTTTTACTGCTCCAATTGCTCTTATAGATAATTCATAAATTTTAAAATCGCTGAATAATCCAGTAATAAATTTTTGATAATCCTTAACATTTATCTTTGGTATAAAAACCTGAATAGTACCTTCAAATCCTCCGCCATGAATGCGGCAGGCGCCTGCACCATTTATTTCGATAAACTCTTCTGTCATTGCCAATGCAAGTGTAATATTCTGGCAGGCTACATTTGATGATGAATATATGTTCTGAAGCCATTTAAATGACGAATTACCTGATTCCTTAACGTATCTAAGAAATAAGGGGAAATCACTATTTTTTAATGCTTCAATTTGTTTTTCAACTCTTTCATTTTCCTTAAAGAAATGAAATGCCCGCAATATTGCCCTGTCGGTTACATTTTTTCTTAATTCTGTAATATTTTCAAGATATGTTTGAAAATTAACTTCGCGGCAGACATTTCTTCCGAAATGAGCAGCTACAGAAATCATTTCTTCGGGAATTGAGGTATATTCTTCTGTAAGATTAAAGTGTGAACCGCCTGTATGAACAATAATAAGCGAATAGTTTTCGCGCGAAAATTCGAAATTTATTTTTTCAACAATCGGACTTTCAGTATCCTTAAAATCAATCCCGATGATTCCGCCAACAGCGCAAGCCGTTTGATCCATTAATCCGCATGGTTTCATAAAGTATTTATTTTCCGAAAATTGGCTGATTTTTGCAATTTCCTCCGCTGGAATTTCGGCATCATTGTAAAAATGATTAAGTATAGAAGCAATTAAAACCTCGATAGAAGCCGAAGAACTTAAACCCGAACCAGGTAAAACATCACTCGAAATATATGCTTCAAATCCGCCAATTTTATAGCCGTTCTGTTTTAAGCCGGCAGCAATTCCTCTTACTAAAGCAGTTGTTGTTCCCGATTCGCTTTTACTTATTTCCAGCTTATTTAAATCTACTTCAAACGGAGAATCATATCCGTCGGAAAATATTTTTATGTGCTCATTGTGTTTTGCAGCCGCTGCAATCGAATCCAGATTAATACTTGCCGCAATAACCTTTCCTCTGTTGTGATCGGTGTGGTTTCCGCTGATTTCAGTTCTGCCGGGCGAGCTGAAAAATTCATACGGTATATATCCAAAAACCTCGCTGAATTTAGTTTTTAAATTTTCGTAACGGGTTTTCTGTGTTAAAATTGAATATTTATCACTTCCATAAATTTCGCTTATCGAATATTCTTTTTTCATTCTTTCCTATTATTATAAATTTATTTCATTTTGTAATGGATATTATCAATCTGTTTTAAAAATGAAGCAGTTTTCTCGGGCGTTATATCGCGCTGGGGTTCAGCTAACAATTCATATCCTACCATAAACTTTTTAATGCTTGCCGAACGCAAAAGCGGAGGATAAAAATGCATATGGAAATGCCATTCGGGATAATCATTGCCGTCTGTTGGAGCTTGATGCATTCCGGCAGAATATGGGAATGGGATATCAAAAATGTTGTCATATTTTATTGCTGTAACTTTAATTATTTCTGCAAAATCTCTGTTTTCTTTATCGGTAAACTGCAATATATTTTGTATTTCTCTTTTTGAAACTATCATTAATTCGAAAGGCCAGACAGCCCAAAAAGGCACCAATAAAATGAAGTTTTCATTTTCGTAAACAATCCTCTCGTTTTTCTGCTTTTCAATTTTAATATAATCGCTTAAAAGAGTCCTTGCGTTTTTTAAGAAATACTCTTTTTGGCTGCCGCACTCTTTAAAAATCTCGTTAGGTATCGATTCCTGCGCCCAAATCTGACAATGAGGATGAGGATTGCTGCATCCCATTATTGCGCCTTTATTTTCAAATATCTGAATGTAATTAACTGAAGGTGTTTGCCCTAAGTCTTTGTATTCCTTCTTCCAGGTTTTTATAACTGTTTCAATATCTTTAATTTCCATTTCCGCTAAAGTTAAATTATGCTTTGGCGAAAAACAGACAACTTTGCAAATTCCTCTTTCCGATTTTGCTTCTAAAAGTCCCGTTTCATTATATTCGAATGGTTCAATCTCATTTTGCAGAGCGCTGAAATCGTTAACAAATACAAACACAGAATCATATTCAGGATTTTGCATTCCGCCGGCTCTGGAATTTCCGGGGCACAAGTAACAATCATCCAAATATTCCGGCTCCGATGATTTTGGAACCGTTTCCTGCTTTCCCTGCCAGGGTCTTTTTGTTCTGTGAGGAGATACAAGCACCCATTCTCCTGTTAAAATATTCTTTCTTCTGTGACTGCAATCTGCTAATTTCATAATCTATATTTATACCGTATCTCTTATTATCATCTTTGTATCTAAAATTACTGTTTTAGGATTTTCCTTTTTGGAAGGATCTTTAATAATTTCAATAAGCAACTCGGCAGCTGTTCTTCCCATTTCTAAAAAAGGCTGCTCAATAGTTGTAAGCCGGGGAGTAATCATTTCGGTAATGGGATTATTGGAAAACCCTGCCACACCTACTTTACCTGGAATATCTATATTAAATTCCTTAAATCTTCTGAGCGCTCCAACAGCAACCGGATCGTTTACAGCAAGAACCGCCCCTTCTTTTATTCCGTCTTTTATCATCCTTTCGGCAAGCAAATACCCGTCCGATTCAAGCATCCCGCTTTCGTAAGCTAAAATTTCTTTTTCCAAACCTGCTTCTGTCATTGCCTGTTCGTAACCGTTTCTTCTTAAGCGGCAAATTGAAAGATGCAAATGTCCGCCAAAATGAATAACTTTTTTAAATCCTCGGGAAAGCATAAATTTTGTCATTTTATACGCTGCAGCAAAATCATCAATCTTTACTTTAGGAACATTTAAATCCTCAAAATCCCTGTCGAAAAAAACAATATTTACACCACGGTCAATTAATTTCTTAAAATGTTCGCTTGAAGTTGAAGTCTGCGATATTGAAGCAATTATTCCGCTTACGCGATGAAGATACATCGAATTAAGATTAATTTCTTCCCTTTCAACTTCTTCGTTCGACTGTGCAATAATTGTTGTAAACCCTTTTTTGTAAGCTACTTCTTCAATTCCGTGAATAGCGCCTGCAAAAAATATGTGCCGTATTTCGGGAACAATAATTCCAATTTGATCGGATGTGCTGCATTTTAAACTGCGCGCAATAATGTTGGGACGGTATCCAAGCTCTTTTGCTTTACTTTTTACCAGATCCTTTGTTGCCTGACTTAAATTCGGGTAATCGGTTAATGCTCTGGAGACCGTTGATACCGAAAGATTTAATTCGGCGGCTATATGTTTAATTGTTATTTGTTTCATATGCAAACGATTGAAAAATAAAAAATAAAGGTTATTTAAACAAATAAATAAAAATATTTCCCGCAGAAATGTTATTTTTTCAGGAAAATTTTTCAATTGATTCTGGATATATAATGCAGAAATATTATGAAGAAAAAAGATTCATCACGACTTATGAAGCGGATTTTGCAAATAAAATTAAACTGAGCACTTTTTTTAATTATATGCAGGATGCCGCATCTTCTCACGCCGAAAATATGGGATTAGGTATTTCCGATTTAAAGAAGAACAACCTTGCCTGGGTTTTACGCTGGACAAAAATAATAATTAAAAAATATCCCGGATATGGAAATGAAATAAAGATTAAGACCTGGCCGAAACAACAGTATAAATTATTTTCCATACGCGATTTTATAATGACGGATGCTGATGAAAATATTATCTGCCGAGCAACCACAGCCTGGTTGCTTATTAACACAAACACAAAAAAAATATGCGAGCTGAAAAG
>Ga0123335_1008059_pt1 | contig 11484 bp, 12 predicted proteins | sample BiotimSIPDNA_2_FD_89707 | JGI IMG/M metagenome (GOLD analysis project Ga0123335, IMG submission 89707) | Anaerobic biogas reactor microbial communites from Washington, USA - Biogas_R2 time_0 SIP DNA | ecosystem: Engineered > Bioreactor > Anaerobic > Unclassified | place: Washington, USA... | reverse complement strand
CCTTTGGGATAATGCTCATGCATCACGTTTTCCAGCAAGCTGGCCTGTGTGTTCCAGTATCCGGCGCCGCGCTGGCTGGATTGCTCCATCACTTCCTGCCCCATGTTTGAAAAAACGGCCCACAGATCATCCAGTTCGCCTTCCAGCTCCCCCCGGAGGCGCGCGTCCCTGATGATGGCCGTTCCAAAACCGACAAGCATCCTCACCGCGCTCTGCTTGTCCTTCCACGCCTGGATCAACAGCGGCTGGAAATGCGCCGCGTAATCCTCCACGTCCGTGATCATCACGGCCAGGAGGGAAAACAGTTTCTGCAGCAGCAGGTTGTCACTGGGGTTTGCCCAGTATTCGCTGCCGGTTATTTGCCGATAGGCTTCCTTCACGGGGGCAGCCCGCTGCGCATAGTCGCTGTTGGTTTCAATGGCGGGCAGATAGTAGGTTTCGCCAAAGTGGCCAAATCCCCATGCCTCAAAGGGGATGGACGGAACCGGGTCAAACGCGCCGACAATGTTGAATATGGCGGGGTAATCAGCCGCCCTTGGATCGCGGGTTACATTTGGCGTGGCAAAGGTATAGGCATACAGGTCCCTGGCAGCGGCCAGTTTGCTGTCCAGAATCATGGCTGCCGCCATATTGGCTGTTGCCGCCGCCCGGCTGTAGCCTGTGATCCAGATTTTGGTTTTCCCCTCAATGTGATGGAGCGACAGGTAGGCTTCAATGCGCTGGTATACCTGGGTAGCCGCGGACAAAAAGCCCTCGTGGTGGATGCCCGTTCCCACCAGGAAGTTGCTCTCCCACTCATCCAGGTATGCGCCGCCGCTGATAGCTACAGCCAGCAGGGTATAATCCTCGCCATTGATAGGTGTTTGCTTCATGGCGATGGCCGTCGCGATGGTGTCGATGGCGGGCGTGACATCATACTGCTCCAGGAGAATATGGGAGTAGCCCAGTTCCGTCAGGTAGGCCTGGATATTGTCGCCTTTTTCCGGCAGGCCCACCTCCAGCTTGCGGAAAGCGGACAATGCCATACCCAGCGAGGACCTGGCCAGTTCGTGGCGATAGATTTCACCGCTGCCGGAGAAGAAACTGTCCGAATAGGCAAGGGGCCAGGCAATTTCCTGCACCGTACGGTACCGCACAATCCCGGTTTCCCCCAGGGCGCCCTGCGTTTGAAAGGCCAGCAGGATGGCTATCAGGACTGGAAGCGCTGTTTGTCTGAAATGATGTTTGATCATTTGGGATGCTCCACCGCACAGCCTGCCATGCTTTCAAACGGCATTGTCTCAAGCTCCTTGGATTTCTGACTGGCCCTATCATAACACGGCAGGAGCAATTCTCAATATTCTCAGCCATATTCAATGAACAAAAGGGGCTTCCGCATCACAGCCAGGAAGATGGATGCCGGCTTGCTTTCAGCAACAACCCCGATAGGGCCGGGCACCGGCTTTGCTTCCTGTTACGCCTGTCCCTGGTGCAATGCCCCTGCGTGATAGCAGCGGGATGCTGGATAGCAGGATGCTGTTGGTAGCCCTCAGCGGGGGTTGGCAGCAGCCCGGTGCATAAAGAAAACTGAAACCGGCTCCTGCTGGTTTTCTGGCAGGCAAGGCGGGATGTATCCACCAAGTCCTGGGAAGCCGCCTTTCAGGACAAGGGTCCAGTTTGCGGCCCTGTGTCCTGTCCTGCATGGATGGCACCCAAGATCCCCGTGTGCGGGAAAATCGAAGACATCATTGCCAAGACCCTGACTTATAGGGTGCATATGCATACTCATTGTTTACACATCCGAACCAACAATGTGGTTGAACGGCTGAGCAGGGAGATTAGGCGTCATACCCGGGTGGTAGGCATCTTCCCCAACCCCGAGTCCTACCTGCGGCTGGTGACAATGTACCTGATGGAATACTCGGAGGACTGGTCGGTAACCAGGTTTTCCTGAGCAAGGAGTCGCCCAAATCGCTCGACCAACAGGCGGCGTGACATGGTAAGCGGCGTTCAACGTTGCGAACTGGATTTGTCAGTAACCATTGCTTCCGCTTCCTGTTCCCGCAGGGGGATCTTCTCCAGTTCGCTGAAGAAATTTTCACGTTCCAGCTGCGCTTCCCTGTCGCTTACAAGCAGCATCTCAATAATAGGCAGCAACATGGTGATTTGGTTCCCGTCTATGTGTCCCCCTGGACAGTATCATATAATGGTATTGATTACCATGGCATTGAATGGCTTTTTTGGCAATATTCTTCCTATCTGCTATAATAAACAAAACAGCACAGAAGGGGAGGCCCTATGGCTGAGAAAAAGAAGAAGGAACCAAGCCGCGCGCAGGTGATCATCACGAAGATTGCCAAGGTCCTCGGGCTGATCTGGCTGCTTGCCATCATCGCGTTTCTCCTCTTTGGGAAGTTTGCCGAAGCCCTGGCGCTCCTTTTCCCGGCCCTTCTGCTCCTTGCCTTCATGAGCCCGATGACCGCCAAAGACTACCTGTTTTTGATCTGGTGGGACAAAGGCGGCAAGAAATAGGGGAGAAGCCGTGCCGGCTTTTGGGCGCCCTGGCCGGCACCTTTAGCCAACCACCTTTTCCGGGATGTGTACCCCTATCATCATCAGGATCGGAGGGCTGGACCATGGCCACACGCTGCCCCCGCTGCGGCGGCATGATGAACTTTCAGGCCACCACCTACGCCAGGAACCGGGCCCGGCATGGCGTGCTCTATTGGCTTTTGATCGGCTGGTGGCTGCACCCGCTGCTGTGGATCTTCCTGACGGTGCCGATGCTGCTGTGGCGCATCATCGCGCCCAACCGCAGGCAGGTGGCGTGCACGGCCACCGTGGCCGTCTGCCAGCAGTGCGGCTATACCACGTAGAAGCTTAAAAAGCTGACATATCGTCCTTTACCGAGGGCCTGCTGTCTTGGGGTTCGGACGGCAGCCCTTCTCTTTTCCCCGAAACATCAACGGATTTGCTCTTCCGGAACAGTTACCGTCTTTATTGGCGGGTACCCCTATGTGTAAGAAAAGATCTCCAAAGCGGGGGATAAGGAAAGGCCATTTTAAAGCGCTGTCAAAACACACAGGTCGGCTGTCCGCAGCCGCGTATCCAATACACCAATTGCACAGGGAAACACAGCGAGCGCCCTTGAGTTCCTTGCCCGCATATGGTAATATCGGACCAAGCCAAAAAGGAATGCCTTGTCTGATTTATGGTTTTTTGTTGTCTATTGCCAAAAGACCATGGGCAGACCGGAGAGCGGTGCCAGATGTCAGAACTGCTGATGATGCATAATATTAGGAAATATTTTCCCGGCGTAAAGGCATTGCGCAGCGTCAGCCTTGCCATCCGCGCGGGGGAGGTCCATGCCCTGATCGGGGAAAACGGCGCGGGCAAGTCGACCCTGATGAAAATTCTCAGCGGCGTGTATGGAATGGATGAGGGCGAAATCTTCTGGGATGGCCAAAAGGTGGAAATCTCATCCACCGCGGATGCTACGGAGCTGGGCATCAGCATCATCTACCAGGAACTCAACCAGCTGCCGAATATGTCGGTGGCTGAGAATATCTTTCTGGGCCGGGAGAAGCGCACCCGGAATATCTTCCTCAACAGCCGTGAAACCTTTAGCGAGGCCCGGAAGTTTTTGGACAATGTTGGGCTGGACGTTGATGTGCGCGCCCTGTGCAAGGACCTGTCCATCGCGCAGCGCCAGATGGTTGAAATCGCCAAAGCGCTGTCTGTCAATGCCAGGCTCATCGTGATGGACGAGCCCACATCCTCGCTCACCGACAGGGAAATCACCGTGCTCTTCGGCCTGATCCGCAGGCTCAGGGAGCAGGGCGTCGCCGTGGTGTTTATTTCCCACAAACTGGAGGAGATATTCCAGATCAGCGACCGGATCACTGTGCTGCGGGACGGGGAATACATCGGCACCGTCGAAACGGTTGACTGCAGCGAGGACCTGCTGATCCAGATGATGGTTGGGCGCTCGCTCACCGGTTTCTACCCCAAACGGGAGGTGCCCATCGGCGATGTGGTGCTTCAGGTGGAACACCTCAATGCGGGGCGGAGCGTGCGCGATGTCAGCTTCGATGTCCGCGCGGGTGAAATTCTCGGCTTTGCCGGCCTGGTGGGCGCGGGGCGCAGCGAAACCATGCGCGCCCTCTTCGGGGTGGACCCAATGGAATCAGGCAGAATTGCCGTAAATGGCAAGACGCTGTCCCACCACAGCCCAAGCGACGCCATCCAATGCGGCATCGGCCTGGTACCGGAAGACCGCAAGCTGCAGGGGCTGATCCTCAAGATGACCGTGCGGGAGAACACCACGCTGGCCAATATGGAAGCGACGCGGGAAAAAGGCTTTGTCAGCCGGCGCAAGGAAGAGCAGATTACCCGCGAATATGTGCGGAAGCTGGATATCAGAACGGCCGGCACGGAACAGAAGGCCGTCAACCTGTCCGGCGGCAACCAGCAAAAGGTCGTCATCGCCAAATGGCTGGCGACCGGTTCCAGGGTGCTTATCCTGGATTCCCCCACCCGCGGCATCGATGTGGGCGCCAAGAAAGAGATTCACGAACTGATGGGTGAGCTGGCCAGCCAGGGGGCGGCCATCATCATGGTCTCATCTGAACTTCCCGAAATTCTGGGAATGTGCGACCGGATCATCGTCATGCATGAGGGCAGCATCCGGGGAGATCTTAAACGAAGCGAGGCAACGCAGGAAAAGATTATGGAAATCATCCTGACTTCAAAAAAACAGGCCATCCCGCAAGGGGAATAATCAGCAAAGAGGCGAAGCAGAAATGTCAAAATCCAACAACTTCCTGGCCGGCGTTTCCGGCCGATTCAGGAAACTGCGCCAGGCGAACACCTTCAATATCTTCATGATCCTCCTGGGAATGTGCCTGATTATGTCCTTCGCGGCAGGGAGCAAGTTCCTCTCCGTGAGCAACATCACCTCCGTCGTGCGCCAGTTCTCTTTCTATGCGATTATGTCCATCGGCATGGTCATGGTCATCCTGACCGGCGGGATCGACCTGTCGGTCGGCTCCATCTTCGCGTTTTCCGGCGTTATCACCTGTATGGCCATCATGCGCTGGGGCGTGCCGGTCCTTCCATCGGTGCTGCTGGGTGTCCTTGCCGGGGCTGCTTTCGGCTTGCTTAACGGACTTTGCATCACCAAACTGCAGCTGCCGCCCTTTATCGCGACCCTGGGTACCATGAGTATTGCCCGCGGCCTGTCCTATGGCATTACCGGGGGGTATCCCATCGGCAGCCTGCCCGATTCATTCAAGTTCATCGGGCTGGGAAACATTCTGGACATCCCGACACCCATTATCTGGATGATTCTGCTGGCCCTGCTGTTCTCGGTGTTTCTGCGCTTCACCGTCCGGGGGCGCTGGGTATATGCCATCGGCGGGAATGAGGAGGCCGCGCGCATCTCCGGCGTGAAAGTCAACCAGACCAAAAGCCTGGTCTACATCTTTTCGGGAATGATGGCGGCCGTTGCCGGCATCGCGACCGCGGCACGGCTGGGCGTGGGGCAATCCACGGCGGGCGTCGGCTATGAGATGGACGCCATCGCCGGGGTCATCATCGGCGGGGCAAGTGTGAGCGGCGGGTACGGCAATATCATCGGGCCCATCATGGGCGCCGCCATCATGGGCGTGCTTCGCAACGGGCTGGTACTGCTGGATGTATCCGCCTACTGGCAGCAGGCAGTCATCGGCGTGGTCATCATCATCGCCGTATCCTTTGACAAACTGCAGCATGACAGGAAGAGCCCCATCAGCGTCTCCAAATAAGTGGAACGACGATACCCCGGGCAGGGGTATTTCGCAATATTCAACCGAAAGAGGAGGAAAAACCATGAGGAAACTAATCTGTCTCACCCTGGCCGCGCTGCTGGCGCTGTCCCTGGTCCCAGCACTCGCGGAGGAACTTACCATCGCAGTCGTCCCCAAATCCCTGGACAACGCCATCTTCCTGGATTCCAAGACCGCAGCTGAGGAAGTCGGCAAGGAATTGGGCATCAAAATCCAGTGGGAAGGCTCCATGACTTCTGATGCCGCGCAACAGGTCAACGTCATTGAGTCCTTGATTGAGCGCCAGGTCAACGGAATCCTGATTTCCTGCAACGACGCTGACGCGCTCAAGGACGTCATTGACCGGGCAGTAGACGCCGGGATCGTCGTAGGTATCTTTGACTCTGACTCCCCCGACTCCAAGCGCGCTTTCTACTGCGGCACAGACAACTATGCCATCGGCAAGCTTTCTGCCGAGTATATGATGACCTTCCTGCCCCAGGGCGGCAAAGTCGCCATCCTCACGGGCGTGCTTGGCGCGCCGAACCTGGAAATGCGCATCACCGGCTTCAAGGAAACCCTGGCAGCCGCCAACAGCCCCATCGAAGTGCTGCCTGTCCAGACCGGACATGACGATGTGCAAAAATCCGTGGAAGTCGTTAACCAATATACCGCGGCAAACCCGGACCTGGCGGGCTGGTTCTTTGACGGCGGCTGGCCCTACTTTGCTGATCCCGATGCGCTGACCGAGCTGGCAGCTTTCGTCGAAAAGGGCGGCAAGATCGTATCCATTGATACCTTCCACCCCATGGGCCAGTTTATTCCCCTGGGCATGGTGGATGTGCTGATCGGGCAGGATTACTTCGCCATGGGCCGTATCGGTGTGGAAACCATCTATAAGCTTATCAAGGGCGAAGAGGTCGAATTGGGCGTCACCAACGAAAAGGTCAAGAACTATATCGACACCGGCTATGAAGTGGTCACTATAGACAACTACGAAGAAATGTGGGCCAACAAGAAGCCCTGGTAAAAACCTCACGCAAGGCTGGGCAATCCTTGCCCGGGCGCAACAGAATCCTTTGGCGGCAGCCGTCTTGAAAGCGGCTGCCTTTTGATTTGCGATTTCCGGAAAAACGGGGCGATTCATGTTTGCCTTGCGGTTCTTTTTACCGGCCCACTCGTGCCCCCGGTTGCGGGGTATAATGCGGGAAAGGAGATGAGCCTATGAAGACTTTGCGGCGCGTTCTTGCGGCCCCCAAACGATGGCTCTCCCGAAAAGGGAAACCGGAGGAACAGTTGTTCTGCACGGAGACAAGCTGCGGCCATGTGAAGAAACGCGGCGGCAGCCTGAATGAACCTAACCCCGCGCGGGATAACTGCTTTAACATCAGCAACTGTAAACTGTAACCCCCCTTCCCAAGGCCCGGCGGACTGGTTTACGAGACGGCCCGCCGGGTATACCTGTATAAAGAGGCCAATTGATGGCCAATTATATACGGAGGTAAAATTATGAAGAAAATCCTGTCTCTCCTTGTGGCCGCGCTGATGATGCTTGGCGCGGTTTCAGCGCTCGCCGAGGTGGTGCTGGAGTACCCCACCTTCCAGGTGGGCGTGAACACCGCGGCGCCGGTGATCGCCCAGCTGGTGGAGGAGTTCAATGCCCAGCACACGGGCCAGGTCAGGATCCAGGTGGAGGAGATCCCTGGGGACGCCAACTACATTGAGAAGATTAAGGTGCTCCTGGCCTCAAATGACCTGCCCCCGGTGATCTACGGCGCGGGCTACAACCTGCTGGATCTGGCGCTGGCCAATGATTCTCTGGTGGATCTCGCCCCATATGTGGACGCCGACCCGGACTGGAAGGCCATGTACAACGACAAGGCGCTGGAAGTCAACTCCCGGGACGGGAAGCTCTACGGCTCCTCCGCTGAGGGGAACACCATCGGCTACTTCTACAACAAGGAGCTCTTTGAAAAAGCCGGCATTGCAGGCCCCGCCATGACCTGGGACGAGTTCTTTGCCCAGCTTGAAACCCTGAAAGCCGCCGGCATCACCCCGCTGTCCATGGACACTGCCGACAGCGCCTGGGTGACCAGCCTGTGGATGGGCGCCCTGATCGCCACCAGCGGGGAGGCCGGCCAGGCATTCATGGCGCAGATGATGCCCGATGACTACAACACCCCTGAGGTGATAGCCGCCCTGACCCATATCCAGAAGATGTTCCAGGAGTACACCACGGTGGACGCGGTGGGCGGCAAGTATGAGAACGCCGCCAACGCCTTTCTCTCCGGCCAGACGGCGATGATCGCCAACGGCCCCTGGATGATCGGGGATTTCTCCGACACCACCAAGGCGCCTGAGGGCTTTGCCGAGAAGGTGGGCGTGGCCATCTATCCGGAGGGCTTCGCCTATGATGAGCCCATTCAGGGCTACCTGGTCACCCGGCAGGATGACCCGGAGGTGGAGAAGGCTGCCGTGGAGATGGTGAAGTTCTTCACCAGCGCCTATGCCCAGACCGTGGCATTGGAGAACCAGGGCATGCTGCCCGCTTCCACCAATGTGGAAATCACCCAGGCCGCCAAGGACCGCTACCCCCTGCTGGCGGAGTTTGTCCAGGCGCTGGAAGGCGCCACCATCCGCACCGCCACCACCCAGGCCACCATGTACCCCAACCTGCTGGACATCATGAGCGCGGAGTTGCCCAACCTGGCAAGCGGCGCCATGACCCCGGATCAGTTCGCCCAGGCGCTCACAGACGGCGCGGCCAGGAACAAATAAAACATGATCCCTAAAACACTTCGGGGGCTTTCCGCAAAGAAAGCCCCCGAAGCCCGATACCCCCTGATTTCCTGAATGGTTGTAGGAGGTGATGGCATGGCGCGGCGCCAAGCCGGCTGGATTGCCCTGTTTCTTCTGCCCACGGTGGCTTTGTTTTTGGCCATTTACGCGGTGCCCCTGGGCATCACGCTGTTTACCTCGCTGTTTGACTACCGGCTGTTTCCCAGGCGCATGGATTTTGTGGGGTTTGGGAACTATGTGAGCCTGTTTACCCAGGACACGCAGTTCCACCGGGCGCTGCTGAACAACCTGGCCTGGATCCTCCTGCACACCACGGTGCACATCGCCATCGGCGCTATCCTGGCGCTGGCGCTCTACAAGAAGCCCCGGGGCTGGAAGGCGGTTCGGGTGATCTACATGGTGCCCTCCATCATCTCCAACGCCGCCGTGGCCATGATCTTCGCCAATATCTATAACCCGGCCTACGGCGTGCTCAACTCCTTTTTAAGGGGCATGGGGCTGGCGGAACTGCAGCGCAACTGGCTGTATGACCCGGCCACATCCTTCCTCTCCGTGACCATGATCTGGACACTGTTTTCCGGCTACAACACCACGCTGATCCTCTCCCAGGCCTTAAGCCTGGACGACAGCGTGATTGAGGCCGCCAAGGTGGACGGCGCCAGCCGGCTTCAGCAGGATTTCCTGATCGTTCTGCCGCTGGTGAAGCCCATGATCGCCACCACCATGATTATGGCGGCCACCTACATGCTGCAGATGTTTGACCTGATCTACCTCACCACCCGGGGCGGCCCGGGGGTCACCACCACCAACCTGCCCCTGTTGCTGTACAAAACAGCCATGACGGAGAACAACTACGGCTACGCCAACACCATCGGCGTGGTCATTATTCTCCTGGGCGTGGTGTTTATGACGCTGATCAACCGGGTTCTGAGAACCCGGGAGGGCTGAGCCATGACGGATAATACATCCGGCAGGCGGCAGGACAGCGGCCCAAAGGACAGGCGCCCCTTTTATGCCAAACTGCCGGCTTACCTGTATATGCTTGTGTGCGCACTGGTGGCGCTGTTTCCGATATTGTGGGTGATCATGTCTTCCTTCAAGACCAACGCCCAGATCCTCACCAGCGCCATCACCCTGCCCACCCAAATAAGCTTTGAGGGCTACAGCATGGCGCTTCAGGTGTCGCCCATCCTCAGGTATTTCTTCAACTCTGTGGCCATTGCCCTCATCAGCACCTTCCTGAACGTTTTCCTGGTGTCCATGGCGGCCTACGCCTTTGCCCGCACGCGCTTCAGGCTGAAGGGCCTGCTGTTCTCCATCCTGGCCATGGCCATGGTGATCCCCGTGACAGCGCTGATGCAGCCGGTCTACCAGGTGATCACTGCCCTGGGGCTCTCCGACAGCCTGCCCGGGCTGATCCTGGTATATATGGCGCTGAACATGCCCCTGACGCTGCTGATTATGCGCGCCACCTTTGAGGGGGTGCCCAGGAGCCTGGAGGAGGCCGCCTATATCGACGGGGCGGGCTTTATGCACACCTACCTCAAGGTGATGCTGCCGGTGGCCAAGGGCGGCCTGGCTTCCGCCGCTGTGCTGGCCTTCCTCAACGCCTGGAACGAGTTCACCTTCGCCCTGGTGCTCACCAAATCGGCCGATGTCAGGACCCTGCCGCTGAGCCTGAGCTACTTTACATCCCAGTTCAGCTTCAACTACACCGCCCTCTTTGCCGCCATCACCATGGCGGTGCTGCCCAGCATCCTGGTGTTCGCCGTTTTCCAAGAGCAGGTGTCCCAATCCCTGGTGGTGGGGGCGGTGAAAGGGTAAACCAAAGCCGGTGTGCTTATGCGTGAGGGTCCGGCGTTCCCTTCAGTAGAGGATGGGCGCCATGCTGTTGTATTCTGAAAAGAGCTTCAGGCAGGCCTCCCGGTCCAGGGGAAGCAGGAAGTCCTGCAATTGGTCCCTGCCGCCAAAGAGCCGGTCAAACACATCGTCCCGAAAGCCAATCAAACCGTTGTCCTCAATGGTGCAGCCATAGTATACCAGGTCGATATTGGCCCACAGCGCTGCGCACAGGCACATATGGCAGGGCTCGCCCGTGGTGTAGAGCACGCAGCCGCTCAGGTCATGGCTGCCCAGGTTTTTCCCCGCGTCCCGAATGGCCGTTATCTCCCCGTGGGCGGTGGGGTCGTTGTTGATGAGCACCCTGTTGTGCCCCCGCCCAACGATCTGGCCATCCTTCACGATGACACTGCCAAAGGGGCCGCCATGGCCGGCATGGATGCCCGCCATCGCCTCCAGGATGGCTTCCCGCATGAAGGCGTTTTCTGCGATGTCCGCAGCACTTGCGTCCGGTACCGGTGCCGGCAGTGCCATAGCGGAGAGGCTGATCCACAAAAACAACAGAATCAACAGCAAAGACAGGCTTTTTTTCATTTGACGCACACTCCCTTTTATTGTTTGGCCTTGGCATACCCAAACGCGTTTTGCGGACATCCCGAAGCTCCCGAGAGTCCAAAAACGCCGCCTCTGCCGCTTTATAGCACAGGGAAGCCCTGGCGTCAATTTCCCGGATTTCACACAATGCTGCCTTGATGCCTTGCAAAAGGCCCCTGTTCCTTTTATGCTTAGGAAAACGATGGGGCAGGGGGGTGCATCATCAGGCGCCCCGCCGCCCCAACGCATCCGCCCAAAGGAGATATGCGCATGAAGCTGACAGTCATCGGCGGCGGCGGGGGCCGCTCCATGTTCCTGGCCAAGAGCATCGCCCAGAGAGCGGGGGCCCTTGGGATAGGCGAATTGGTGTTTATGGACATCAACGCGGAAAAACTCAGGCTCTTTGGCGGCATGGCGGAGAAGGTCGCCCACATGCTGGCGCCTCAGTTGGCCTTTTCCCTCACCACGG
>Ga0123335_1008057_pt1 | contig 11485 bp, 13 predicted proteins | sample BiotimSIPDNA_2_FD_89707 | JGI IMG/M metagenome (GOLD analysis project Ga0123335, IMG submission 89707) | Anaerobic biogas reactor microbial communites from Washington, USA - Biogas_R2 time_0 SIP DNA | ecosystem: Engineered > Bioreactor > Anaerobic > Unclassified | place: Washington, USA... | reverse complement strand
GGTAGTGAACCACTTCACTAGTAAATCATTTTCGGTAGACGCCGGAGAAGTTTTTTGTTGACTCCGGTTGCATAGAAATTAAAAAACTTATGAAGCGAAGAACCGGACACGTCAATTTTGGCGTGTTAAATTATTACAAAAAAAGCCGGAGTGAAAGTCATAAACCAACGAAACTTGACAAACTCTCCGGTTTTTCTTTTATCGAGAACGCGTCATATACGCGTAAACGATGTTTGAATGTCGTCTTTGGTGGGATTTGCCGGAGGCTGACTAGACAACGTTCCTTACCTCACTCTCGACGATGTTAAAGCGAAGAAATTCCGGGATAGCATTTGCCAAGGCTTCTTTCTTCACTTCATCACTCTTTGTGGCAGATGAAAACGCTATGATGCTTGCAGGAAAGAGCGTCTCCGACAACCGATATTCCCTCAGATCATCGTAATCCGAGCAAAGCATCACATCATTCACTCGGCTAACGTAATCGACCATGGCTAGCATATATAGACTCTCCGGATACCATTTTTTCTCAAAATAATCGCGAATGATGTCGCTCTCTATTGTCTGGCGAATAAACTCAATGTCGCCAAGGTGATTTAGCCGATGACAGACGTGACTCTTGAACAACTCAAAGGAAGGGCGTTCTTCGTAACAGGGTGCAAGAAGCGCTTCCATCGTGACGCCAAGCTCCAATGCAAGCCGGTATACCGTATCAGCATTACAGTATTTAAGATTCGTCTTCCCGTTACAAATGTCATTTACCGTTGTATAAGGCACCTTGCTGTTCTTAGCTAATCGATACTTTGACATGTTTTGTTGGCTCAACAAATCATTAATAATCACGATGCGCTCCCTCCTTCGACCTTTTGAAGCTATTATCACGGTATACCGTTATAAAGTCAAGAAAGATTATGCAGATTGAATCGAAACGAAATCGATAAATTCTTTGCCTGTCAGTACAATCTCCTTGTGTCTGAAAGCTTCGTCTTACAAGATAATTCAAGCCAATGACTTCAAATAACTCCCGACTACTTATACTTTCTCACAATGACGATGCCCACACACAGAATCAATACGGATACAGCGATCCATAACCACGCGGATGTGTTTCCTTTGACAGGTTCCATCCAATCCATGCCGGAATTGAAGTCTCCGCCGGGCATTGGGCTATTGTTGCGGGAAGGGCGAATCGTGTTACCTTCAGTTGTATTCTCAATCGGAGGCTCCTGCTCAAAAGGGTTCACTTCTTCTGTCGGATCATTTCTTTCCTGTTGTCCGGGGAAATTGGGCATTGGTCTTTGTTCAGTGTTTCCTCCGGGCATCTCTGAAGGATTAAAACCGCCAGGAATTCCGGGCATTTCCGGCATGTCGCCTCCCCTTCCCATAGAACCCATTTTGGACAGCGTGAGACCGGACGCATCGGCATAATTCATGTTTTCACTTGTCTTATCGTTTACAATCTGGGCACGTATGCTTTCTGTTCGCAGTGCACAGAACTGTCGCAAAGTTTCTACACCGGCTTCAAATTCGCTATAGTCATAAAATGCTGTCGGATCTTTTCCCACATAGGATTTTATTAACGAATAAGCGTTATCGATACTGCTCATGATATCCACAGAATTCAAAAACTCCTCGAATGACTGATGGTAGAGTTCCGTGTATTTCTCATTTGCAACGATCCAGTTCCACATAGGACGGTCATCGGATGAAGCGCCGGAGATAGGAGAATCGATGGGCGTATTGACCGTGCTCTGTGCGTTACCGCCCTGAAAAGTGCCGAATGCCAGATTATAATCCCAAGGAATCATGGTCATCTGCCCATTTTTCTCATACAGATAATAATTATGAATCATGGATCCGGTGTAACTATCTCCATTGCAGACGTAGTTATGTACGACAAAAAATCGGATAACCTGATCAATATCGACGACCGATTCAATCTCTTCGCCCCGGGTCAGCCTTTTCAATGATTCGATCAGGCGTGTCTGATCGGTCTTGTTGATGTCGGTCTTGGCGTTGTTCCAGATGTTAAGGTAACTGTCAATATTGTCGTCAATGTACTGAAGTTTAACATCGGACGAACCCATCCCTCTGCCAAAACCGCCTTTTCCACCCTGCATATTTTCTCTGTCAGGGATAAAGCCTCCAGGCACATTTGGCATATTGGGCATCTCTGACATCTTATTTCCTAGATCAAAATGATCAGACCTTTCTGTCGATTTGTCACGATTGAAAAAATCATTTATATCGAAATCCTTACCGAATCCGCGACCGCCACCGAAGTCCATACTGTCAGGCTTGTACAACGCACCGTAGTTTGAACCGTAATTCCGCTCAAGAAAGGACTCTTCAACGCCTTCTACCGCAAGATATAGTCCCCAATCCTCACCATTGACTGAAATATACACAAAGCTGCACAACGGAGCGTTGACATTAAACTCATTCATCATGGTGTAAGTCAGATAGTCCTTCATCATCGTCGTGTCATGAATCATATTATTCAGATTCAGCTTATCAAGCCCATAATAGGTAAGGGTGCTGTCATAGTGGTCAAATTCGATTTTGAAACTGTATCGTTCACTGTTCATAGACGCCACACTGGAAAGCGAGGTATTACCTTTCCCGCGAATACCTATGTTTTTATATGCTTCACCGTCAATGACAACGTTTGCCAGATAGTAATCCTCACTCGTGGCGTCAGCGATGAACTCATCCCAGTTATTCATGACAATATCAATGGTATGAACACGTGTATTGTCAAACAAACGGTTTTCATATCCCATTGCGCGTGTCATCGTTTCGATGCCCAATGCAGCTCCCTGATCCATAAACAAGATGGCAATTGCTACTATCAGTATCGAGACAATCCAAGCTATTGTGTCAAAATGTTTGCTGCCTGACATCGCTTCACCCCATGTAATCACCGTTATAGGAGACAAGCACTGCGCTATTTACACCGGGCATTTCAGAGAGAATATTTATAAAGTCGGTATCATCCTCCTTTAGACGAACTTCGATATTCAATTCGATCGCACTTTTAACAGCGGTTTTGCTCTTAACCGTACTTCGGATGACGCTTTTTGCAAGGAAATCCTTTACTTTAACTTCCGTTTCGTGATTGACACAATTCAGTACAAGCATGTAAGGATGAGTGTTCGACTTTTTATTGACAAACACAAGTAAGATCAACCCGATGGAGATGCTGCCGATAATCGCCAGAGGAATCATACCGGCAGCAAGAATAATGCCCGCTCCAATAGCCCAGAACAAAAACGCAATGTCCAACGGATCTTTGATGGCAGTGCGGAATCGAACGATCGAGAGCGCACCTACCATGCCAAGTGAAAGAACCACGTTGGAGGTTACGGCAAGAATGACGATGGAGGTGATCATCGTCAGAGCGATCAATGTGGTGCCGAAGCCGGATGAATACATCACGCCGCGGTAAGTCTTCTTGTAAATGAGGAAAATAAACAGACCGATACCGAAGGACAGCATAATGGTCAGCAGCATATCGAGGATGCTGATGGACGTTACGTTTTCCAGAAAACTGGATTTAAAAATATCTTTGAAACTCATTAGAAAAATCTCCTTTTTAATGTGTTGTTAATCGTACATACGTGAAGCGGCGTATTTTGAGAAAGCCGCACTTCTCCTGCCGTCAAGCTGTATTGCGTCTCGAATGACAGAGGGCAGATAGTTGTCCCACTTTACTTCAAGAATGCATGGGGAATCTTTGATAGGGATCGTCACACAAGAGGGATTTAAGAAATCCGTGCATCTCATCCCGGTGCGGATGTTGTAATCCAGTGTTACTCTTACATTGCCGGGATCAAAAATGAAGGGTTCACGCGTATAATCCACGATGACTTTTGCTTTCAGCCCTTCGCTGACCATGCGTGAATAAAGGCAGCGGATCATCTCGTTCACGCTGTCCGACATCCAGCCTAACTCACCATCCGCAATCGCTTGTGCCTGCTCCGGGGTTATAACTGCTGAGTTTTTACAACTAAGATCGCCATGTTTGAATTTACGTTGCAGTACGATCATGGACGTGTCATTGTTGTACAGACGTATCCGGTATTTTTCACGAATATTCACGCCGTCCAGCTTTTCCCTAAGTGATTTATCCGCAAGACTATCAAAATACAAACTGCGGACTTCATACTGTCCATTCACGGCATGAACATCCGGTTTCATCACTGCACACAATCTTTGACGGAGGATCAGCATATCGTGTAGGCTGATTTCATGTTTTACTTCATGTCTGAATTGCAATGGCATCAACTCCTTCCAATGCCATTACTATAAAAAACGAACCTATGAATTACATAAGAAAAACCTTCTCGAAAAAGACGAACGCGCGAAGGTTTACGATTGTTAAATTGAATTCTAGAAACTGACAATAAAACGGATGTTTTCAGCGGGGGTATATTCAGCAGTCAGCTTTCCGCTGAATTTCTCGCAAATAGCTCGTGCAGCGGACAATCCGATGCCATATCCGGAAAATTCCGCGCTCTGTGTCCGTGCAGAATCTCCCCGGTAAAATCGTTCAAACAATCTCTCGGGATCAATCTCAAGGGATGGATCGCAAGTATTTTCTTGGGTGATTTGAATGTGTTTGCCGCGTTTGGATAATGTCAAAGAAATACTTCCATTGTCAGGCGTGTACTTGACTGCGTTATCCAGAAGAATCGTCACCAGTTGTCGAAAGCTGTCCTTGTTGATCATGAGTACAATATCGGGCTCAATCTCGACGTGAAACTGTTGGTTGCGAATCGCGGCAACATCCTGATACGCAGGTAAGAGTTCGCTAGTAACCTCACTGATATTAACCGACTCCGTCGGCAGCGGGATATCTTCATCAAGTTTAGCAAGGAGCAGAAGGTTTGACATCAAAGCATTCAGTCTTTTCGTCTGCGCGCGAATATGCACATTGTATTTATTCTCACCGTGTATCAATGCCATCGTGTCGTTGTTTGACTGGATGATACACAGCGGCGTTTTCATCTCATGTCCGGCATTGGTAATGAACTGTTTTTGCTTCTCAATACCCACAAGAACAGGACGAATAACCTTGCCCGAAAGCAAAATAACAATGACCAGAAGGATTAACCAGCAGAGTCCTGCAATCGCAATTGAAACGAATAGTACTATATTAAAACTATCATTCTGTTCTGATGTGTCCAGAAAAAACGTCAAACTTTCCGGACCAATCTCTTTTACAAAATATTTGTACCCTTTGATTCTTCCGGATTCTCTGCCTGTTTTCGAAACTGTTGATGCGTAGCTTTTTGCCGTCTCGATATCGATTGAGAAAATTTGGTCAGTATTGATATCCCTGATATTGCCGTCAAGATCACTTCGTACAATAAAAAAACGTGAGGAACGCATCCTGTCCATATCTAGCGGGCGCGAGAAAGGGGGCGGTCGATTAAAAACCATTTTGTGGAAGGCGCCGTCAGAACTTACAAGCATCTTCATGATCATGTCAGACTGCCGATCCAGCATCATCCAATTAAGTCCGTTGATTGTAAGAACAATGAAAACCAGAAGACAGGTAACTGCCGTCATTGTGAAGATAATAAATCGCTTTTTTAATATCTTCGTCATGAATGCGATTCCAATTTATACCCGATATTCCGTTTTGAGATTATCTCTACCTTGGAATTCATCGCAGAAAGTCGCTTGCGCAAATAAGAGATGTATAACCAAACACTGTTGATGTCGGTTTCCGTATTATAACCCCACGCCTTTACAAGCAAGTCCTCCGTTGAGAGATACATTGTATGATTCAGCATAAGCTGTTCCATAAGACGGTATTCCTGCTTTGGCAGTTGAAATGACATCTCTCCCACACTGATCTCTCCCGAGCGCATATCTAACGTCAAATCACCAAAGCGTACTAAATCAGGATGGTATTCTTCCCGCCGCCGCAGCATAGCGCGAATTCTGGCAAGCAGTTCACCCATGTCAAAGGGCTTAGGGAGATAATCATCCGCACCGGCATCTAAACCATGAATGCGATCCTCGACTTGTGTTTTAGCCGTCAACAGAAGTACCGGCGTTCTGCATCCGTTTCGGCGTAGCTCAGAGAGCACTTCCAAGCCATTCCGTTTTGGCATCATGATGTCAAGAATGATGCCGTCGTAATCACCCGATATGGCGTAATTGTAAGCTGAAGCGCCGTCATATACGGCATCGACTATATATTTGTGATATGTAAGATAATCAACAACTGCTTCAGAAAGCGCCGGTTCGTCTTCAGCGTATAGCAGCTTCACAAATACACCTCCTTGCAAATGAATTGTATTTGGACACGAAGTTTCAACAATCTTCCTTCATCGCATCATACAACACGAAACTAAGATAAACTTATGAATAGAAACACTTTTTTGTCTGTCACCAAGAACCTAGATACATCAACTCTACACATAATCACATTGTGTTATCTTTTATTCTGATCAATACCTAGATCCATCTCTTACAAGATCCATTTACGGTTGATATTGTGTCGGCAGATTAGAAATAGCGCCACCGAAAAGAGCAGCAACATCCCGAAAGAAAGTAACGGAGAGAGGATATTTGCTCCCACAATCGTACCTCTCAGAATATCAGTTCCGTAAGTGAGCGGCAGGCAAAAGGAAACAGACCGCAGAACAAATGGCAAGCTTGAAATCGGTATAAACAGTCCACAGAGAAACAGCATGGGGAAGCGGAAAAAGTTTGAAAATGTCTGCGCTTCAAACACCTGCTTCGCAGATACCGCAATCAATAGCCCGGTCAATGCCGACGTGATGGCGATCATCAAAACCGCAAGCAACAGCAATCCCCAGTTTACCGCGCTCAAATCGACAAAGAAACTTGCGAAAAGGATCGGGACACATGCGTTGAACATACCGAACAGAATCGTCCCCGCAATTTTTGCCAGCACCATAAGGTTGAGACTTATAGGTGCCAGCAGCAATCGATCAAAAGACCTCCCGCTTCGCTCAAAGGTAATCGTCACGGCGAGCATAGAGGTCGTGCCGAATAATACGCTCATCGAAATCAGGCCGGGAAGCAACTCCAGGATGCTCCCGCCGGGAGAGCGCACGAGCTGCATGAGTGTCCATGAAAGGGGAAAAATGATACCCCAACTGATGTTTGGCGGTTTGAGGTAATAGTTCTTAATATCTTTTTTCAAGATATTCCAAAACGCAATCCAACTTTTCATGGGCGACCTCCTTTTTCCTTGTCTTTCTTCAGCACAGACGATTCGATGCCTGTCAGCTTGACGAAGACATCTTCTAGGGAAGGACGCAGTTCTCGTGCTTCGTACACTTCAACGTCTTTGTCATGAAAAAACGCCATGACGGGAAATAGCGGGATGCGTTGCTCCGATACCATGACAAGGGAATGATCAGGGCGGATTGTGACGTCGCTCCCTTTAAAACGGGCTTGAAGTTCAGCAGCTAAGCGTTCGCTGTTTTTATCAGTCACAAATTGAATCGTATGACCATGGGAAATGCTTTCCATCAACTGAGGAACAGTACCTGATGCGACAATCTGACCCTCCGCGATAAAAGCGATCTTGTCGCAGATACGCTCTGCCTCCTCAATATAATGGGTAGTGAGAAAGATAGTGGTTCCCTTCTTTTTCAATTCCACGATCGTGTCGCGAATTTGTCGGGAACTCTCCACATCGATGCCTGTTGTCGGTTCATCCAGAAAAAGAACTTTAGGAGAATGGATGAGCGCCGCTGCAATGGTCAGTTTACGACGCATTCCTTTGGAATAGGCTTTAAACGGACGTTTGCCTACATCTTTTAGACGGAACTGCTCCAAAAGCTGACGTGTAATGGGCTCTCTTTCCGCCTTGCGCATTCCGTATAGCGCGGCGCAAAAACAGAGATTGTCAAACCCGTCCATCTCATTGTAAAGATTACTTTCATCCGGAACGATACCCATAATGGCTTGCGCCTTTTTTGTCCGAGTCTTTACGTCTATTCCGTCAACGGTAATTTTTCCGGCAGTCGGTCGAGACAAGCCAATGATCATATTCAGTGTAGATGTTTTGCCTGCTCCGTTCGGTCCTAAAAAGCCGAATATTTCACCTTTCTCAATGTCAAACGAGATATCATCCACAGCCGTAACGTTGCCGTATGTCTTTTTAAGGTTTGAGACACTGACCATTCCCACGATTTTTATTCTCCCTAGCTATGATCCGCACCGTGGCAGAACTCCCTGACCTCGTCACTGCACGTACCTTTCTTGGAGCACTCTCGCTTTTCATTGGCAGGGCAATCGTCGCGTTTTTCAGGCAGACAAGCTTCCTGTTCGATGTCTGCCAACGCTTTAATCTCTTTTGCCAGTTCATGCAACACTGGGCGTTCTACGGTATAGTGCATGAAATACCCGCGCTTTTCCCCAACAAGCAGACCCGCTTCCCGTAGCACTTTCAGATGCTGAGAAATCGTCGCTTCGGTCAGCTTCAGCTCATTTGCCAGCGCTCGGACACAATAATTGTGTCGCAGAAGCAACTTCAAAATGTTCATACGTGTTTCATCAGCAATCGCTTTCAATACCTTTTTCTTATCCATGATAATCCTCCTAGATCTAATTAGCCGTTTAGCTAATTAGATTGTAGCGAGCGATTCTAATTAAGTCAACGTCTAATTAAAAGCTCAAGCAATAGAAACATCCCCACGATCTAAACGCAACTGATACCGTGTGACATGCATTATACTTTCTATCAATCGGTAGCTTGCGACGCGATAATGTTCGATTCATTGGCTAGTTCAAAATCTCGACATAAAACAATGAAATCTTTTTATTGTCTTAAAACCAACGAAACTTGACAAATGCTCCGGCTTTTCTATTATCAAAAACGCGTTTCGATCTCCAGGGGGCTGATTGTCCATGTTAGTCCGGATAATACCGCAATGCGTATCCGATACGCAGCGGAAGCGGTTTTAGAGTTAAACGGTGATCTTCAATTCGACCAATTCCCTGTAATAGGTGCCAGCGTTTCATCTGGGAGCCATCTTTTTGACGTCCAAGGCGCGCTTTCGATGAAATTAGTGCTGCCGAAAGACGAAGTATCAAAAAGCAGTGTAAAAAATCCGGATATCGGGAATTACATCACTGTTCCTCACTTTGCGATCGATGATAATAGATCCTCTATTCATCATTTGATCTATGTCCGGTATCAGATTGCAAAGGTGAAGGGGCAAGAATGACTTCGCCTTCGCGTCATCGAGGAAGCGAAGACATATCTCGGCACACCATACGTTTTAGGCGGCACAACAAAGTCCGGGATCGATTGTTCCGGACTGACGATGGTCGTCTACAACAAGATTACGAAAGGGACACCTTACGCGACCAAATTGTTGCACGGCTCGAACTACCAAGACCCGGCGCAAGGACGGGCAATCGTGTTTGAACATATCAACTCGTGTTGGATTCGGGACAAGATGAGCAAAGAGGAACGCGAACGACGGATGAACAAAGACCTGGCGCTCTTAAATCCCGACGATCTACTCTTCTTCTGGGACAAGAAAACGTATAAAACCTCTCCACTCAATACACACGTCGGAATCTACATCGGTGTAAACCCTGTGTCCAAAAAACATGAGTTTATTCATGCGACTTCGTATGCCAAACAAGTGTTGATAAATGATATGAAAACTTACTTCCACTGGCCGGGACGCGCAAGACGTCCCATATGGGATTAGCGGTCAGTTATAATTGAGCAAGAACAGCAGATTAAATCGTGGTTTGTTTAATTGCGTGTTGCAACATTACGTATACTTACTCTATGCACCAGTAGCATGAACCGAATGAAAACAGTGATAACAATTGGTAAAACGAAAGGTAAAGAAATGATCTATCCGGAAAAAGAAAATGCTTCTCTTGAGCTTAAGGAAAATTTGAAGGGGAGTTCAAGTGACAGTTTTTTAAAAACTGTTAGTGCTTACGCAAATTACCGTGATGGCAGAATTGTCTTCGGTGTAAGTGATGATGGAACAATTACCGGTATTTCGGATGAGAGAAAACTTAGACTGCAGATCGAAAACAAAATCAACGACAGCATTACTCCTCGACCTCAGTTCAAGATGGACAGTCAAGAAATGGATGGCAAGGTGCTCGTCGTTCTTTCTGTTTTGAAGGGGAAAAATGCACCCTATTACTACAATCAGGCCACTTACAAGAGGACGGATACTTCTACAGCTCCCGTCGATCGCTCCGAGATTCGTCATCTCGTCCTTACAGGCATAGAGCAAAACTTTGATCAATTGATTTCGCTGGAAACAGAGTTGGAGTTTAGCGTTCTTGAAGAAGAATTGAAGCGTGAAATTGGCCTGAAGCGTTTCTCAGATGATACACTCCGCACTCTGGGTTTAATGGTAGATGATGAGTACACAAGAGCAGCCGAACTACTTGCAGATAAGAATAGAAATTCCAGATCAGCAACGTCCATCGTTCGATTCGGTAAAACGCGTTCTGAATTCATGGATCGCAAGGACTTGACATATCAATCACTGCTTACACAGTACCAAGGTGCTCTAGCGATGTTTGATAAATGGTATGCGCCGTATGAAGAAGTCGTAGACTTTCGCAGAATTGAAAGAATTCAAATTCCACGAGAAGCTTACAGAGAAGGTATTGCCAACGCTTTGATAAATCGCCGTTATGACATTAACGGTAGCGTTCAAGTGGCCATGTATGAGAATCGCATCGAGATCATCTCTCCCGGCGGTCTGCCGGAAGGCATGAGCGAAACGTCTTACCTTTACAGCCAGATTTCTATCCCAAGAAATACGGTTGTTGCTGACGTTTTCCATCGCCTGCATATCATTGAAAAGTTCGGTACAGGCATTGACCGTATACGTGAGGAATACGCAAGTTTCCCTTCCCAGCCGGAGTTTGAGATTACGTCGGATTTAATTCGAGTTGTACTTCCGGTCATTGACTATGACAGCGAACCTCAAGAGCCAAGTCTTAACGAAAGTATTTTGCTTTTCCTTTCAGAAAAGGGGGCGCTCTCCAGAGCAGAGATAGAAGAACACACGGGTTTCAAGCGCACCAAAGTTCTGGACGAGTTGGGGCAAATGCTTAGTGACGGCAAAATAGAAGTGATAGGTAGTGGTCCCTACACGAAGTACCGAATCAAATGATCGGGCTAGAAACCGGTCTCTTACCGTTCTATCTGCCGCGCGGTAGATTATCTACCGCGCTACCTGCCGCAACGGTAGATAGAGCGGTAGATAATTTTGAAAAGCAGGAAGGAAACGTCATAGAGTGGTCTATTATTCGGGGCCAAGATTAATAAGTATAGGGTCTATTATTTGTAATTTGACAATTTATCTGCACCTGAAAACTTAGTACTGTCAAGTAATGTTCGCAACTTTGGACTCCTAGATGTAAGTCGTAGTTGTTGTTTTAGTTCAGGGGGGTACCCCCCTGAACTAAAAATTTGGCTTGTTCCATGCTGCTAGGCAGCGAG
>Ga0123335_1008056_pt1 | contig 11487 bp, 14 predicted proteins | sample BiotimSIPDNA_2_FD_89707 | JGI IMG/M metagenome (GOLD analysis project Ga0123335, IMG submission 89707) | Anaerobic biogas reactor microbial communites from Washington, USA - Biogas_R2 time_0 SIP DNA | ecosystem: Engineered > Bioreactor > Anaerobic > Unclassified | place: Washington, USA... | reverse complement strand
GGCGTTTTCCATAAACACCCCTGCATAGTCCCATTTCAGCAGGTCCTCCGAACGATAAAGATGGGCCTTTCCGACGCCGTCTTTGCCCGAAGCCAGCAACATATAATAAGTATCTCCGACTTTTGTGACCGCCGGGTCCCGAAAGTCCGGCGTATCCTCCGGAGGTTCGCGCAGAATCGGATTTCCACCGTACTTTTTGAAGTGAATACCGTCTTCCGAAATTGCGACAGCCTGTCTTTGACGCCGGTCTTTTGCGCTGATGCAAGTATAAAAAACATACAGCACGTCATCTTTAACGATCGCCGTGCCGGACCAGCAGCCACGTTTGTCATATTCATACTCGGGAGCTAACGCAATCGGCAGCTCCTCCCAATGAACAAGGTCCCGGGACACGGCATGCCCCCAGGACATGACGGTCTCACCGGGCTCCGACGCATGGGGATTGTGCTGAAAAAACGCGTGATACTTTCCCCGGAACCATACAAGTCCGTTGGGATCATTCATCCACCCCTTCGCAGGGTGAAAATGATATCGGATAGACATACAATCATCCTTTGCTGCTGCTTATTCTGTTGCCATCCGTTTTACCGGTATTACATAAGAAAACAAGTGCAAAAATGACAGGCACCGGTAATGTCCTAATATGCGCAAACATGAACTTTTTCCCGATCCGCACCGGAACGTGTCTGAGGGCTCAGCGTCTTCTCCATAATGAAAAACAGCCCTTTTCGCCAGATCGCGTGTCCCCGTTTTTCGTAGCCGTTTTTCTCATATAATTTAAGCGCATAGCGGTTCCCGGAAAAAACGTCCAGTCTCACAGACGTATACCCCATACTCAAGGCCTGCTCTTCGATAAGCGACAGCACCAGGGAGCCGATGCCCCTGTTCTGGTGGTCCGGAGAAACACAGAATCTATGTAATACGCACGAGCTCTCGTCCGGGTTATCCCACCGGCACATATGATATTCTTCTTCGCACTCCCGGCTGATAACGCAGATCGCAACTATCATATCGTCCTCTATAGCCGCGTACAACGTATTGCTGTCAATATCATCCGAAAAATCTTTGCGCGTCGGATAAAGCTCGTCCCACTGATAGATCCCGTGGTCTGTCATTCGTTCGACCGCTTTTTCGATCAAGAGGCACATATCGTCCAGGTCCTCTTTTGTCCCCGGTCTGAGATGCATATTTGCTGCCCTCCGAGTGGTCTTTGATAAAATATGATACACCTCCGAATGGCAGATGCCGTTTAAACATTCGGAGGTACTTTTTTCATTATGTATTATGCCCGGCCGGATATGATATTTAAGATCTGCCTGTCTATGACATATATCCCTTCATAGGGCAGCTCGATATATACGTTATCGTTTTCTTCGTAAACGTAGTAGTAGAACATTCTATCATCGGTCAGAACTTCGATTTTGTAATACGGACTTACCGACGGAGCGTCGTTGACGCTCATGTTCCTTGTCGGCTTTGAATCGCGAATGTGTGTGAGCATTTCGGCGAAGTCGGCGGGAGATGCTTCGCTGCCGTTATTATTACTGTCAGTTGATATCCTGACCGAAGTTACGGCTTCCGGTGACGGATATTGTATAGGTCCCGCGGCCGGGAACAGCTCATTACAGACCAGAAACCCGCCCAGGATCACCGCAATGACTACCAGAAAAGTGACGACAACACCTTTTTTTGTGATTTCCCTCACCTCGCAATATGTATAATCGCGCCCCGGCATCCGGCCGCCGCGTCCGCAGACCGGGATATACTTTCGCGCTTTTTCCTGTGCGGAACCTATGAAGAGGCCGACGACGCCGCGGTGGAGGCGGAGACCGCCGCTATCATGGCGGCCTGCTGCGCGATAATGATATTGGTGACGCTTGTGGAGAGCGCTGCCGTCAATACCCCGTCTTTAACATTCTTAGCATATTCGCTCGCCGCTATCGACGCCGCATACAGAAGCAGCTCCTGCGTCGGGACGGACAGCACTCCGAACCCCTTTTGCGCCCTCAGTGTATCCTGTATCGCGGCTATATCACGGGCGATCCTGTCGGTCTCCACCGGCAGCATGGTTAGGACCCCCATGACCGGCAGGGTATATGTCTTATCCAGCCTGATCTTCCGTGCCCTGAGGGTATCCCGCAAAGCAAGGACCCGGTCAATGATGCCGTCGTCCGACCCTCCGAGCACCAGCACCTGCGCCAGTGCCTGGACGCTGTTTCTGTCCCAGAACTCGCCTTTGAGCCGGCCGAAAAGCCGCTCGATGCGCTCCGATCCCGCAGCGGGATCCAGGTCAGTCAGCCCCAGCATGGCCGCGAATATATAGTCGTCCTGTGATGTGATGAAAAAATGGCGGGCTCTCATCCCGTCGTAGAAGGCCCGCGTGCGGGCTGCGGCGCTGCTGTAGTCGGAAGCGCCGGACCGCGCCGCGATCAGACAGGCGGCGACCACAAGATAATCGGAAGCGCGGAGTTTTTCGCCTTTGAGCAGGTCATATACTTTCAGAGTCTCTCCGAATACCTCCCGCGGATCGCGAGAGAGCGAGAGCAGCGCTGCCACACATAATGCCATATTCCCCCTGAAGGTAGAAAACGCGCCTGTGTTCTGCTTGATCAGACTGTGGCACTGCCTTATCGCGTCACAATCGATCGTTCTGCCCTCCTGCGCATACAGGAGCGCTGCCAGCCGCTTTGTCAGGGCATGCTGCCAGACAAATTCATTTTTTATGATCTGCGCGTTTTCCGCAAACAGTTCCGCCTTGTTTTGTCCCGTATAGCTCATATTTCTATCTCCCGTTTACCGGTGGTCAAATCAACTTTTGATTACGTGTTTTTCCGTATGATCATCGATTATAAACCTTTTACCATTGCTCTGTCATTGAGAACTTCATAGCCGAATTTACGATACAGCGAATGCGCGTCTCTCGTTATCAAAATGCCGCGCAGCCCCCGGTATTCGGGCCGGGACTCGATATGCGATACAAGCGCGGTCCCGAGGCCTTTGTGCTGATATGCCCTGTCAATAATCACGTCGCAAAGGTAATAAGTAGTGGCATAGTCGCTGATCACTCTTGCAAACCCGACAAGTTTCTTCTCGTCCTCCAGATATACCCCGTAGCAGGAGGAGTTTTTAACGGACTTTTCGATCTGCTCGATCGGACGCTTGTCCGCCCAATAAGTCATTTTCAGCAGCCGGGCGATCTCATCTATGCCGATATTGCCCATATTTTCAATGATCCTGTACTTCAACTGCAGCTTGCACTCCTCTCTCAGATTTTGATCTATCTCTCAGCCCATGAGATCAGCACCGTGCATTCCACTCGACTCTAATTGACGGGCCCGAAGTCCGCGGCAGTTATTCAGAGCAGATATTCGAGGAAACGTTTCACTTGTTTTCCGGTGATCTCTGTTCAAGCCAACATATCGATATGATCCAAGATCATTTTTACAGTATATCAGTCTCCGATCGTTAATGTTTCCGAGATGCTTCTCAGTTGGCTGATCAGCACTTCTTCTTTGCCGATGTAGCTGTCACCCTCAAATATCAGCGTATTCCAAGTATCATGCAGCTGTGCTGCCAGATCGGGATCGTCACATAATACATACGCGGCATAGACGTTACTGATAAGAGCTTTCATCGCATTCTGATCTTTAAGATCATCATTTTCTGCTTTCTTTATTGCAAACGAGATCAGAGTGTCACAGCGCTGCAGTCTGTCGTTATTGTATCTATGCTCTTTTATAAGGCTTCCGGCAAAGAAAGAAGCAATAACAAATACGATAAACACAATGCCAACTAATAGTTTCCTGTTAATTTTCATTGAACCCCCCCCCCGTCCTCCCGGACCGAACACGCTCCGGGCGGGTATCAGGTCGTGCGCCGGGTCGCCTGCTCTTTGCCGAGCCTGTAGATGTGGTTTACGGTACCCAGCGAATCGGCCGGAGATATCGGCAGCGCCGGGTATTCGGGAAACTGCCCGTCGACCGGGCCTCTTGCGATACCGGGACCGGCTCCGAGTTCATTGATATGCATCCTGCTCATGGTTCTCCGTCTCCGTATGCGGGGCTGTGCACGGCACAGGGCTCGGCTCTGTTGCCTGTCAGAACGCGTTCCACAGAAACACAAACACAAAAACGCAGCCCCAGGCGTTGCCGGTCTCGGTCTTTGTCACCAGCATGCCGTATATAATGATGAATACCGTCAGCATCTCAATGATGCCCTCCGGTGTGACGCCGATCATGCCGTGGATCAGTATGCACATGACGCCGCATATGATCGCGCCCCAGTTGAGCCATCTGTGTTTGACGGGTATCAGTTTATTGATTTTATCACAGATGACCACGTAGTTGAAGCCCTCAAAAAAGCCCCAGGCGAGCGCGATGATTACATAACCGGCGGCGCCCACCGCGAAATTGCCGCCAAGCAGCTCGCGCGACATCCAGACCGCCCCGAACGGCAGGTAACTGTCGATCTGTCCGGCTGCCAGGCCGAATATGATGTTGGGCACGAACGCCAGAGCGCAGAACACGACGGACTTTAGCGCGTTATCCCTGCTCAGCCCGTGGCCGGCAAAGCTCTCCCTGCGGATTATCGATACGAGCGAGATCCCCAATCCCGCGGTGCCGAACTGCAGCAGCGCCATACCTGCCGTACGCAGCAGGATATGGATTCCGGGATCCCGCGCAAAGCTTTCGACGGCGTCCTGATTCGCGACGAATATCCCGAGCACTGCCATGGTTATTACAACGATGACGATCAGGTCGGGCAGTGCCCTCCTTTTTTGTAATGAAGCGGCCTTTTCCATAACGCACCTCACAAATAAATATCGGGCGGCAACCCGATTAATTATACTTACTGTAGTATCGCTATGATCTGTAAACGGAGATAATGAAGCCGGCAGTCGAAAACAGGTTGCACAGGCAATGGAAAGCTATGGTGATATATATGTTTTTCTTCTTCATAGCGACGAACGCAGCGGGGAAGAACGCGAAGATCCTGAATATATTCTCAAGAGGGAGCCACAGATGATACAGCGAGAAAAGTACGGTGACGATAAGCGGCGCGTTATCGCCGAACCGGCTTAATCCGGACGTGAGGTATCCTCTGAAAAAGAGCTCTTCCGTTACCGGGCCCACGATGACGTTGAGCGCGAAGCAGACAGCGCACGTTGACAGTATGGTACCCTTTGAATACTGCTTCAGATATTCAACGTTATCCCATTTGAAATATTCGGGTGTGATCCGCGCCAGCCGGCTCGATAGCGGAGCAAAAAGACAATCCTCGATGGGGGATATCGCCACGAAAACGATCCCCGAGAACGCGAACAGGGCAAAACCATAAAGGAATACTTTGAGCGGGCCCATTTTTCTGTGGTCTGAAAACGCGCTCTTCAGCGAGGGGCGGCCGTATTCTCTTTTGCTCGCGTTTAAAATGACGCCCGTTTCAATCGGGAACAAAATGAAAAGGGCGCAAAGAAAGAAAAGCAGGAACGATGGAACGGCCTGCGTCAGGAGACCAATTATTATGTAAACCATTGTGGTCAGCGCGGCAGGAAGGAAGATCAAAACCAGCAGCCTCGGCAGGCTTATTTCTTTGACGCTTCTATCTGTTGTTTCCATATATGACCTTCTTCAGCGTCACGACTACGGATACGATCGCGAGCAGGGCGAAAAGCGACGTCATGACCATCAGCGGGAGAGTTCCCGGTGTTCCCGCCAGCTGCATGGATATCCCTTTTGATAAAAGTGCTGTCATTATCAGCGCGCTGCTCACCGCAGCTACCGGCGCCAGCAGAAACCCGGACGGCTTTTTCTTTACTATAAGCAGCCCCGATAGAAACGTCCCGGGCAAAAAGAACGCCAGATCAAAGGCCTGGACCGGCAGCGTGGTCCCGAGCTCCACTTCCGGAGGGACCGACCCGTCGATCAGCGTCGGAAGGCATCTTTTAAGCCACAGCAGCCCGATGATCGCCGCGGAAAACATGAGGTATCCCCCGATAAACCTGACCGGGAGCTTCTTGTCAAAGGCGGTGCTTATGTTCTCAATATTGAGCTCCAGCAGCGTCAGAATGAACGCGAAGAGTCCGGTTGACATAATAGATACGTAGACCAGGAACAGCCTGTTATACATCGCCATAAACGTATACATCATATATGTGATCAGAAAATATCCGAGCGCCCCCGCGAGCATGATCTTCCCTCTCAGCGAGCCCTTCCCCGCCATAACGAGGGAAATGATGAGCAGCGGTATACCGATAACAAGCGTCACGATATCCTGCGGTACAGCCTGCCTGACGGCCCCGACCGTATTGTTCCCGTACATGCCTTTGCCGTATAGAGTCACCGCCTGCCCGAAGACTGTCGTGAACTCGCGCTCCCCCGGGCCGTTATCAGAAAATATACCGCAGACTGTCGCGATGAGCGCCAGAGCGGAGATACACAGGACCAATACGTTTACGGATCTTCCGAACCTCATACACTTCACCCTCCGTTTTAATGTGCTCCGGGGATATTGCAGCTTCCGGTCCATGACTTTTTAGTAACGTAAAAAAAGACGTTCCCGGCAGCGGTTTTGTTCCTGTTTCCGCCCGTCTCCCCGGGCCGCGGCATCAATTTCGCGCTGCGCAGCGCTTTTGATATCGGTTTGTAGATCAACATAACGACGGCGCCGTTGAGGCCGCCTTTAAGCAAATTAAAGGGCAGAAACACCGGTAATAAAAGCCCGGCGACCGCTTCTCTGGGGTATCCCATGTAGATCGGTGCGATCAGGTAGTTCCACAGGAGCATAATGGCCGCCATGGCGAGCCATCCTGATATCAGCCCGAGGACCGCACCTTTAAAGGTGTGTTTCTTTTTGTAAATCAACGCGGCAGTACAGGCAAACGAGCAGCTTGAAACAACGTTCATCAGAAGCCCGATAAAGCCTGTCGTGCTCACGGTCAGCATCTCAATAAAAGAGACCAGCGCTGACATCGCAAACGCGGTCATCGGGCCGAACAGGAGGCCGCCGACCGTGATAATTGCGTCCTTCGGGTCATACTTCAAAAACAATACGATCGGGATCCGCCCGAATACCATGACGAGATAGGCTATCGCGCTGAGCATCGCGATAACGATCAGTTTCTTCGTACGAGCCCGCGAATGCTCCCTGCCGCGCGACTTCTTTTTCAGAGATACTCTGAATTGCTCCTCATTCACTTTTTCACACCGGCAGAATTCATGAACATTGTCATAGATCGTCCCGTCGCGCTTCTCAAACCGGCCCGAATTGTTCAACATCCTCTATCATCTCCGATCGCGATCTTTGGATTTTTTGCCCCCGTTCAGGGGAGCAGCGCGGCGAACAAATAACCGCCGCCGACCATGAAAACGTTGCTTATGCTGTGCATCAGCATCGGATACAGTATGCTTCTTGTTCTCTGATATGCTATGCCCTGTATCGTGCCCAGCACAAACGCATAGATCACCTGAAAAATATCCGCCTTAAAACGCAGCGGTGACAGTGACCAGCTGACATGCGCAAACGCGAACAGCAGCGACGCGAGGATCACTTCCAGTGTAACGCTGCCTTTTATCCTGACGCTTTGCCCGAACGAGCGGGTCAGCAGGACCACCGGCAGCGCCCGGAAGACTACCTCTTCCGCAGGTCCGCTCAGGAGCAGCTGGAACCCCAGCGTCCCGGCGACGTTCCTCGCGTCCAGAGGGAACGCGTACACGGGGAGCCGGCCGTTAAGGGCCATAAAAGCATGCTGCGCCGCCGAGATCACCGCGAAAGCGGCTGCGTACACTGCGACGAATCTTATCCCCTTTTTCCTGTCCCCCAGTTGAAAACAGAAGTCGAGATCCGGAAGTTTGCCGAGCACCGCAATAAGCGCAAGCGCAATTATCAGCATGACCGCGTGGTGTATCGAGATCGCGGCAAAGCTGTCGTAAGGGTCTATCGACAGATAGGGGATGGCCCCCGAGATCAGGGTACCCGCTTTCCCCAGCAGGATCTGCACGATAAGCAGTGATATGAAAGTGACTGTTCCGAGCAGCGCCCGGATGCGCTTCAGTGTTCTTTCCATAAAAATACCTCCCCGAATGATCCTGATGATCCTGTTTCTCTCCTATATCGAACGTACGTTAGATACCGCGCATAAAGATACCCGATTATCTTTTTGTCTAACGGGTGCCCGGTTTCAGGTGATCGCACAGAATGAGCGAGATCTCATCCTCTATATCCTCCCTCGCGATTGTTCTGCCTTTTACGACGATCTCGACTATCAGTGTGTCCAGAAGATGTATAAGTGTACGGACTATGACCTCGCAGTTTTCCGGATCCCGCAGGTGTGGCCTGAGTATCTCCGCGTGGCGGGGGTACACGGACTCCTCGTATCTCTCCATGGCCTCAATATGCTCCTCATCGCCGTCAAAGGACATATAGACCTTGATGCCCAGACGGTACAGATGCCTGTCAGGATCGGATAAGTCGTTAAGGTTGTTGACAAGCTCGGTGTAGAACCCAATGGCGTCGGTCTTTTTTATCTTCTTGCCCAGCCTTACCAGCAGCGCGAGATAATCGTTTGTGATGATCTCGTTGAACAGTTCTTTCTTGCTCTTGTAATAGTAGTAGATCATCGGCAGTGAGCAGCCCACTTCACGAGCGATGTTCCGGATGGTGGTCCCGTGATAACCGTAGTTGTTGAAATGCTCGATCGCCGCTTTCTTGATCCTGACCCGCAGATTGTTGTCTTCCATAATTACAGCTCCATATCTAACGTTCGTTAGAATCGTATCACAAATATTCACAGTATGCAATACCCAAATTCATAAAATGAGCCGTTTTTTCTGCACGGCGACGTGGTACGGACGACCAGCGAATTCCGGGCACCCGTGCCTTCTTCCGGAGGAGAAGGTGCCGAGCATAGCGAGGCGGATGAGGCGGTGTTGAGGGATGAACACCTCATCCGAGCGGCTCCGCCGCCCACCTTCCCCTCAGAGGGGAAGGCAGTACCTCATCCGGCCGGCTTCGCCGTCCACCTTCCCCTCGGAGGGGAAGGCAGTACCTCATCCGAGCGGCTTCGCCGTCCACACGAGCCTTCTCCCGGAGGAGAAGGTGCTTGACCGCAGCGAGGCGGATGAGGTGGTGTTGAGGGATTGACATCTTATTTGGCCGGATGTGCCGATCCTCTCCCCTTTCGGACGAAATCAGAGTCTTGTGTAAAACCAGATTATACTATATAATTCTCTCGTTGCCCTTTCGCGGCGCGCCGTCGGGGCGCGTCAGTAAGAAATAAGTATTTTATTTTGGAAGGAGTTTACATAACATGTGCGACATGAAATACCCGCATCTTTGCGAGCCGCTGAAAGTGAGAGGTGTGGTATTCAAAAACCGCTTATTCTCCGCTCCGCAGGGTTATTACAACGTCGGCCCCGAAGGGTATGTCAATGCGGACGCCACCGCCTATTTTGAGGCGAAAGCCCGCGGCGGCATGGCCTCCATCTGCGTCGGCGACGGTATGGTACACCGGGCTACCGGAGGAAAAGGCCGCGTGCCTCCCCTGGACGACCCGAATTCGGCCCCCGGTCTCGCCACGCTCGCCGCGTCCGTAACCCGCCACGGCTGCATAGCCTCTATGGAGCTCAACCACGCCGGCATGTACAGCCGCGTTTCGACTCTCAAAGGCCCGCTCTACGGCCCCTCACGCGTGACCAAGCCCAACTCCTATCACGGCGGACTCTCGGAGGTTGTCGAGATGCCCGAGGAGATCATCCTCGAGATAATCGATGCTTTCGGCAAGGCCGCGGCCTTCGTCAAGAACCTCGGCTTCGGCATGGTCACCATCCACGGCGGCCACGGCTGGCTCGTGCACCAGTTCATGTCGACCCGTCTGAACCAGCGCACCGACAAATGGGGCGGCAGCCTCGAAAACCGCATGCGCATGCCTCTGGCCGTCGTTGAGTCTGTCCGCCGCGCCGTCGGCCCCAACTTCCCCATCGAGTTCCGTATGAGCGGTTCCGAATGGGCGATGGCCGACGACAACGGCTACGACATCGACGAGGGTGTGGGATTCGCCCAGATGCTCGACGGCAAGGTTGACATAATCCACGTTTCCGCAGGCACCCACGAGACTGTCGCGTCAGTCTGCATATCGCACCCGAGCATGTTCCTCGAGGACGGCGTCAACGCGAAATACGCCGCCGAGATCAAGAAGCACGTGAAGTCTTCCTTCGTGGCGACCGTCGGCTCCTTCTCCGACCCCGCACACATGGAGGAGACGCTCGCGTCCGGCAACGCCGACATCATCGAGGTGGCCAGGCAGTCCCTCGCCGACCCGAACCTGATAACCAAGGCGCGCACGGGCCGTGAGGACGAGATCCTGCAGTGCATCCGCTGCATGCAGTGCTACCGCACGGGCACGAAGCTCGGCCTGCACTACTGCTCCATCAACCCGGTCACGAGCCGCGAACGCGAGGTCCTGATGGCGCCCCCGGTGCGCTTCAAGAAGAAAGTACTCGTCGCGGGCGGCGGCATCGCCGGCATGCAGGCGGCTCTCACCGCGGCTCAGCGCGGCCACGAGGTCATCCTGTGCGAAAAGACCGACAGGCTCGGCGGCGTCCTCCTGTGCGAGGAGAACGTGCCGTTCAAGAAGCACCTCGCGGCCTATATGGCTCAGCAGGCGAAGCTCATCTCCCGCTCCGCGATCGACGTCCGTCTTAACACCGAGGTGACCCCCGAATATGCCAAGTCCCTCAACGTGGACGTCATCGTCGCCGCTTTGGGCTCCCGCCCGATCAAACCCGCCATCGAAGGTATCGACGGCCCGAACGTCATGAGCGCCGAGGTCGCCTACGCCAGCCCGGATAAGGCCGGAGACAACATCGTCGTTATCGGCGGCGGCCTCGCCGGTATCGAGTACTCGATCTATATGACCAAGCTCGGCCGCAAGGTGACCGTCGTCGAGCTCCAGGACAAGCTCACCACCGACGAGAGCCTGCACACCGTCGCGATGATGACGCAGGTCAAGGAACTGAACATAGATATCCGCCTGTCCACGAAGGTGACGAAGGTCACGGATAAGGCCGTGTACGCAGTCGGCCCCGACGGCGACGTGGAGTTCGCCGCGGACACCGTGGTCTACGCGACCGGCCAGGCGCCGCTCGCCGACGAGGCGATCGCCCTGTACGACTGCGCCCCCGAGTTTTATCCCGTGGGCGACTGCATCAGACCGAAGAACGTCATGCACGCCACCCATACGGCGTTTGTCGCCGCCTATGATATCGGCGTGATCTGAGCAGCGTTATCCGCATAAGACAGATCCCCCGGAGCACGACATTGTGCTCCGGGGGACGTTTTTCTACTTTAGTTCGTTTCTTGTTTGCCGGGGCGCCGGGGGGGATCAGTTGGCTTCGTAGGTCCGATACACGAGGAGTATCGCCTGCTCGCGCGTCGTGTTGCCCAACGGGTCGATCGCGCCGCCTCCGACGCCCTTCATTATCCCGACTTTAT
>Ga0123335_1008054_pt1 | contig 11489 bp, 7 predicted proteins | sample BiotimSIPDNA_2_FD_89707 | JGI IMG/M metagenome (GOLD analysis project Ga0123335, IMG submission 89707) | Anaerobic biogas reactor microbial communites from Washington, USA - Biogas_R2 time_0 SIP DNA | ecosystem: Engineered > Bioreactor > Anaerobic > Unclassified | place: Washington, USA... | reverse complement strand
TGCATTATGTCGGCGAAGCCGGGCTTCCTTATTCGCGGCTGCATGATGCAGGGGGACCCTACGGCGGCGCGCGTTATGTGGACATACCGAATGTCTTCCCCGATTTCAGCGCGGATGAGAACAATCCAGAATCCTACGACTTTGTGTTTACAGATTGGCTTATAACCGCGCTTATGAAGCAGGGCTGCGAGCCATTCTACCGGCTTGGCGTGACTATCGAAAACTTCTACAAAATGAAGCCATACCGCATCTATCCGCCTGAGGACTTCGGGAAATGGGCGCGCATCTGCGAGCATATTATCCGCCACTACAACGAAGGCTGGGCGGACGGCTTCAACTACAACATAAGATACTGGGAAATCTGGAACGAGCCTGAGGGCGGATCAGACAAGAAGGGCGGCGCCATGTGGCTCGGCACCGCTGAACAGTATTTCGAGCTGTATGAGATTACCGCGCGTCACCTTAAGAATTGCTTCGGCGACAGTATAAAGGTTGGCGGTTACGCGTCCTGCGGCTTCGATATTCCGGACAGCGATCCCGAGCTTACGGGAATACCCGATGTGGTCGCTGAAAACTGGGGAACCCACCTTTATCAATACGCTCATCAGTTCTTCAAATATATATCCGAGCGCAATGTGCCTATCGACTTCTTCTCCTGGCACTGTTACGGCGACCCGCAGCGGGTGCTGAGCCGCGCAGATTCCACCAGACGGGTAATGGAGAAGTACGGCTTCGGCGATGTCGAGGATATCTGCAACGAGTGGAACCCCACTCCCGACCCGGTTCGCCGCAGTACAGCCGCAGCTGCCGCGAAGGTGTCCGCGGTAATGCTCGGTATGCAGAAGAAAAAGACCTGGATGCTTAACTTTTACGACGCGCGTATCGGCAGCAGCCAGTACGGCGGTATCTTCGACCCGAATACCTGGTATCCTTATAAGTCGTATTACACGCTTATGTCCTTCAACCGTGCCTATCGTCTCGGAAACGAGGTCTTCACCGAGTCGGACGATGCGAATCTCTATGTATGCGGAGCGGTATCGGACGACGGCGGCAAAGCCGTGCTGCTGGTGACGAATACAGGTTCATCAGCCGCACAGGTTGAGTTTGATCTCTCGGGTGTCGACATCTCGGATGCCGAAATACTGTTCATCGACGATTGCTATACCTATACACCCACGGGCAAGAGGATCGTAGACGGCAAGCTGACCCTTTCGCCAAACTGCTGCGCCGAGATACGCTTTTGAGTTTGTTTCCGGAGGAGTTGATTTAATTGAAAGACTTTATTACAGAGCCGGCACGCAACATTCCCGTCATAGCCGAAACCGATATCTGCATAGCCGGAGGCAGCTGTACCGGCGTATTTGCCGCTATTCGCGCTGCGCGTCTGGGCGCCAAGGTACTGCTTATCGAGCGACAGAACTGTCTCGGCGGTGTGGCTGTGTCCGGTCTGGTGAATATCTGGCACACACTGATGGATATAAGCAACAAGCGGCAGATTATATCGGGTCTTACCGAGGAAGTCATAGACCGGCTTTACGCGCGGGGCGCTCTTACAAAGCAAAATGCCCGGAGTTCTTCGTATAACTTCAACCCCTGTGAACTGACGGTTCTGCTGGATAGAATGACCGCCGAGAACAAAGTAAAGGTCATGCTGCATACATCCTATTCCGCAGTGGTGCGCGAAGGTGACAAGGTTAAGGCGGTTATAATAGAGAACAAGGACGGCAGGCAGGCGATACGCGCGAAATTCTTCATAGATGCCACCGGCGACGGCGACATCGCCCGTGACCTGGGTATCAGCCGATTCGTCCATGAGTATATTCAGCCGCCCACCGCGGTTTTCCATCTTCAGGGAAACATGGACGGCGTGTCTCTGCGCGAGCTTATTGAGGCACACGGCAAGGAATTCGGACTTGACGATGATTGGGGCTGGAATACGCATGTAGCCGGTGTTCAGGATATCACAATGTGCGCCGACAATCATGTTTTCGGCGTACGCTGTGACCGCGCGGATGATCTGACGGCTGCCGAGATCGAAGGCCGCCGCCGTGCCATGGCTTTTGTCGATATGGTGAAGGCATACGGCAGATCCGGAGAACACTATGCAATGACGAATCTGTGCTCATATATAGGCATACGCGAAACGGTCCATTACGACACTGTCTTCAGAGCAATCGGGCGTGACCTGCTGCTTGGCAGGGAATATGAGGCTCCGATTCTGCACGGTACATATCCGGTTGATATTCATCATCAGGCTGACAACGGTATAACCTTCCGCTATCTCGACGGTTTTGAGCAGACCATATACGGCAAGGGTACCCGCACGGTAAACGGAAACTGGCGGGAGCGCGAGGGTCTGACCGGCGAACCGGCACAGTTCTATTCGGTGCCGTTTGACATACTTGTCTGCCGTGATTACCGCAACTTTACGGCAGCGGGACGTATGATAAACGCCGATGCAGACGCATTCGGAGCTCTGCGGGTTATGGTTAACCTGAACCAGCTTGGTGAGGCCGCCGGTACTGCGGCAGCTCTTTGTCTTGATTCCGGCTGCGACCAGAGAAAGCTGAACGGCAGGCTTGTAACCGCCGCGCTCAATCGCGGCGGTTCGGCGTTATGACAAAAACAGGCATATAACACAGGCATATAAGATTCCCGGAGCGGGCGAAACCGTTTGATTTCGTCACCGCTCCGGGAATTCTTGCTATTACAATGATTATTCGTGTTTTACTTCTTCCATCTCGAAGACTTCGAATATATCGCCTACCTTCAGATCATTGAAGTGCTCAAGACCGACACCGCACTCGTAACCCTGCGCGACTTCGCGGACGTCGTCCTTGAAGCGGCGGAGGGAACTGATCTTGTCCTCGGCTAATATAACACCGTCGCGCAGGACGCGGATCTGAGCGTTTCTTCTTATGATACCGTCCTGTACATAGCTGCCGGCGATTGTGCCGACGTTAGGAACACGGATGGTCTGACGCACAGCCACATGCCCAAGCAATTTCTCGCGGAATGTGGGTGCGAGCATGCCCTTGGCGGCAGCTTCGATCTCCTCGATGCACTCATAAATGACACGGTAAGTGCGAATTTCTACATTCTGACGCTCTGCCGAGTCGATAGCGCCCTTATCGGGACGTACATTGAAGCCGACTATGATAGAGTCAGAAGCGGCTGCAAGCATAACATCGCTTTCGCTTATGCCGCCCACAGCGGAGTGGACAATGTTGATTCGAACTTCCTCAACCGGTATCTTAAGCAGGGATGCCTTGACCGCTTCCTCGGAACCGACAACATCAGCCTTGACGATGATGTTGAGTTCCTTGCGCTCGACCAGGTTGTCGAAGCTGACAGCCTTACGGCTGGCGTTGAATTCGTCCTCTCTTTGTTTGGCACGGCGCTGTTCGGCGAGTTCACGAGCCATGCGCTCGTCTTCGACAGCGTTGAACTCGTCGCCGGCTATCGGAACGTCGGAGAGACCGTCAATCTCGACAGGATGGGAAGGACCGGCTGTCTTTACTATCTCTCCCTTGTCGTTGGTCATTGTACGGATACGACCGACGGCTGTTCCGGCGATTACAACATCGCCCGAGTTAAGAGTGCCGTTCTGTACCAGTACGGTGGCAACAGGTCCGCGACCTTTATCGAGCTTAGCTTCGATTATAATGCCCTTGGCGCGGCGGTTGGGGTTTGCCTTAAGTTCTTTCATCTCGGCGACAAGCTGAACGTTTTCAAGCAGGTCGTCGATACCCATCTTGGTAAGAGCGGAAACCGGAACGCATATAATATCGCCGCCCCATTCCTCGGGAACCAGGTCATATTTGGTAAGCTCGGTTTTTACAGTTTCGGGATCTGCACCATATTTGTCCATCTTGTTTATTGCAACTATAATGGACACACCGGCCGCTTTTGCGTGGTTGATAGCCTCTACTGTCTGAGGCATAATGCCGTCATCCGCAGCGACCACGAGAATCGCGATATCAGTACACTGTGCGCCGCGCGCTCTCATGGAGGTAAATGCTTCGTGACCGGGAGTGTCGAGGAAGGTAATCGGCTTGCCGTTCACGGTTACGCTGTACGCGCCGATAGCCTGAGTAATGCCGCCCGCTTCACCTGCGGTAACGTTGGCATTTCTGATTGCGTCAAGCAGGGAAGTCTTGCCGTGGTCGACGTGACCCATAACAACAACTATCGGAGGACGCTCTTCAAGAGACTCGGGCGTATCTTCGGCTTCATCGAACAGGCGGTCTTCTATAGTAACAACAACCTCGCGGTTTACCTTGGCGCCGAACTCGTCGGCTATCAGGTATGCCGTATCAAAGTCAATGGTCTGGTTCGCGGTAATCATCATCCCCATCATCATCAGCTTCTTGACAACTTCTGCGGCGGTGACCTTTAGCTTCATTGCAAGTTCTGATACTATGATTTCATCGGGTATGGTAATTGTAAGAACAGCCTTCTTTGCTTTCTCTAAAGCTTCCTGTTTTCTGAGTTTCTCGAGAGCCAGACGCTCCTTCTCGCGATCCCTGCGATTGTCCTGTTTCTTCAGCTTCTGCTTCTCGGCGTCGACTTTCTTGCCGGCGCTTGCGCTTGCATCGGCGGCGATTTTGTCGAGACGCTCGTCGTACTTGGAAAGGTCTACTGCATTGGATGAACGGGTGTCAACAACCCGCGCTCCGGCGATACGTGAACCGCGGCTGCCGGAATCGATGGTCTCAACCTTAACTTCACCCTTGGCCACATCGGTGCGCTGAAGGATGCTGCTGGACTGCTGCTTTCTGCTATCAGCTTGCTTTTTACGCTCGGCCTGCTGCTTCTTCCTGCGCTCAGCCTGTTCCTTGGCAGTCTGAGGCTGCTGCTTCTGCTCGAAGCGTGCGAGAACACGCTGCTGTCCTCCCTCTCTGTGCTGAGCCGCTGCCTGCTGATCGCGCTTTGCCGTATCCGGTTTATCACTGCGCTGCAGCTGCTGACCCTGCTGAGGGGCTGTCTGACGGCCGGTACCCTGATTATTCTGAACAGATCCGGCTCTCTGCTGAGTATCCTGCCGGCTCTGACCGCGGCTGCTCTGACGCCTGCCACCCTGACGGCCGCTCTGACCGCGGTTGTCGTTCTGACGGGTGCCGCCGGTTCTGCGGCCTGTATCCGATGCGGCAGTATCGGCACCGGTCTGCCTGACCTTGCTGTCATCAGCTTTGGGCTGCTCGGTTTTAGCAGCTTCCGTCTTGGTAAGATCAGCCTTTACTTCATCATTTTTAGGCTGCCTGGCTTTCGCTACATCAGCCTTGGGTTCTTCGGGCTTGGGAGGTTCGGTTTTACGTATCACAATTTCACCGTTAATATATCTGTCGATGTTGCCGATCTGGTTGTCAGAGGTAAGCTGGTCCATGACAATATTAAACTCATTCTGTTCGAGTACAGCCATGTGAGTAAGATCGGTATAACCTTTGGCGGCAAGCATGTCAACGATATCCTTGCTCTTAACATTAATATCCTTTGCCAGGTTACTGATTCTGTATTTAGAATTAGACAGCATTATCAACACCTCCCGCGGAATCCTCCGCTTTACAACTCAAATCAATGCCTTCAATTATCTTTGTGACTGCCGCTGTAAAGCCGCTGTCCGCAATACCTGCCGCCGTTACGGCTCCATGTTTTCCGATGGCGTGCGCCAGTTCAGCCGCCGTCACCCGGATCGGCTGCAATGGCTTTTTATAATATGCACAGCAGTTCTCAATACGCTTGCGTGAATTGTCTGAAGCGTCGCAGGCAACAAGCACCAGTTCGATATTTGGTTTACCGCAGCGAATGGCTTCACAGACGCGTTCGGTACCCATTACGAGTTTACCGGCACGCCTTGACAACCCGAGCATCCCGAGCAGTCGTTTATTTTTTGTCTTCATCTTGCTGCAGTTTCCTTTCGAGCCCATCATAGACCTCATCGGGAATCGCGCTCTCGAGGCTGTGCTCAAGGCGCTTGGACTTCCGCGCTTTTCGGAAGCAGGAGAGGGAACGGCAAATGTATGCGCCCCTACCCGACAGCTTTCCCGTGAAATCAATTGATATGCTGCCGTCCGGTGCGCGAACGATTCTTATCAGTTCGTTCTTTGCCTTCGACTCTGAGCAGCCGATGCATTTGCGCTCCGGTATTCTTTTTTTCGGTCGAACATTGTTATCCCGCGATTGCAAACTATTGCCAGCCTCCCGTATAGGTATGTTTGTTTCGGCACAGCCCGGTGAACCTTCACCCGGGCATGTCTATGCTGTTGTTTTGGAATTAAGTCAAAGATTCTGACGCCGACAGAGACTCTCTCGTTTTTATGTCTATCTTGTATCCGGTCAGACGCGCTGCCAGACGCGCATTCTGACCTTCCTTGCCTATTGCAAGAGAAAGCTGATCATTGGCGACTATAACCCGGCAGGAACGCTGTTCGCCTTCAAGAATCGTAACCTCCTCAACCTTGGCGGGGGAGAGGGAAGCCTTGATATACTCGGCGGGATCGTCGCTGTATTTGATAATATCGATGCGCTCACCGTGAAGTTCCCTTAGAACACTGTTGATTCTTACCGAATGGCTTCCGATGCAGGCACCGGTGGGATCAACAGCGGGATCTCTTGACTCAACCGACATCTTTGTGCGTGAGCCGGCTTCACGGGAAATGTTTCTGATAACCACCGTGCCGTCCTGAATTTCGGGTATCTCCAGCTCAAAGAGGCGCTTCACCAGCCCCGGATGGGTGCGGGAGACTGTGACGATCGGCCCCCTCTGCTCATTGTTTACTTTGATTACAAAAACCTTGATCTTGTCACCCTCACGGAAGGTTTCGCCGGGAATCTGCTCGCTCTTGATGAGCGGAACAATGCTCGTTCCCGTGTCTATCATAACCGCTTCGGTCATCTCGTCTATGCGGGTGACGGTGGCGGTAATAATCTCTTCTTTTTTATCCTCGTATTCACGGAGCATCCGACCGCGTTCCGCTTCACGAATACCCTGAATGATTACCTGCTTCGCAGCCTGGGTGCTGAGCCGTCTGAAGTTCTTCGGTTTCAGCTCGATCTGTACGCTGCTGCCGATTTCGTATCGGCGGCGGGAGTGAAGGCGATTGGCTTCCTCGAGACTTATCTGAGTAAACTCGTTCTCGACTTCCTCAACAACCTCCATGACCTGATAAACCTTGAAGTCGCCCTTTTTGTCATCTGCTTCGACCAGAATGTTGGCGTCTTCGCAGCCGCTTTCTTTTTTGAATGCGCTTGCGAGAGCTGTGGTTACACGCTCCAGCATATATTCCTTTGAAATGCCCTTTTCCTTTTCAAGCAGGTCAAGCGCACTGAAAAATTCGCTCTGATCTTCGCTTTGCTTGCGGTTCATCATGTCCTCCGTCAAAATTTGAAATCGAAAACAGTCGTTATCCGCGATATGGCGGAGCGCTTCAGCACAAGGTGTGATGAATCGCCCTGTTTCCAGTCGGAAATCGTGACCGTATCGTTTTCGGAATCGTATGCTTCGAGTATTCCGGTCAGGCGTTTGAGCCTGGACACCGGGTCTGCGGCAAACAGCTTAACACTCACCTTCTCGCCGATACCGAAGCTGAAATGCTCGGGCAGGCGAAGTTCCCGTTCGATGCCCGGGGAGGAAACCTGAAGGTAATAGGAGTCCTCTATCGGGTCAACTTCATCTATAAGCGGCTCAATGGCCTTATGGAAGTACTCGCAGTCGTTGATGCTGATTCCGTCCGGTTTGTCAAGAGTAATCCGCAGGAACCAGTCGGAGCCTTCCTTAAAATACTCCACATCCCAAAGACTGACATTCTGTTCTGACGCCAGCGGCTCGGCAAGCTCTCTTACGATTGCCGTCACATTCTTATTTCTTCTATTGCTTTTGCTGCTTACTTCAGCTTTAATCTCTTCTGCCGCCATTCTATCTCCCGTTATAATGCCTTAACGCCTGTATGTCCGTATAACAGTTGGAGAGCAGGTCGCCCTACTCTCCACACTCATCATAATTCGTACCGTGCGATATTATAACACATTATGTGAAAAAAAGCAATAGTAATTTTCAGCCTGAGTCAAGAATTATACAAAACGCTCAATAATATATGCTGCTCAGCGTGTATTCATCTGCAATTTGACTGTTGACATCGATGTTGGCTGTGTAGCTCTTCAGCATCTCCTGATACTGTTCGAATGAACAGTTGTAAACGAGGTCGGCGAACTGATTCATTTCATCTTTGGTGTATGGCTTATCTTCAAGCTCGAGGCGTTTTACCACATAGACGCATTTGCTCATTGCGATGACTTCGGCAACGCCGATATCCATGGCAATCGCGAAATCGATAAGATCATAACCGGTGATGGTGTCCGGAATGTATACACCGTTCTTGTAAGCGGACATATCCTCGTCGGAATGCTCCGCAATCAGCTTGTCAATATCACCGCCGGCACGGATTTCAGCTGCAAGGCTTTCAGCCAATTCTTTGATCTCCTCTTTTTCTTCGGCAGTCATATCAATTGTCTGGGTGGTACCGCTGCTGTCGGTCTCCGAATGGAAAAGGTTGAGCGATATATACTTTATTCGCGTGTAATGGTCGCGGTAGTAGCTGTCAAGCTGTTCGTCGCTGGGGAGCATGACACCGTTTTCTCCGATGAAATAGTCTTCAAGAGCGCTCAGTTTCTCCTGCATTACATAGATATCCCGCAGGATATTGTAGTTTATGTGATAGTTTGCAAGCTCCTGATTCAGCATGGCTTTTGAGCCGTATGAATCCACGAGGTCGGCAAGATCGGCGTCTACGGAATCGATCTGCGAATCGGACACACTTAGCCCCAGTTTGTCGTAGAGCCAAAGCCCGGCAAGATTCTTTTTGATATTCGTGTCTGCGATATCACGCAGGTAATCCTCCATCACCACTCCGTCGGCAATTTCGGATTTCCAGAATCCGGCGGTATCAGATGCGCCGCTGAAAGATTCAAGAAAGTACCCCTTATACTGTGAAAGCCAGTAGTAGTAGATGTTCGCCGATATGGAGGTATCGTCGAGAGTCATTGCCGTCGCTCCGCCGCAGGATACAAGCAGCATACAGACGGTCAGTATCAGACATGCGGCGTGCACTAATTTGAGTTTGAGCTTTTTACTTTCTTTCATGAAGTTCCTTCCCGGTTGCACTGTATTTCTTCAGCAAAGCCGCCGCGATGTCGATCGGCTTCTCTTCTTTTTTTAGTCTGCAGGTTATGTAAGGTCTGGCGCCGACATTCATCAGCAGGCGCCCGCGCAGCTGTCCGGCCAGAATTGTCCATACCTCGGTGTCAAGATGCTCCGGCCATAAAACAATCGAGTTATCGGCGTGCTGGATCTTTGACATTCCGGCAAAAGCGCCGAGACCGCGGATCAGCGATATATTTATGAGATTCAGCACAGGCTGAGGCGGATCGCCGTATCGATCGAGCAGTTCATCGGTTATATCGATTACATCCTCGCCGTTTTCTATCGAGGCAATCTTTTTGTATGCGTCGATTCGCTGTGCCGGAGAGGCTATGTATTTATCGGGTATGAAGGCATCGCACTTGATATCAACGGTGCATTCGATCTTCTTGGGTGTCTCTATACCCTTTTCCTCAAGGATCGACTCGTTGAGTATACGCATATACATGTCGTAGCCCACCGATTCGATCTGTCCGTGCTGCTCGGCGCCCAGCAGATTTCCCGCGCCGCGGATTTCAAGATCGCGCATCGCAATCTTAAAGCCCGAACCGAATTCGGTGAAGTCACGGATTGCCGTCAGACGCTTTGCGGCGATTTCGGACAGAGCCTTTCCCCGGCGGTATGTGAAATAAGCATAGGCGCGCCTTGACGAGCGCCCGACTCTGCCGCGTAACTGGTGCAGCTGTGACAGCCCCATGCGGTCGGCATTCTCGATAATAAGGGTGTTTGCGTTCGGCACATCCACGCCGGTTTCTATGATGGTTGTGCTTACAAGTATATCGAGGTCACCTGTGACAAGATCCCGCCAGATGTCTGAAAGCAGTTCCCGATCCATCTGTCCGTGGGCGGTGGCGATACGCGCGTCGGGTGCCATCTTGCGAACACGGGAAGCAGCGTTATCTATATAGCCGATATCGTTGTGAAGATAGAATACCTGACCGCCCCGTCTCAACTCGCGGTTGATGGCGTCGGCAATTATGGCATCGTCGTATTCAAGCACATAAGTCTGTACCGGAATCCGATCCCTGGGAGCCTCCTCAAGCACCGACATGTCGCGTATGCCGCTCATCGCCATGTTAAGTGTCCGTGGTATCGGTGTTGCGGTAAGGGTCAGAACATCGATATTCGCCGCCAGCTGCTTGATTTTCTCCTTCTGCGCCACGCCGAAGCGCTGTTCCTCGTCTACAATAAGCAAGCCGAGGTCTTTAAAGGTTACATCATTGGAAAGCAGCCGGTGAGTGCCGACGAGTATGTCGACTTCACCGCGTCTTAGCCTGCGGATTGTCTCAGCCTGCTGCTGCGTAGTTTTGAAGCGGGATATGAAATCCACTGATACCGGAAATCCACGCATTCTTGCGCAAAGGGTGTTGTAATGCTGCATGGCGAGAATGGTTGTAGGTACGAGTATGGCGACCTGCTTTGATGACGCCACCGCTTTGAAGGCGGCGCGCAGCGCCACCTCGGTTTTTCCGAACCCCACATCGCCGCACAAAAGACGATCCATCGGATGAGACGCCTCCATATCGGCTTTAATATCGGATACCGCAGACAGCTGTCCGTCGGTTTCCTCATGTTCAAAAGCCGATTCGAACTCACGCTGCATTTCGTCGTCCGGATAGAAGGCAAAGCCATCGCGCTTCAGCCGTTCGGCGTAGAGTGCTATAAGTTCCTTTGCTATATTCGCGGCGGCCTTTTTTGCGCGCTGTTTCGCACGGACCCACTCGCTGCCGCCCATTTTTGTAAGTTTTACCTGGCCGTCGTCCGAGCGGGCGCCGATGTATTTTGATATCATGTCAAGCTGATCGGTGGGGATGTAGAGCACATCCGTCCCGGCATACTGCAGCTTGATGTAGTCCCGGGTAATTCCGTCAAAGGTAATGGTTTCGATACCGTGGTATTGTCCTATACCGTGGTTCACATGCACTACATAATCGCCGATGTTGAGGTCGGCGTAGGACATTATTCTCTCCTGCGCCGAATGTTTGTTCTCACGGCGTTTGCGTTCCCGTGCAGACCGCCCGACAGCGTTGGGATTGGCATACATCGACAGGCAGGCAAAACGTGTCAGCGGCAGTTCGAAACCGGCGAAGTTCACGCCGTGAGCGATATTCGGAAACCCTTCTGAAAGAGATGTTCCGTCGGTAAGAACCGATGCAATGCCGGAGTCCGAAAGAGCGCCGTGCAGATTCGCCGCGGACTGTTCGCTCTCGCAGAGTAGCAGTGATGTATAGCCAATCGAGCGGTATGTCTCCAGCTCTTCAATGAGCAGTTCAAAATTGCCGGCGAAGGATAT
>Ga0123335_1008053_pt1 | contig 11489 bp, 9 predicted proteins | sample BiotimSIPDNA_2_FD_89707 | JGI IMG/M metagenome (GOLD analysis project Ga0123335, IMG submission 89707) | Anaerobic biogas reactor microbial communites from Washington, USA - Biogas_R2 time_0 SIP DNA | ecosystem: Engineered > Bioreactor > Anaerobic > Unclassified | place: Washington, USA... | reverse complement strand
TTATTATCTATGTTGCATTTCAATATGAATTTTATATAAAGCTTAGTGATGATACAATAAAAATCAAAAAATTATTTCAAAAGGGTTTTACACTTGAATATTCAAGTATAAAAAGTCTTTCTTTTACTATAGGAATTGTAAATGCAAAATATGTAGATGTACCAAATACTTTTATGACAATTGTTGGTGATAATGATGATCGTGTTAAGTTTAATATCTCACATCTTAACGATAAAATGAAAGGACTAGTAGTTGAAATATTGTACACAAAAAATCCGGAAATCGAATTAAATCAAATTGCTTACAATATGAAGAATGGAGAGTATAAAGCTTACAGACAAGTTCTGGATAAGTCGAGCTATGTTGCAATGGTAGTAGGAATTATAGTTTTAATCATACAGTTAATAGTAAAGATATTTTTAATGAGTGGAAAATAAACGAGTAAAAAACAAGTCCCTCCTTTTTGTCTGCATAGCATGCCAAATAAATCCTTTGTTAGTATTTACATAAAAAAATATTAATGATATAGTGGGTTTGAAAGTTTATGTCATACATATGTGAATATTGTAATTTGGTGTAATAAATTGTTTGCTTACTTAGGGGGGACGTTTTATGAGCCAGGTTGGAAATGCAATAAAGATGTATATCTTATTACAGGCGAATGGGAAAATGAAGATAAGCGATATTGCATCAATACTTGAGGTTGATGAGAGATCAGTAAGAAGATATCGAGATGATCTGGCATGTGCCTCGATTTTTATTGATTCAGAAAGAGGAAAATACGGGGGCTATCGACTTTATGATGACAATTTATTGCTTGGACTCAATATTTCAACTCAAGAACAAAATTCACTTCAATTCGTAGAAAAATGTCTTAAAGATTCAAGACAAATAGCATCTAAAGACATTTCAAATATTGTTGTAAAAATTAATGCAATTAATTCTGCAAGAAATAGAGAACAGGTTGACTTTTGCAATCACATGGCAAAAGAGACAATCTCCAACATTGACTTGGGTGTGGAACGAAAGAAGTTTTTAGATATCCATGCATCAGTTCTTTCAAGAAGAAAAATCAGAATAGAGTACTCTTCTTTAAGTTCCGGCAAATCAACCAGAATAGTACGACCATATGCGACGCTACAGTATAAGCAGGACTTATACTTGATAGCTTTTTGTGAATTAAAGGGGGAAATCCGCGATTTTAAGATTTCCAGAATAGACAATTATGAAATTATGGAGGAAACCTTTCCTAAGGATGAAAGCTTTGATCCTGAAAAGAGCATGGAAAATTGTTTTGGGATATATAAGGGCAAGGAATACAATATAAAGCTCAAGATAATGCATCCTATGTCACAGATCATAAAGGAAAAAGTCTGGGTGAAAAATCAGGTGATAACTGAAATAAAGGATGGAGCGATTATTTTTAAGGCAAAGATGAGAGGGCTTACAGAGATAAAAACGTGGATTCTAGGTATGGGAGCCTCTGTTATTGTGTTGGAACCTCAGGAGATTGTAGATGAGATAAAAAATGAAATAGAAAAGATGAGAAATTTTTATATGTGCTGAGTTGTGTCCACAATGTGATATAAAATTTAAATAGAATCATCAATGGAAGGGGGTGACAAAAGTGAGATTAAAATGTGATTTTAAGGTTGATAGACTTCCAATTTCCCACAACATGATGTTTGTCAGTTTGATAAAAGAGTCTTTGAAAAAGTCTGACCAGGAGTATTATGAGAAGCTTTATAATTTTAATGGAAAGGCAAATAAAAAGAGTAAGAACTTTTGCTTTTCTGTTAAGATGAGAGGTTTTGATATTGATGGAGATATAGCAGTAATCAAAGATGGTGTTTCATTATTGGTAAGTTCTCCAGATGCTGAATTTATATTATATCTTTACAACGGTCTTTTAAAGGTTAATGAGTTTAAATATAAAGATTTTTCTGCAAAAAGGGAACGTATCTCTATGTTGAAAGAAAAAACTATAGATTCTAGTGAGGCTATATTTAAAACTTTAACTCCAATATGCATTAAGAATAATCAGAATTATTTTTTAAAGATTGATGATGAAAGTTATGAAAACGAGCTGAATTATATTGCTGGAAAAGTTCTTGAAAACTATAGGGGAAGAGGATTGGAAGAAAGGCTTAGTTTTCAAAATGTCAAGATGAAAAATGTAGTTGTAAGGCAAGAAATTAAGGCGTTTGAAGAAATGTCCGGCAGAAATTATCTATATGTGAATTCTTATGAGGGAATTTTTAAACTAAGTGGGAATATAGAAGATTTGCAGGATCTATATTCGTTAGGAATTGGGTTTAAGAGAAATCAGGGCTTTGGAATGCTGGAGGTAGTTTATTAAGTAAGGGGGTGAGGGAAATAAGTACAATACGACTGGAATTATCCGATTGGCTTTATAATGCTGGTATTGTTGGATTGGCAAATATACTTGATGATTCCAATTATGCTGTAGAAAAAAACTATTTAGAGTTTGATTCTGCCGTTTTGGAAAACTTTGAAGAGAAGTATTTTAAGTATTTTATTCGAAAATACATGCATTTTACTTCTTGGTACAAAATAATCAGGTATAAAGATAAACTATTTAAAATATTAAATGGTGAATACAACGATGAAGATATCGAATCATTAAACAACCAGATTGATTTTGTTAAGAGGCAACTATCTAGCAGTAGTTATCAAAGCGGTTATCTAGTTATACCTGATAAAGAACTTGACCTGTTGGATGAAAGTAAAAAAATTTCAAAGATTCAGTTGTCAAAAAAGAAAAAGGATAACTTTGAAAATATAGTTCTAGAACAGGGACAGAGACTTCTAAAGATAATAGAATTTATGGAAAAGCCAAGTGTATCGAGAATATTACTAGCCAAAAACATTATTTATAATTTCATATGCTGTTTTTGGGAAAATGTAAGCTTCCTTGACAAGAATAAAAGCAAATTATGTATGTACGAGGCATTCAGTGAGTACTTTATTGAGCCAGTAAGTAACTTTTTTTCAAGTATAAATGCTAAAGAATCAAAGAATAAATGTTTTGCATGTAGTAGAAATATTATTACAGGATCAAAAGCTTATGACTTGACATGGATAGTTAAAACAGGTGTTGATGCTTCGAGAAAGAGTTCACATTTTTGGAATTATAGCTCAGATGTTACTGTTTGTCCAATTTGTAATCTAGTTTATTCATGTGTTCCGGCGGGTTTTACGATTATTAACAAGAGAGGATTTTTTATTAACAATAACTCAAATGTAATGCGTCTTATAAATATCAATAAACAGTCCCTTGAAAATATAGCTTCAATTGATGAAATCGAACATCAATCTTATTACCAGGTTGTTGAGACTATGTCATACGGTCAGGCTGATATTTCTAAGGTTGAAATGGAGAATATTCAATTTGTAAAGCTTGATGGTGAAAATAATAGAAGGCCATACACGTTTAATATTTTGTCAAAGGGAATGATTGAAATCATTAGTAAAAATAAAAATATGCTAAAATCACTGCTAAGGCCTAGACGGTTAGATAAAGACGAATACATAAATCTTTACTCTGAAGTTATTAAACGTCTTTATAGCAATCAAAATCTCTTTCAATTGATAAATATGCTATTAAGAGTTTCAATTGCTAGAGATATAAACCTACTAAACGAAATAGATATTTTAGTAAAAATTAATAATGTTTTTTTAGGAGGACTTATGAAGGAAAAGGCTATATCAAATGAAAAGATTAACGTAATTAGAAAGTTTGGAAAAGAATTAAGGGATGCTTATAAAAAAAGTGATGGAGAAAATAAGATTGGTGGAATTTCTTATCGGATGGTTAATGCACTGAAGACCAAGAATTCTCGTGGATTTATGGACACGCTTATTAACTCCTATATGTACCTAAATAAAGAAATACCAGGACTATTTGTAGATATACTAAAAGATGAAGAGTTGTTTCAAACAATAGGATATGCATTTTTACTTGGTCTTCAAGGAGATGAATACAAAAAGAATCAGAATAATACTGAGGGGGTAGTTGAAAATGAAAATTAAAGGGTTAACAGCAACGTTTGTATTTGAGGCTGAAAGTGCAAATTATGGTGAGGGAGTTGGAAATATAACATCACTGAAGAAAGTATCTAGAGGTACAGGGGACAGTTATACATATATTTCCAGACAAGCTCTAAGGTTTAACATTATTTCGCAGATGGGAGAAGACAAGACTCCGTTATCTCTTGACGGGTCTGTTATTCAATTTTCCCCGGAAGCAAAAATAAATGACTACCCAGAGATAGATCTTTTTGGATATATGAAAACTGTTAAGCCTTCAAAGACTAGAAATGCCGTTGTGAGGCTTTCAAATGCGATAGCTTTGGAAAGCTATAATTCTGAACTTGATTTTCTAACAAATAAAGGACTTCTTGACAGGTTCAACAGACAAAATTCGGAAAAAAAGGACGGAGGAAACATTGCTCAAAGTGAAGTACATAAATCGTTATATACTTATACTATTGCAATAGACCTTGATAGAGTTGGAATTGATGAAAACGATAATTTGGAAATTGATAAGGAAGAAAAGGCTAAAAGGATTAATAAGCTACTAGATATTATTAAGCTTTTATATAGGGATATCAAGGGGCGAAGAGAAAATTTTTCTCCTATATTTGCCATTGGTGGAGTATACGACTTGAAAAATCCATTCTTTGAAAATAAGGTAAGGCTACATGGAAGTAAAATAGGGGTAGATACAATTGAGTCTGTGCTCAAATTAGATGAAGAAATAAAGCAGAATACAGTTACTGGACTTGTGAAAGGAATTTTTACTAATGAGGATGAGCTAATGGAAAAGCTAGATGCAATTGAAATAGGAGAATTCTTTGAAAAGCTTAAAACTAGGGTTAATAAATACTATGAAGTCTAAAGGGAGGAATTATGAACGGGGTAAGGATAAAGTTATATCAGAATCTTGCGAATTTTAAAAAGCCTACAAGCTTTCAGCTAAAAGAAACATATCCCCTGCCTCCCTATTCGACAGTTTCAGGTATGGTTCATGCAGTATGTGGTTTTGATGAATCGGATAACTTATACAAAAAAATGGATATTAGCATACAGGGGAAGTATTTCTCAAAGGTTAACGATTTATATACCCGTTATGAATTTGCATGTGCAAGATTTGAAGAGGGAAGACATAACCTTAAAGTATATGATCATGAAAATGATAAAACCGGTGATATGATAAAGGTGGAAAAGGGAATTATTAGAGGGGTTTCAACCGCTGAATTGTTGGTGGATCTGGAAGTTATGATACATTTAAGACCACATGATCAAAAATATGTGGGTAAAATATTTGAAGGTTTTTGTAATCCTAAGACTTATGTATCTCTAGGAAGATGGGAAGACATAGCACTTATTGAGGAAGTCAAGCAGGTAGATTTTATTGATAAAACTCTTGACGAAGATGTTTCGCTACTTTATGATGCTTTCATTCCAGAAAAAATGTTTGACAGATTTGATTTAGATGCTAATGGCACAGTATATAATATCAATAAGTACTATGAAAAGATTGAGGTTAGAAAAGGTGTGGAGATAAGAAACTGGGAAAGGGTCCGTGTTGTACATGGGGCAATATCAACAAGTGTTATACATGAAGATACCAAAGTAACTTGTGACAACGAAGGATATTTAGTTTTTTTTGCATAGGATAGGAGTGGGTAGAGTGGGGAATCCATTTTTGGCGAAATCAAATCCAGTGGAGACTATACAGCAACATACGACAATTCTTTTAAAAGAGCTGAAGAGGTTTAAAACTTTATACCCCAATATTAAAAATGTTGATTGGGAACTACTTGAGTTAGCCTGTAAGTATCATGATTTAGGAAAGATGAATACAAAGTTTCAAAATAAGTTGGGGGCATCATTGAAAGATAGTATGGGGGATTTGAAGGAGATCCCCCATGGCTACCTGAGTCCTGCATTTATACCTAAAGGAATTAAAGAGATATATGACACTGATGAACTTAGAATATTGTATCAAAGCGTATATTATCATCATGCAAGAGATGCTAATACAACTATTGAAGAATTAAAGAGCGTAGTTTTAATGGATCTACAGAAGCAGTATGAAGATTTTGAGTTTGATATGATTGAAAAAGTGCCAAAGCTTAATACTTCTTATGGAAGATATGTTTCAGATAGAATAAATTCAACAGAAGATAATTCAAGCACTGTAAAAAAGTATATTATAGTTAAAGGTCTCTTAAATAAGTTTGATTACTCAGCCAGTGCTCATCTTCCATGTGAAGTTGAGCCTGGAAACCTTATGCAAGTGACGCTTGATTATCTTGAACAATTTGGAGCAAACGACCTTCAAAAATATATGACCCACAACAGTGACAAGAATAATATTATAATTGCATCTACTGGTATTGGAAAAACTGAAGCAGCTCTTTTATGGATTGGTAATGAGAAAGGTTTTTTTACGCTTCCTCTAAAGGTTGCGATAAATGCAATTTATGATAGGATAGTTAAAAAAATAGGATATGATAAAAACAAGACTGGTATTCTGCATTCCGATACTAAATCTGAGTATATCAAAAGGTATGACGATTATGATGAAAATTACATTGGAATAACTAAGCAAATGTCAATGCATATCACAGTTTGTACACTTGATCAACTAATTGATTTTGTATTTAAATATGATGGATATGAGTATAAGTTAGCGAGCCTTTCTTATTCGAAGATTGTAATTGATGAAATACAAATGTATTCTCCTGATCTGACGGCGTATTTGCTTCAAGGATTAAAGTACATTACAGATATGGGTGGAAAGTTTACTATTTTAACAGCAACTTTACCAAGAATTATTATAGATTTATTGAAGGAATTAAATATTGAGTTCAATAATCCGTGTAAGTTTTTAAAAAATGTAGAAAGGCATAAAATAGAGGTGATTAACAAGGATATAGATATCAATGATTTTATGCAAATCAATAATAAAAAAGTTCTTGTAATTGTTAATACAGTTAAAAAGGCTCAGGAAATATATTCGAAGTTAATTGATTTGGACGTTGAAAATGTTTGGCTTTTTCATAGTCGTTTTATCAGAAAGGACAGAAAGGCAAAAGAAGATAAGATATTGGAATTTGGAGATAAGAACTGTAAACAGTCAGGTATTTGGATAACAACGCAGGTAGTTGAAGCTAGCTTGGATATAGATTTTGATCTGTTATTTACAGAACTGTCGGATGTATCTGGATTGTTTCAGAGAATGGGAAGAGTCTTTAGGCATAGGGAGCTTAAAGACAATCTTACAAACGTTTATGTTTATACAGGTGGAGATAAGCTTGCGTCTGGCGTCGGTAAAGGAGAATATGCATCAATAGACAGAGACATCTTTGAATTATCAAAAAATGAAATATTAAAATACAGTGGGAATATACTTGATGAAGAAACTAAAATGAAAATTGTAGAGAGCGTGTATTGCTATGAAAAAGTTAAGGATCTTGATTACTATATAAGAATTAAGGATGTACTGAAACAGCTTAATCACATAGAGGATTATTCACTAAAAAAGAATGAAAAGAAACTTCGAAATATTTTTAATGAAAGTATTATTCCTGATAGTGTTTATTCTCAGAACAAGGTTGAAATCGATAACCTGGTAGAAATAATAAAGGATAAGGTACTATCGCCAAAAGAAAGAATTATTGCAAGAGATAAGCTATTTGGTTTTGTGGCAGACATTCCAGAATATATGGTTAGAGCTGTCACGAAAGACTATGGGTATGTAGATGTATTAAATATTGATAAACGTACAGAAATAAAAATCATGAAACTTCTTTATGATTGTGATTTAGGAATAAGGAAACCTGAAAATAAAGCATTTAATGAGGAAATGCAGATTTTTTAAAGGTGATGCTTATGAGCTTTGATTTTGAAGACTATAAAACCCAGGGTGTAAAAGTAAATTACTATTACATATGTAAAAGAAAGCTATGGCTTTTTTCCAAGGGCATAACTATGGAGCACTTGAGTGACAGGGTATTAAGTGGAAAAGTGCTCCACGAAACAGCCTACTCAAGACAAAAATCAAGAGAAGTTTTGATAGATGATATACTTAAGTTAGATATTGTAGATGGTGACTTTGTTCGAGAGATAAAGCTAACTAGCAGAATGTCAAATTCAGATAAAATGCAGCTGTTATATTACCTTTATTACTTAAGAAAAAGAGGTATTGAAAAGAAGGGTATTATAAACTATGTTAAAGAAAAGAAGCAGGAATTTGTTGAATTAAGTGATAAGGATGAAATAGAAATTGAAAAAGCACTTGTAGAAATTAAAAAGATATGCAGTATGGAAAAACCTCCTTCGTTAGAGAAAAATGCTATATGTAAAAAATGTTCTTATTATGAGTTTTGTTATGCAAAGGAGGTAGATGTTGATGGGTAGGGATTACTATATTTTAAATAATGGTAGGCTAAAGAGAAAAGACAATACTATATACTTTGAAGATATTGCCGATTCAAAGAGAGCACTCCCAATTGAACAAATTGATTGCCTCCATATATTTGGTGAAGTTGACCTAAATACAAAGTTTATAAGCTACATTTCAGAATATTCATTAATGTTGCATTTTTATAACTATTATGGTTTTTATACTGGTTCTTTTTATCCTAGGAAGAGAAATGTATCAGGATTTTTGACAGTAAAGCAGTCTCAACATTATCTAGACAAAGAATTGAGACTCTATTTGGCCAAATGCTTTATTGAAAGTGCAAAATATCATATTAGGAGAAATCTCAAGAATTATAAAGAGGTTTCGGAAGATATATTTGAAAATCTTGAAAAAGAAGTCGTAGACAATGCTAAAGAAATTGATGAATTGATGGGTATGGAAGGGAGGATTAGGAATACCTATTATAAAAGCTTTAATCTTTTTCTAAGAGATGGATTTCATATGGAGAAAAGGGAGAGGCGTCCGCCTAGTGATCCTATTAACACATTAATATCCTTTGGAAATAGTCTTATGTATACAACTGTTCTTGGACAGATTTATCATACTCAACTTGATCCATGTATAAGTTATTTACATGAACCGTCAACTAAAAGGTTTTCACTAAGTTTGGATATAGCGGAGATATTTAAACCTTTGATTGTTGATCCGGTAATATTTAATCTTGTTAATAACCGGATTATTAATAATGAGGATTTCAGCATAAAGGATGGAATCTGCATGTTAAATGATTCTGGTAGACGAAAATATATTACCGAATATGAGAATAAGCTTGCAGTTACTATAAGACATAGGAAGCTTAATAGAAATGTTTCTTATAAGAGCTTTATACGGCTTGAATGCTATAAACTTATTAAGTACCTAATTGATGACGAAATATATAAACCTCTGAAAGCGTGGTGGTAAATATGTTTGTTGTACTAACCTATGATGTTGAAGTTAAAAAAGTAAATAAAGTAAGAAAATTGCTTAAAAAGTATTTGGTTTGGACACAGAATTCTGTATTTGAGGGTGAGATCACAGAAGGTAAACTTCAAAAATGTATTGGTCAGATTGGCAAAATAATTGACAAGAATGAAGATTCGGTGTATATCTATACGATAGAGAATCCAAAGAATATTGTAAAGAACAAAATTGGAAAAGAAAAGGCTTTAGATGAATTGATTTTATGAATTTGCAGCAAAGTTGTTTTTATACAGAAGTCTTGTAATATATTTAAAGTAAGTGTTAGAAGGGATTATGGAACTTTATTACAAACACTATTTGTGGTTTACTGCAAATTAATTGCATTTAAGGGATTGGGAAAACACTGAATAAGGCTTAAATAAAGCCTTTTAAAGTTTTGAGAATATGGGAATTGCCTTAACTATGCGGGATGTAAAGCTGCCAATAATGTTCCATCTGGCAGGGATAGTACCGAATTGCCTTAACTATGCGGGATGTAAAGATGATAAAACATAACAAAAGCACAATCGAACAAAAGAATTGCCTTAACTATGCGGGATGTAAAGGAATGCTGGGAGCAAAAGAAGCAGGAAGAAAGAGAAGAATTGCCTTAACTATGCGGGATGTAAAGTCTTACAAGCTCCTCTTTCTTTGATAATGTTTCACGGAATTGCCTTAACTATGCGGGATGTAAAGGAACATACAAAAATAGTAAATATGAAAAGCACTAAGAATTGCCTTAACTATGCGGGATGTAAAGTGAGGATACTGTTTCAATTTTTGGCCAAATAAAACAGAATTGCCTTAACTATGCGGGATGTAAAGATTCAAATATACCGGATTATTATTAACTATAAACTTGAATTGCCTTAACTATGCGGGATGTAAAGATTCAGCAATCTTTTTGTCTATTTCGTCTATTGTCAGAATTGCCTTAACTATGCGGGATGTAAAGGCATCATTTACGACTGTAAACATGTTTGATAATGCCGAATTGCCTTAACTATGCGGGATGTAAAGACTATAAAGCATTATGCACCAGACCCTACAGCAGCGAATTGCCTTAACTATGCGGGATGTAAAGGCAGGAAGACCAACCAAATATAAAACAGAATATGCAGAATTGCCTTAACTATGCGGGATGTAAAGTTAATTTTAAATAACCGTTGCGGATTAACCGTCTTATGAATTGCCTTAACTATGCGGGATGTAAAGCAGTAACCTTGCTTTGGTGTTCGCCAAAAATAACAGAATTGCCTTAACTATGCGGGATGTAAAGAAAGAGCAGCGATACAAAAAGAGATTGATATCCTCAGGAATTGCCTTAACTATGCGGGATGTAAAGAGGACGCTAATGCAAGACTTGCCATGATAGACGGGGGAATTGCCTTAACTATGCGGGATGTAAAGACAATAACAAGCTCAACAACAATTGCCATAGCCAGGAATTGCCTTAACTATGCGGGATGTAAAGGCTGTTATACAATCGGAAGGTGAGGTCGCAGGCGAAGAATTGCCTTAACTATGCGGGATGTAAAGTTGCTATCATCCTTTCTTATATTTTTTGCTGGGAGGAATTGCCTTAACTATGCGGGATGTAAAGTAGCTGGGAAGAAAAACGCAAGCTCGGCACGTATCTGGAATTGCCTTAACTATGCGGGATGTAAAGACGCCTGGTTGCCGGAAAAGTAAATAGGGTTCTCGAATTGCCTTAACTATGCGGGATGTAAAGATATGCCATAGCAACACGTCCAGAACGGAGGAACAGGAATTGCCTTAACTATGCGGGATGTAAAGAGGTGTAAGCGTAGAAGCTTGGGCTTATCGTACATGAATTGCCTTAACTATGCGGGATGTAAAGTATCCAGACTCGCTTTTTGCATTTCCAAAATCTATTAGAATTGCCTTAACTATGCGGGATGTAAAGGAATTAATTACAGCAACATTCCAAGGACAAATAACTGAATTGCCTTAACTATGCGGGATGTAAAGGTTGCAAGAGTAATCGGTTTCGGTGGTGCTGCTGGTG
>Ga0123335_1008052_pt1 | contig 11491 bp, 18 predicted proteins | sample BiotimSIPDNA_2_FD_89707 | JGI IMG/M metagenome (GOLD analysis project Ga0123335, IMG submission 89707) | Anaerobic biogas reactor microbial communites from Washington, USA - Biogas_R2 time_0 SIP DNA | ecosystem: Engineered > Bioreactor > Anaerobic > Unclassified | place: Washington, USA... | reverse complement strand
GCCCTGGTACCGCTCTGTGGAAATAATACGGCAGAACAAACAGGGCGACTGGACAGAGTTGTTTAGCCGTGCGAAGAAGAAACTACTAGAGTGGCCTCGCCCGGATTCGAACCGGGACGCTCTTTCGAGCACTAGATCCTAAGTCTAGGGCGTCTGCCAATTTCGCCACGAGGCCGTTTGCAAATCCGTCCGATCACCTGCGTGTGCGTGGTCGGCTTTCGAATGCTATAAAGTTCAGCACAATCTTGGCAAAGTCAATTGAAGTCGCATCCGACAACACAATGCTGTCGCTCTTCGGACCCCCGAGAAACTGAAACCTCCCCATCCTCGCTGGGTGGAACGGGTGATCCTCCCGCACTTTGTATATTACGTCGTAGATGAGGTTCATGTAATCGTCCTTGTAGATTCAAAGCTTCACCAACCTGTTCGTACAGTTTCAACGCCTGCGATACACTCATCGTTGTGTTTTGAAGCGGGTTGTACTCCTCAATCTTGGCTTCTCCAGGTCTGACCGCTTGTTCGGAGACCGTGATGTCAACCGAGTAATCGTTGCCTGTGTTGATCAGTTCTACCTTCATATCTCCTCGTGCGGCCTGCCTATGGTCAGCAAAGGCATCCCGTTCAGCCGTATTTTACCCAACATGTGAGGCCCTAGATAGTCCATTTCCCGGTTGTGATGTTCAATTTGGATAATGCGGCGACCTCCGATGATATCCCCTACTCTCAGTTCCCGCTCGCCATTTCGAACAAAAATTTCAACTTTGTGCGCACTGATGATGTGCAACTGGCCGAAGTCGAAGTAGCATTCCTTGCTCGGAGCCATTCCGCACCTACAAACTCCCTAGTCTAGTTGGTATGACTGCCATTCTCGGATTGCTGCATCCGAAACTGCTTGAATAATAGCGTCTCTATCACAACAATACAATCCAGCACAACTGAAACAACCGATCTCCATGAGTCGATATTCGCCCCCTCGTGTCTGGCACACATCTACGACCCATGCTGCATCATCAGGTTGGTACACCCGAGCTATCTCGGACGCAAATCGGAAAGCCTCCTCGGGATAGCTCGGCTCAGGCGAATACCGGTCGTTTTCTTTATACTGGCTCCCAGCCACCACTTGAGATTCCACCACAACGAATCGCCATTCGAACTTAATGTTTACTGGCTCAGAGGCAACGACTAGTTCTTCAGCCGTAATCTGACCAAACCCAAATCTTTCAATTTCTTCTTCGAACCTCTCTTTGTAGACAAGTTGGCCAGTGAAAATCTTGTCGCCACGGTTAGGCCGTAGAAAAATGGTCCTGTCTGCTCCGAGGTGATGGTAGAGAAACTCCTTCTGGCGGATCAAGTCCCCGAACGGCAAAAAACGTAGTTGCCATTAAGAAGGTATTTTCCCAGATGTGCGTAATATCGCACGCAGTCAAACACGGGGACATCGTAATAGATTCCGGGAATCCACTGGGCTCTGCGACGAAGCTTCTTTGCCAAACCCAGCGAGCCATAGAAGACGACGCACTGTTCACCCGGATAGATCTCAAGATACTCATCCAACTCGAAAGGTTTGAACGGCACGACCTTGTATTCGATGCCGTGCCGTTCTAACGCTTCCAGGGTGGAAGTTGTGTCTTCGGGGAATGCGTCTGATTCAATCAGCCATTTGACGTTCACGAGGCTCCTTCCATTATTCGTGAAGTGCTCAGGACAGGAGTCGAACCTGCACGGGTTTTACCCCGCCAGCCCCTCAAGCTGGTGCGTCTACCTATTCCGCCACCTGAGCAAAGTAGCACGGGAGGGATTCGAACCCCCATCCATGTGATCCTAAGTCACATCGCTCTACCAATTGGCGTACCGTGCCATATCGAAACAGTCCTCGCACACCCACAGCGAGCATAGGTCTTTGGGGCCACGGACCAGTGATCTTTAATCCCGTGATTTGCTTAGCTTATCCCGTTCCTGTTTCGTTGCAATCCACAGAGGCTTTAAGTAGCTGAGGCGGGATTCGAACCCGCAATCCCCGGAGGGCAACGGTTCTTAAGACCGTTGTGTATACCAAAATTCCACCACTCAGCCGTGTTGTTCAAAATAAAAAAACTCATCCATCGAAAGCAGAATTGGATCGGCCGGGTGCAACCCCAACCCCAAGTCGCAGATCCGCTTTGCCTCTGACCAGTTCTTCCTGCCGATATACATTTCTACCAACTGCCTAATTTTTTCAATAGGCGTCCACTTTCTGCCATTCGTTATGTCCACACTATTCGTCCAGGCTTCCTCTTCTTCGTGCCAGGAAAGTTGAGCGCTGTGGACTCCTTTGTACTGTCCCACCATTCCACTGAACGTTATACCTTCTGGGAAAATGTTTCCGATCTTCCAATAGAAGTCGGCGTCGAGGCATTTGGTCTTCGGGTATGCAAACCAGATGCGTTTTTCCCAGTTGAGTCTAGTCCTCCAAGCCACCTGGGATGCATCGACTTGACACTCTGGATCGATCAAACCAATCTGTGCGTTCAACACCGATTTTGTGTTCCAAACGTGTTGCACATTCTCAAATAATGGATCGTATTCCATGACATGAGAATAACAACACTCAACTTCCGGGTGTTGGCGAAAGTACGCATCTAAGCCCATCAAGTAGTCCGGGTGCAACTGGTCATCGTCGCAAAGCATGATGGCGATTTCTGCTCCTGACTCCATGATCGCCTGATTCATGGCGTGTCCGACGTAGCTTCCGTCCTTTTTCTTCACCTCCAAATCAGTGTTTGTGTGGTAAAACCTGACCTGATCCAAATACTCGGCCAACTCCTCCTCAGCAACCGGCCGACCCGGATGTGGACTCGAATCATCGATGAAGGCGAGTTCCCAGTCCGGATGTTGCTCACCGGCCTTTCGAATGCTACGTAAAGCTCCTCGAACCATCTGGGGCCGATCATAGTACAAAAGCAGAATTAAGATTTTCATAAGTGGGGGCGGCAGGAATTGAACCTGCGATGTTTACCCTATGGGCCGAGATTTACAGTCTCGTGCTACACAACCAACAGTAGTCTCACCCCCTCATTTCTTTTTTCTAATTTTCGTCAATTTGTGAGGTCGCATATAGGTTCCGGTTGTTTCCGAGAGCCTTTCTTCTCCCATATACACCAAAACCAGTATGCCTTTTTCACTTCTTACCCACACATGCCCCTGCTCATCGACATGAGAGAATGTGTGGGTTCCTTTGACTCCCATGTTGTATTTGTTCCCAGAACTCGCTTGATAGTATGGTCCTCCCGAGATTCGAAGCTTATCGCCTTCTCGGAAGACGATCTTTTGGGAGTAGCGGAATTCCGTTTCCATCATTCCTCCTTGATTTTCGGCAACGAGTCGCCTGTTGCTCGTCGGTGGTTGCGAATCGTTTTGCGAGAATCTTCAGGCACATCTGCCGTAGTTCCCGTCCACTCCACAATCCAACCATCGTCCCAGGTGTCATCCTCTCTTTTCAGTTTCAAAACCTGACCAGCCTTGCCGAACTTGGCTGGAATCCAACTCACCATATGCCGATGGCCCTTCGCAAGGCCACATTGGGTATACAGGGTTTTCTTGTTGTCAATCGCAGCGGCCACGGAAGATCCGTCCATTTTCTTCGATGAAGTCCCCATGTCCAATGTAGTATTTCTCCGTCCAACGTTCTCCGAACGTGTCCAGAAACCACCATCTCAGCCGGTACCACCATTCCATCAGTTCGTGTGGACTTTGCCACGTCCTTTTGTTTCTCTTACAACTTTTGTATTGCCGTCTTTTTCGACCTTCACGATCCTCAACGGATCGCTGGGGTATAACGAGTCGAAAGCGTCCACATAACCATCACAGTACGCTCGGGTGCGATGTTCAATGAACGGAATTCGACGCCACCCGGTCAATGGATCGGATTCCCCGTGATTGTAGTGTCTCTCGACGTAAAACATAGTGGTGCGGGACGGAGTTGAACCGCCACAGCCTTGAGGCGGGTGGGTTACAGCCACTTGGGCTCGCCAATGCCCAGCCGCACCAGTTTCATTTAGTGGCCGAGGTGGGACTCGAACCCACACGCCGTTTCCGGCACAAGTTTTTGAAACTTGCGTGTCTACCTATTCCACCACTCGGCCATAAGTGCCGTCGAGAGGACTCGAACCTCCACGCCCTTGCGAGCACCAGACTCTCATTCTGGCTTGTCTACCATTTCCGACACATCCGCAGTATAGTGCCCAAGAGAGGACTCGAACCTCCACGCCCTTTCGAGCATTAGCTCCTGAAGCTAACGTGTCTACCATTCCACCACCTGGGCTTATTCATCTTGTCTGCGATGTTGCCAGTAACGCTTGTTTGTTGTGAGATCAGTGAAGCCTTTGTTCTTGCCCCATGTGTCTGTAATCGCATGACAGTTGGGACATAGAAACCTAAGATTCTCGGGTCGGTTGTCAGTCTTCACGCCATTCCCGAACGAGTTGTGCATCACAACCCCAACACCAGAACTTGCCTTGTTTGGGTGCTCGTTTGCACTCTCGATTTGTCATCCACGACGGCATAAGCGGAGGCGGCGAGACTCGAACTCGCAACGGGTGTTAAACCGCACCTGACTAGCAATCAGGCTCCTCATCCAGCCGGATCACCTCCGTCTCTACTGTTCTACTTTCGTTACCTTTCCATAGACTTGGTTTTCTCCAACCCAGCCGTTTGTGTGGCTCTTGTTGTTGCCGATTTGGAATCTCATCCCGCCCATCTTCTGTTGTGTGGCAGTGACCAGATGAACGTAATGATGTCCCTTTACCTTGCAAAGAACCACATCGCCCTTCTTAATGAGGGTGTGATCCTTGATCGGCTCTACGGTCACCAAGTTTCCTGACTCGATGATTGGTTGCATCGAGTTGCCTTTGGGCCGGAACTGAACCGTTTTGCCTTGGCTCAAATTGTCTACGTGTTCTTGCCAATTCTCTACGTGTTCTTGCCAATTCATAGTTCTTTCTCCCAGTGGCACGGGTCGGAGTCGAACCGACAAAATCACCAGTCTCTCGAACTGGCCGCTTTGCCGTGAGTTTGCGTACCGTGCCTTGACGGGAACGACATCAGGGCTTGAACCTGAACTAACGACCTATGCGGCCCCTCTGCTGCCAAGCAATGCGTGGAATCGAACACACGCTGAGGCCCCTGTCGGGGGTCGTGCAACCATTACACTATATCATTCCCAAGTGGGCTGCCTCGGAGTCGAACCGAATTCTTCTGGTTTTCAGCCAGACGCTTTGACCGCCAAAGCTAACAGCCCATTCAAAAGAAACCAATCTGTTTATATTCTTTCTCGTCTTTTGGGAACCTATCTAAATCCGGCTCCCAACCTTCTTGTATTAAGTCCGACTCGATGTGAAGACGGGCTGCTTTCGCCGCCTCATCACCGAACTGATTCCGAACCAACTCTATGCCAGCTTCATGGTGAAGCCTACAGCGATGCCTCATGCCGCACTCAGGTCGGCCCGCAAACTGATCCAAGAAGCGGTGAACTTCTGTGAACGGTTTGCCGAGGATTCGGCGGCATTCATCTTCGTGTTCTTCGAGTTTCATCACTTCGCTCGTTTCTTGTGTGGCGGCACCCAGTATGCCACTTCGCCGCCGTCAATCCTTTTGCTAGAAATCACAAAGCGTTGTTTGCAATCAGGGCAACGCCACCGTTTTTCTTTGGGTTTATCACCACCCAAGTTCGTTCTCTCTTGTCTACACCATACTGTTTTGACAGCCATAGTTACACCTCAGTGGGCCGGGCCGGAATCGAACCGGCGACACCTAGATTTTCAGTCTAGTGCTCTACCAAAGCTGAGCTACCGACCCAATTGTTTTCCTTGCCGCCTAATCCAGCGGCGATTGTATCTCTTCCCCTTGCTACAAGGAGACGGAACTCTACGCTTCCCTTTCTTCGTGGTTGAGCGAGCACCGTCCCAGAAGTATTCAACCCACCGGGAAAACTTTGACTCGCTTTTTCCACGATCTCCGTTCATTCTTCTACAAGGGCGACTTGCACGGCCCGATATCCTTGTCGTTTCAAATCTTCCTTGGTGACGCCGGTGCCCATCACCTCGTCATCCATCACTTTGTTCCACACGTCTCTTGCCGAGGCCCCCATGCAGTAGATCACGCATCCCTCCTTCGCCAGCACCCACACTCGATCCAACACTTTCATCGTAGCGATCCTTTGTGCATCCCATGTACAATCGGTTCCAGCCAGTGGCTTTGGGATCGACGTGAATGCCATCCTCTATCGGCAAACCTCGCCTGCATCCATCACACTGATTCAATGGTCTTCCGCAGTTCTGCTTCATTGAAGTCATCTCCAACCACGACGGTAAATCCTTTTCCTTCGCTTCGAAGGAAGTGAACGAATCTATCTCCTAAATCGCCCACAATTCCGTCTGCCTCTAGTCGGTCCAAGACCTCTTGGTTTTCGTAGATGAAGAGTTCTTCATCTGCCATCATCTTGTCGTCTATGGTCTCGACCACGTGGTCGGGCCACAGGCTTCGAAAAAAGTTTTGAGCCGACTCCCACTGGGTCTGTGTTCCTGTCTCGAACCAGAGATCCTTTCCTCCAATATCCATTGTGGACTCCTTTCCGTAAGCGGAAGCGACAGGACTCGAACCTGCAACCGTTTTACCGGCAACCGGCTTCCAACCGGCCTCCTCACCATTCGGATCGCTTCCGTTATTTTTTACTCGGTGCTTTCTTGAAACTCCAATTATCGAACCCTTTTGCATCCCTCATGTCTTTGTCACTGATCTCCGGAATCTCCTTCAGCGGCACTGCCAGACTTCCCAGATACATGTAGATCTCTTGGAAAGCTGTGTAGGTGTCCACGATCCGATAAAAATGCCAATCCTTAAGTTTTGCGTTGTAGGTGATTTTGGATTGTCGTCCGTACTCAGCAACAAACACCGGGCACTGGCTTTCCTCGAACCATTTTTTGTACGCTTCTTTCCTCCGTTCACACTCCTCGAAAAACTCTTGGAAGCAGCGCCGTTTCTGGCTGCCGTTCCAATTTCGATTGTAGCCACCCTTCGTGGTTCGGTAGGCTTCAATCTGCCGTTTATCGAAATGCTTTTCGATAAACGGGTCCACCTCTTCAAAGTTGTAGCACAAAGCTTCCTTATCCTGATGATGCAGCCGCAAGACCGGGTAGATCTTTCCGGCGAAGCCGATGATCGCTTCTCGGACGTACAAGCGGCTGCGCCACCAGTAGTAGGAACTGACGGCCTTGCACAATGGAAAGGGCCAGCCAGTCAATGGTTCTTCTCTGGGTTTTCGGACGTAGGTTACGGTGAGATCTTGCCCGCTGGCCTGGACCGCATCGTAATAGTCGTGGAACTCTGAGAGAATCCTCATGGTTTGTCTCCCTGTTGAGCGGAAGCGGCGAGATTCGAACTCGCAACCGTTTTACCGGCACCTGATTTCGAGTCAGGCTCCTCACCAATTCGGATCGCTTCCCTTTTTCCTAGTTGAACCGTGTCACCCGCTTTGACTTCGGCCATGATGTCGTCGATGGTTTTACCATTGATCTTCACGGCTCCCATCGCAATGGCTCGCCGAGCTTGGGAACAACTGACAACCATGCCTGTTTCGGCCATTGCTTTTACGACACTATTCATAGTTTTCTCCAGCGGAAGAGACAGGATTCGAACCTGCAACCCTTTCGGGCGACTGATTTCAAGTCAGCTTCCTCACCATTCGGATCTCTTCCGTTTTCTCCATAAAAAAAGCCCAGCGACCGGTCGAACCTGTCGCTGGGCGGTGTGCCCTGTTTAGTCCGTACCGGTCCCGTTATCCCTGCGAGAGGGAATACAAGGAAAACAGGTATGAACTAAACAAACTTTGCATCGTTATGCTTCCTTCGCTCTTGCGATGTGTAGTATAGTATCCCACACACCACAATTTTGCAAGACCAGTTTCCAAAAAAAATGGGCGACAGGCTGGTTTTCCCAATCTGGCTCCTACACCAGCACGCAGGGCTTGCCGGACATGGTTCGCTTCAACGCCTGGGCTCCACGTCGTCCGCAAGGACGCAATTCCATGCCGCTGTCACCCATATATGACGCCGGATCGCCTCGAAAGGTTCGCCGGGTCGCCGATTTTCCGGAAACATCCCAGTCCCCAATCCGGGGGCCTGACAAAGGAGCCGCAGGACGTAATCGGTTCGTCATGCGATCATCGCTTGGGTACTTCCGGGGCCTGTACGCTAGGCGGCGATGCCGCTTCGGTCAGGTACGCCTATTATACAGTGGTTAATTCCAAAAGTTGTAAAAATGGCTTCTGGCGGCTGCCACACGGCAGCTAATTCAGCGGAAGGGCAAGGACCGTTGAACTAAAAGTCGCCAGAAGCCACGGGCCAGTTTAGTAGCGATCCCGCCTACCGGGACGACTGCAAAAAGCAGCAATTCCCACAATCACGAGTCCAATTCCGAGGCAGATCGAAGTGAAAGCCCACGGAATGGACATGATTGACTCGTCGGGTTCGGTGTATGGCCGATAAGGTTCAAGCATCCGGAGAGTGACTGGAATAGTTTTCTCGCCTTCTTTGGTTTCGATCCGCACGACTTTTTCTTCGAGGCCGTGCGTAGACGACATCGTGACCACCTTCTCAGGGTCTTGCAGGGCATCACGCATGACAGCGTAATCGATGATGGATTCAAGCTCGTCGCTGTCGCAATTCGCCAGAGCGAGCAAATCTTGGTTGGTCAGTGCCCCTACCTCGGGTCTGTCCGGTTCTACACGGCTGGCAAGTTCTCCGATTCCAATCCCACTGGTGCCAAATCCAGTAAGCAAAAGGAGAGCAGAGATTACTCCGAGCAAGCTGGTGTTCTTGACGAGAGCGATGGCGAATCCGGCGATTTTCCTGGAGGTCTTCCAGCCAAGCCAGATGGCAATGACTGCCGCAAGGACCGTGAAAACTTCCTTGGTGGCAAATTGGAGGAGGAAACTGCCGATGTGGTCCATGACCGACTCCTTTCTGGATGTTGAAACGGTGTCAATGTCATGATTCTACGTGCAGCATTGATCTGCGCCAATACGAGAAGAAAACGTGATGGGACAACTAAATAATCGTGCCATGAAGTTTCGAGACTTTCTACTGATTGAACAAGATCCGGCAGGCGTGGGGCCTCCGGGAGGTATGAGCAGCCCGATGGGCGGAGCACCGCCGATGGGTGATCCGATGGGCGGCATGGGTGCGCCACCAATGGGAGGCGGTGCGCCGATGAACCAGGAACCTCCGCCTATTCCCCAATATGCCGATGTGTGGGATGTCCTGGATGCAATTTTGAACCACAAATCGCTGGAAAACGAATTTGCGAAACAAAAACAGCAACAGCAGCGAACACCGCAACCAGACATGGGCACGCCTCCTCCGATGCCTCCTGGCATGGGCGGAATGGGAGGACAGCCCCCGATGCCTGATATGACTGGTGGAATGGGAGGACAGCCAGCCACGGGTATAGGCGGACCCCATTTGATGAGTTGATCTTTTCTTAATGTTGGTCGCTTGCTATGTTAAGGTAATCCACTCCAAGGAAGGAGATCGACATGGCAAAGGCACTACTGTTCTCTGATTTACACATTCACAGCCACAAGGACCGCACGGAACGACTCCGCAACTGCATCGACACTCTGCGGTGGGTTTTCCGGCAAGCCGCCGAAAACCAGTGCGAGTACGTCTTCTTTCTGGGCGATCTCTTCCACGAACGGGAAAAGATCGACGTTCTTAATTATCTGCGGACTTTCGAGTGCTTTCTAGAAAACGAAGGCGATTTTCAGGTTTATTTGTTGGTGGGAAATCATGACACGTACCACAAGGAACGTTGGGACGTAAACTCGGTACGTCCCCTCAGTGCGATTCGGTGGGTGGAAGTGATTCAATGTCCACTCTCAATTCATCTTGGCGGCAGGAAGATTGACTGGCTGCCCCATACCGAGAACCCCATGAAGGCTCTGGATGAATTCAAGGAGCAAGGGGTCGGAGACATTCTACTCGGGCATCTTGCCGTCCACGGAGCCATCGCCAATCTCTTCTATGGCACTCGCTCTGATGTGATCGTTGAGTACGACAATGATCTTGTATTTTTAGATGCCCAGGTTTTCGATCCTTGGACACGCACTTTTCTAGGGCATTATCACGGAGCCCAGAAGCTCGGCGAGAAAGTGGAATACGTAGGATCACCTCTTCAGTTAAGTTTTGGGGAAGCGTTTCAAGAGAAGCACGTAATCGTGCTTGACTTGGAAACGTTGGAAGCGACTTACATCGTGAATAATTTTAGCCCCAAACATGTAATTGTATCTGCCCAGGATATAGAGAACGAAGCGTATTCGCTGGACGGTAATTTCGTTCGCCTTGCAGTCGAGGACATGACTCGCAAGGATCTAATGGACATCAAGCGCAAAGTTACTACTGAATCCAAGCCTCTCAGCTTCGATATCAAAGCAGCGAAGGATTCCACCAAGGCAGAAGCAGAGGATGCAGCAATCTTAGAGGATGTCCGAACTGTCCTGATCAACATCGAGGATATGCTGAAGAAATACACCGAAGAAGTCGGTGTTCCGGAAGGGCTCGAAAAAGACCGGTTGCTGCGGATTGGCAAGAAGTGTCTTGCCAAACCAAGCGAATAGTCTCTTCTTAACGAAAAGGTCTTGGCGCAACACAAGTGACGGGTTAAGATGGTCGGCCATGGAGGGCATTGATGAAGAATCTTAAGTTTCGCTACGTGAAAGCACAGAACATACTTTGCTTCGGAGAAGCAGGTATTGAGTTACACTTCACCGATTTTGACAATGTGGTCCAGATCAAGGGCGAAAACCTAGATTACCCTGGAACCGAACAAGAGCCTGCCAGTAATGCTTCAGGCAAATCCTCAGTTCAAGAACTACTGACCATCGGCCTGTTCGGAAAGACCGTCAAAAATCCAACCAAACTAAAAGGCGGCAGCGTTGTTAACGCTCTGGCAGATAAGGGTTTTGTCGAGGTTCAGTGGGATGAGTACCGTGTTGTGCGGACGTTTCGTCGAACGCCTTCCGGCTCCGTGACGAGCAAGATCGAGGTCTGGGAGAGCCCAGATCTTATCTGGGACGATGATGCCAGGAAAACCAAGGGGAAATCCCACGACACCCAGAAGTGGATTGATGATCGCATCGGTCTCAACCACCACGCTTTCTGCAACGTAGTGGTTTTTGATGACGCTAACAGCTATTCGTTTCTGGAGTCAGATACTCCTACCAAACGTGAGTTCGTGGAGAACTTACTTGGTCTGGATCAGTATCGGGAATACCACGATACTGCCAAGACGTTCCTGAAAGAACAAAAGAAAGCTGTTGAGAAGCTAAGTTTTGAGTACGAGCAGGCTCAGAAGCAGACGGACGAATGCGATCAGCGTCTTAAGAAGCTGCGGGATATGGAAAGAACCTGGGTTGAATCCAGGAAAACCGAGATCAAGAGTCTGCAAGACCAGATTCAAG
>Ga0123335_1008050_pt1 | contig 11494 bp, 1 predicted proteins | sample BiotimSIPDNA_2_FD_89707 | JGI IMG/M metagenome (GOLD analysis project Ga0123335, IMG submission 89707) | Anaerobic biogas reactor microbial communites from Washington, USA - Biogas_R2 time_0 SIP DNA | ecosystem: Engineered > Bioreactor > Anaerobic > Unclassified | place: Washington, USA... | reverse complement strand
GTACCCATTGTTTTTCATTTAGATTTGTAGACTTTCCGTTCGGTGCAAGCATAAACGTACCGTCAGCAATTGCCTTGTCTTTGAGGGATTGTATTTCTTTGGCTATAGCTTCTAACTCTTTGCTACCTTTTCTGTACTCTGATTGGCTTTCCCATAATTGATTTATTGTTGGTGTTTCTCTATTCTCCGTAACAAATTCCATACTTCCTCTATGTATGTCAATAACGTCAAGAGTGAAATGTGGCATCCGATGTGGAAAACTGTAGCTACCATCATGTACAAACGCTATTCTTGAACCAAGATTATTTTTATATCCTTGTTCTGCTATTTTTATAATGTCGCTTTCTTTTGCACTATCAGGAAATACATCATATGCAGCAATATCTAAATTTGCAGTAAGATAAACGATTGCCCCTTTTGATGAATTGGCTGTTAATAATGCTTTTGATATTTCAAGTAGCCTTTTCGGTGCTTCTTTTCCGCTTCCTATAAATTCTCTTTCTGAAAACAATTTGGCTTGTGCGTTTTTGTATTCGTATTCTTCTACCTGTTCATTGATGTAGTTGCTTAATAGACTTTGATTGTAATTTTCGCCCTTGTATGCTTTTTCAGATATATTTATATAGCTGAATTTATCAGTATCAATTACTACGTGTCCTATAAGATTTTGACCTTCCTCTGCTAACTTCTTATACATAAAATCAGTAGAAGCTACATCTTGTATGGAAACTTTTTGATTTCCAGATGGATGGTTGTGTAAGAAATATACTCCCGATGCGTTGTATTTTCTATACGTATCTGAAATAACATCTTGATTAGGTAAAAGGGCTTGATTTGATAGGTTAATTGTATATGCGTGCGTTCCTAATATCACACCTTTGTCATCTACAAATATGAGATGGAATTTCTCTATATTCGGACTTCTATGTATAGAGAATAAGTCTGCTATGTCTTGTGGTGATTCGATTTTAGTTCCTGCGAACTCTACAAATCCACTTTCTTTGAAATCCTTTAGGACTGTTCGTTTTGTAACTTTTTTAATAACGCTGTCAGGCTCTTTACTTCCGCTTTGAGCGTTGTTATCGTGTAGAATGTATTTTCTTCCACTATCATCCCTAAGTTTGCCAGTTTCAGTAATATTTCTGACCGTTTCTCTAAGAGTTTCATTTGCTTTTTGCTTGCTTCCATAGGATATTGTGTTTTCTTCTAATGCAAATGTAATAATATCTTTTGGATTTTCAAACTTTGATTTGTATTCTTCCAAAGTTTTACTTTCTGAACTTTGCTTATTGGCATTCTCTCGCCTAAACAATACGCCTTCCCCCTCGTTCTCATCATACAAGTATTTCTTGTCAAGCTCTCCTCTATCTACAAGTTCCTGCAACGACACATCGGTAGGAAGTAGTTTTCTTTCACCGTCTTTATAGATGGCACGCGTTTTTATTTGTCCATTATCGTACCATTCCTCATAAAGCCCATCTCTCTTGCCGTCGTCTTTAAAGGTACCGCGCATATACATTTGTCCATTATCGTACCAACGCTCGTAAAGTCCATTTATATAGTTATCTAATAAGGTAGCACGCATATACATTTGTCCATTATCGTACCATTCCTCATAAAACCCATTTCTCTCTCCGTCTTTATAGGTGGCACGCAAAGCCAATTGTCCGTTATCGTACCATTTTTCATAAAGCCCGTTTTCCTTGTTGCCTCTATGAATGTTAGAATATTCACCATACAAGCCTGTCTCTTCGTTGTATTCAGTAGTACCTGTACGTTCAAGCTCATCATTCGGTATCTTGTGAGTGATAGGTATCCCTTTGGTTGGTTTGTCTTGTTTATCCCACCATACAACATTATTACTATCGTTTGCACTAAACGCAATCAGTCTGCCTTCATAAAAGGCTACACGCTTTGGTATCCCATTATAATATTTCCAATACTTTGCGCTCTGTTCAGTTAGATTTCCGTTCTCATTACCTTGTAATAGACACCACGGACTTCTCTTGTTGCCCAAATGCGTGTTAATAATCTTACGCATATTCTCTCTACTATCCTCACTCTCCTCCACATTATAAATAGTAATGCCGTTGCCTAAATCTTTCTTATTTGTAAGTGTATGAACAGTATCTGGGTCAATAGGCTTCTCTTTTAGTTTTATATGGTCGTGATTATTTATCAGTTCCATAGGGCTATTGTATTCCATAGGATTAACTTTACTTATTTCTGCTACCTTTATAGCTTGTAATATTTTGTCATTATCCTCTGGTAGTATTACCGTGCCTTTTAAAGCCCAATGATAAGCCACTTTTTCGGTTTTGCTATCGCCACCTGCCTTTACATCCTCACCTAACTTCTCTATCTCGCTAATAGTGCGTTCCACCTGTTCTTCTGTTGCATTGGTGAGTTTATTCAATAAACCAGCTTTCATATCAGCTTTGCGCTTATTACCTATTCTGAAACGTATGTGTTCATCTATGCTTACTGCGTTTTCATCAAACACAACGTAATTAAACCCTCTTGCTGTATCAGATGTTGCACCACGAGAACGGGATTCTGCTGGGTATTTGATGCCGTCAATTCCGTTTTCAAGGAGGAATAATGATGCTTGTTTGTCTCCACCGAGTTTTCTTGAAAGATTTTTATATATTAACCGCCCTTTATTTTGTCCGTTTTTAGCATCTTCAACATCTGTTATATCAACTCCTCTATATATAATTTCCCCATTTAATTTAAGCCCATATTTAAAACCTTTTACTTCATTGTCTTCAACAATTTCTAATTCATATCCTATTTTTTTAAGATTTTCATCACTAACGGGCTTATCCCACTCCAACCACGTATATTGGTCGGGTGTTTTGTCTTTGTGGATGGTTACAGAATATAGATTAGCCTCTCCTAATAGATTATTCCCCACTTCCGCATCTAACAAAGATATATCATCGAATAATTCTTGTAGCTCTCCTGTGTTGTCGTGCTTTGCCCATTTCTCAAGTTGGTTTAATGTTTTTTGGAAATCGCCCTCGTTCTCTATCAAAGCATCAGCAAAGTCAATTAATGAGTACTTGTCATATTCTTTAATTCCTCTTTCCTTTAAAGCTCTGTTGATGTTGTCAATGACTGGAAGATTTTTACCAACACCACCTTTTCGCATTGTGGCGTACTTTTTTGCTATATCCTTAATACTCGTAAAATACAACCCCCAACCAAACGCTTGTGCTCCTTCTCCTGTTCCTATTTTGTCGGTTGAGAATTTTTCAAAGCTGTGAGGAGAACCATGATAGGCTGTTGTTCTAAAACGAATATCAAGCTCATCCCCATTATAATTATCACGTGCATAATTTCGCCAATACTCCTCTATCTCATCAACAATCTCATCAGCCGTGTAGTCGCTATTGAAAACCAAATCCTCTGTTGATGTGAAAAATCTTCTTGAAGTGGCGTCTTTGTCGGCTATTAATACATTCAAATCATCTTTGCCGTTTGCAGGATTGTGAGTGTGGTCGGAAATACGCATTGTTACAGACAAGTTTTCTCTGCCTTGTTCGTCCTCGTAAGCATCTGTGATATTCCCCTCTCTGTTCACATAGAAACTACTGTACTTGCCTACTTTTACACCAAAACGCCTTTCTATCTCGTCTTCTACATCCCAAATTAACTTATCGGTATATTTATTATCCCGCTCTCCTTTTTGAATTACAAACCGCACAGGTTCTTCGTCTGTTTCATATCCTACATCTACGCCTGCATTATCCAGATAATCATCTATATATGTATCTATATAATTTTCCAAGCTACCTTCAAACTCATTAAAACTGTTTCCCCATATTTCTTCGTTGTTTTCTTTAAATTCAGAAATCGGGATTGCTCTTTCGATTGATTCAAGGTCAATAGTTACATAATCGCTATCAATATCATTATCGTAATAGTCCTTTGCGTAGTCCAATGCTTTGTCAAAACTTGCTGACGCATACCTTATTTCTGAATATTGGTCGGAATTTTCTACTACAAAATATGTACTTACGATTATATCGTCCCCAACTATTTTATACCTTTTACCACCGTACTTGTTTTTTTCTTCTTCTAAATCGTCTTTTATGTATTCTGTATTATCTACAAAACGGAAACGAACATCACTTTCCTTTTCGTTGGTTATGCTGTTTTCTTTGTTGCGTGTCTGTCGTTTATAGCTTTTTGAAAGCAACTTCTTAATATCTTTTTCTATGAGTTCACGGTCGGTAAATGCCTTACCAAAGCCCATTTTACGCAAAGCATCTTTCACAAACTCTACAATCTTTTGCCATGCAGTTTTGTTCTCTATGCCGTTCTCTGCCATATTAGCCATAAACTCATCGGCAGCAGCCCTACGGTTTGCCTGACTGCCAATAGCTCTTGCTATATCGAGAGGATGCGCTTGCCCCGTCTTTACACCCAAAACGTATTCAGTCCAATACAAACGCTCTTTACCTGTCATCTGTTGCCATACGCTATCACACAACGCATTAAACTGTTCTTTTCCGAGCAGTCCGCGCAAGCCTTTATGCGCTACCACTTCGTGAAGAATAGTTTTTTCTACTTCGTTAGCTGTGGTTACATTGGGAATATACAAGTAAGCCTTATTTGTTTTGGGGTTGTACCAACCGCCAACTTTTTCACCTTCTTGTATTGCTCTACGTGCTTTTATTTCGCTGTCGGGCAGTTCGTCTGGGTTCTCTACAAATTCTATGTCAATGTTCAGTTTTTTAGTTACACCTTCGGCAATGGCACGTTTCTCGGACATTTCCTCTTTTGTTTGTCGATTGCTTGTGCCTTGTCTATTATCACCTGCAACTCCTTCTCTATTGTCGGCAGACCTTGCTCCGCTCGTAGCTTGTTCATCACCTCGAGTTCCTCTTGTGCCTCCGCGTTCCCTTTCTTCGCCAAGCTCACTACCGACTTCCAATACATGGCTTCCATCATTTGTAACATGACCTAATTCTTTATTGAGTTTTACATTATAAATTTTCTCGACAGCATCACGGAACGGCAAAAGTTCGGTTTCGCTGAACATATCCCCGCCAACTCCTTGCAGCTTGTCGTAAAGTTCGTTGAATTTTGCACGTTGAGTAGCCATTGTTTGGCTCTTGAACATTACCGCAAGCTCAAGTGCAAAGTTGGTATATTTTTGTGAAGGGAAAAATAAATTCCCAACAAAATCTGTTTGACTTTGTATTGACCACGACCAAGCAGCTTTGCGAACATCTTCTATTGTCTTTGCCGATGCAAATACCGTGTCTAACGATAGCGAATAGTAAATTTCTATCGCCTCTTGTATGTACGGCACTACTTTGACATCTTCGCTATTGAACGCATCGCGAGCTACCGTCTGCAATATAGCCTTTTTCGCCGCTTGAGGTAACGAATTAAACATCGTTTTTATATTGTCATTCTTTGAATTGGCAAACACAATGCTCTCTACAATTCCCGCAAGGTCTTCTTTCGCCTCTGGAGTAAGTTCGCCTTTATTGTTAAACGCACTCTGATACTGCGTTTCATTAATAAGGTTCTTTGAAAGAAGTATCTTTAAAGCATCTCTGCCGTTTTGCTCTATGGTCGATGATAGCGATTGCTCCTCGTCATTGCTCTGCATCAGCCTTGACGTAAACTGATACAATCCGTCCCCGAGAGATTTAGCAGTTTTTTCGGAATCAATCCTTTGAATACCCCCGCTCTCTGTGTCTTGTGCGTTCTTTTGACCAAGACGGATAGCTTCTTCATCGGTAACATCAATTTCAGTAACGAGAACAGGATTTTTCATTGCAGCTATTTCTTCGGAATTAAGCCCAAAGCTGTCTGCATTGTCTATAAGGAATTGCTTATATTCGGCAGACTTTTCGGGTGCTTGCGAATACATATATTTTAGAGCCGATGTTCTGTTGTTGCCCTGAATAATCTCGCCTCTTGTATTGGTTATTGGAGTACCTACATAGGCGGTAGTCCCTTCCGTTATCTGTTTTGGATTAAGATTTTCAGCTATCTTTTGAGCAGCCATTTGGCTTGCTTTGTCGGTACGCTCCTTTGGTTGAGCCTCTGTAAGGAAAAATTTAGTGTTACGTTTTCCGTTTATGTGGCTTTCCTGTAAGGTTTCCGCCTCTACAACCTTATATTTTCCTGTTACTTTGTCTTTTGATGAGAAAACAACCTCTCTTTCATTGCCTATTAATCCGTATTGTGGCTGTTGTCGTTCAACCATACGCCCCGTTTCAATACGATAACCACGCTTACGAGCATCTTCGGCGTTATCGACCGACACATCGGGGACACCTTGAGCCTTCTCACGCTCTATCCTCTCTAATTCTTTTTGCTTGATACGTTCAGCCTCTATTGCGGCTCTACGTTCTTCGGATATGGCATTCTGTTTCTCTCGTTCAGCTTTCTTTCTCTCATCCCTTTTGTTGATGATAGCCTGCCATTTGGCAAGCTCCTCTGTAAGCAGTTCTACATTCTTTTTTGCCGTTTCCCTTGCTTTTATTGCTTTTTGGTCGGTAAGGTCTATCGGGTTATTGGCTATCTTCTCTTGTTTTTCACGCTTTTTGTAAAGAGCTTTTACGGTAGCATATAAGTCCGCATCCGAATATTGGTCATCTTCCTCTTCTTGTAACTGTTCGGGAGTTTGTTCTTTTTGTAACTGTTCGGGAGTTTGTTCTTTTTGTTCAGCTTTCTTGCTCTCGTTTTCAATGTACGATGACAGATTAAAGCCTTCGTACTGTAACCTTTCGGAAAGCTCCGCTGTTCCCATTCTTACTGCCTCTCCCCCGTCAATAGACACTATCAGGTTGCCGTTGCCCTCGTTGGAAATTATCTCGAATTTCGATAAGTTTGTTTGCAACACATTACCTTCTGAAAGATTAAGCGTTTTCCAGCCCTCTTTTGCATCGTTGCTGATAGGGACATTCTCTAACCTGCCCGTCTTTTCGTTCACGGTGGCAATAGAGAAACCATAACCGCCATTATCTATCACGGTAGTAAATACGTTCGGCATTTCCTCGTTATATACCAATGCTCCAACGGGAAAAGTATTTTTGTTTTCGGCGGCATTGCGTATCTCATCGTGCGACTGCTCTTTTAGCTCAATAGGCGCAGCATCTCCTAAAACTTCGTCTATTTGATTAATGCCCACCTGTTTTGCCTCGCCCGTCTCTGCATCTACCACTACAAAAGTCTCATCCGAATGCTCTTTGTCTATTATAACATTGTCGTTATCGTCCTTATAGGCTACAAGGTTTCCTGCTTTGATATAGAACACACCCTCTTTACCGCCTATCTTTACGTTGGTTACCCGCCCGTTGGTGCTGTTTGTTTGTTTATCTATCTCCGCATCAGCTTTGTCTATATCTACTTCAGCCTTACTTGTGAAGTTATCGTCAAAGTACATAAAAGGCACTTCTGCTTCCTCTCCCTCACTATTCTTTATGATAACACCGTTGTCGGATAATTGACTAACGGTAAAATTATTGCCGTCTTTATCTTGCACTTCGTCTCCCTCTTTATATAGACGCTCCACTCTTCTTCGTGCAAATTCTCCTTCTGCAATACTTTTTAAGGTGCTATAATAATCAACAGATTTCATATCTTCCAATCTATCTGCCGGTACGGTCTCTTGTTTTCCGTCAATCCCTTCCACAATAAGCTCACCGTTGTCTGCCGCTCCCGTTACAAAGACGATGTTCCCGCTCTTTTTATCCGTTGCAACAGTCATTATGCCGTTAGTATTTTTATTGTAATGATTATTATGTAGCCTTTCCTCTATCGATGCTATTTCAACTTCTCTAAAATCATCGTAATTCTTATCGTACATAGCACCGTAAACAGCATTTAACCGCTCAATCTTCTGTGCATCATTAAGCTCTTTGTTGTGTAAAGTCTCTTTGATGTAGTCTTTTGTAAATTCAGTATCACCTGCGTTGATATGAGCCTCTACGTTTTCAAAAGAGGCTAACTCCTGACTACTGAGCGAAGCCTTGAACTTCTCGTAGTTCATTCGGTGCGTATCTTTATAGCGACTGTATTTGTTAATACCACGTCCGCTAACGCCTATAATTCCAAAAGCTGCCGATGTAGGCAATAATCCCAACCATGTATCTATCTGTGCGTCTTCGTTGAACACGTCCGATGCCTCTGTGTCGGTTGTTACTCCAAGACGCAACAGATTACCGATGTATTCTTCCGACACCTCGCCAAGATAACCGTGAAACTGTACCGCTCTCTGAAATTTATCGTAACTCGAAAATAAATTTTTGGCTATCTCGAACACTTTTGTTTTTGGTAGTCCTTTCAATGGGGATGATTTTAGGAAACCTCTTATTGCTTTACTACCTCCCTCAAAAGCCCCAAAGAACATTTCCGAATAGTTCTCTACTAAATTATCCGCCACACTGTTTCTTACCGCCTCACCAAAAGTTTGTTCGCCCTCTCTTCCTGCAAAATGCACACCTTCCACGTCCGCATAAGAGCCAACATTGCCTATCATTCTCTCCTCTACGCCAGAGGCAACACGCCCGATGCTCGATGTGGCGGTCATTCCAGCTGCTCCTAACATATCACCCAACATACGCGAGCCAAAGGTCAAAGATTTAAGACCAAAACCTGTGATGCCACGTTTGATAGCCCACCCTCCGAGAGTTTTCGCCAAAGCACGCCCAGCACCGCTTAATGGGTTCACCATAAACTCTATCATAAACGGCACACTTGCTGCTGTAGTAGTACCTGCTTTGTAGCCTCTTGACAGCTGATAACTGAAGTATTGAATAGCACACGCCTCTAAAGCAACGGCATCGAGCAAAGCTTTTTCCGATTTTGTCAGACTGTTTTCGTCTTTTTCAGCTTTCTCTATCACTTGTCTTACGTCCGAGTTCTCTATAAAATCATTAAACCCGTATGTCCAATTGTTTATTCTCTTTGCTTGGTCAATGAAACCCGCACCAAGCCCCTTACCTTGTAAGGCAGCCTCAATCATATCTTCACTCTTTTCAATCCTTTTCTTTGCGGCATTGAGTTGTCTCATTACAGGATTAAGAGAAAGATTAAGCTCTGTTGTGGCGAAAGTAGTATGAGCAAGTTCAGGTTTGAACATTGCGGCTATCTCTTGCCTTTTAAATTCTTTGTCTCTTGCCTTTTTGTATTCGGGTGAATTTTGATGCTCGCTCAAAGCATCATTTATCGACTGTTTTATTTCGGGGAGTTTCGCTTGTGTGTATGTTCGTCCAAGACGTTGCGTTGCTCCGTCTATGGAAGTTTGTCTTGTTTCGTATAACGCATTAAGATATTCTCCCATTGCCGGTTCAAGCTCTGTGTTCATTTCAGTACCATACAGACTGTGAAGCCTTTCTTCTAACAATGCGTTATATTTTTTGTCAATAGTGGCTTTCTGTTCATCGCCTACAGCTGTCGAATACTCTTTTTGGTAGTTCTCTACGTGCCTGCGGTATTCGGGGGTGTTTTTGTATTTATCAATGTATTTGCCAAGAACGGATGTTTGTTTTTCCATTAATTTGGAATAAGCCTCTTGTCCTTTGGGAGTTGCTTTAAACAGTTCGCTCTGGTTTATCATTATATCTTGATAGGTCTGCTCCTTTTTTGGCGTGAACTGTGTCAGGTCATCGTCCTGATAAGGGTCGATAACATAGCTTATCTTTTCTTTTTCTCTTGCCTCTCTGTCTGATATGTCTTTAAAATAGTTTTCTTGATGTGGGTTTCTAAATAGTTCAGCAAACTTATTGGCTGGCTTGTCTTGGCGCAATGCTTCATCGCTTTGCGTGAACGCCTGCTCTCCGCCCGACACATACGACTTCTGATTGGGCGTTGCTTGTATGGGAGTATCTTGCTTAAGCGTATCTTGATTGGAAAAACCTAACTTCGATTCATATTCTTCAAATGTGCCAATATTATAACTTTCTGATAAAGCATCAAAAAGATTTTTTCTATTATCAGGTGATTCTATTTTTTTAAGAAACTCATCGTATGAACCAATGTTTACCTTTTTTGATACGGCTTCAAAAAAACTCTTTCTATTATCAAGATATTCCATAACTAATACTTTTACCAATCTATTACTTCTCTATTGTCTGTCTCTTCTAAATTATTGCTATTAACAGTTTTCCAATTTGGATTATTTTGGGTATAAGCATCCAAGTAATCTCTTGCGTCCTTACTCAACATATAGTACTTTTTAATCAACATATCGCGGAGTTGAGTGTAGTCGGTAGATCCAATGCCCGCAGATGACTTTAAAGTTGTTCCCGAAAGTATCTGATTTATAAACTCGCCTTTATCTTCTTGCGAGCCACCAAGTTCGGGATGGTCTCTCTTTATGGCGTTAATAACATTTTGGTTACCTAACATATGAGCGGCTATGTTGTTTTTCACATAGTCCCAATGAGATGGATTTATGGTATAGGTTATTGTTTGCCCCGTTTGTTTAAACGTTTCTTTGCCCGTTTTGGGGTCTTTATTGAACACACCTTTCTTTGCAGTCAGCATAACAGGGGGATTTTTCCCGCCACCATAACCGCCATAACTATTACCATGACCACTGTTTATTCTTGGTACTACATTCTGATGCTTGACAGTCTGTTGCTCCGTGTCGCTTTTCGATACTCCAATGCTGTCGCTACTCGATTTTCCTTTGTTCGTAAAGGCTACGCGCGCAAGCATATTAGCTCTTTCCCGCCTTGCAGCAATATCATCACGTTTCAAAGCATCCATACGGGCGTTAAACTCATCAATGGCTTTTTGGTATTTATCAAAAGCCTTATCCTTTTCCTTATTGGCTGCATCTATGACTTTACGATTAAGGTCGCCACGATCATAAACATTCGCTCCGCTTTTTGCACCTGCAATATCAACAGCCAAACGAAAGGCTTCCATAAGGTTAGCCATTGTCTTTTTGGATTTTGCCGTCCGTTCTACTCGCTGTTTCTCTTTTAGGCTGCTTTCTAACTCAATCTGTTTCACGGCATCGGCAAAGCTCATACCGTCAGCCATAAGGTCTGTTATCTTCTCTGAGTTGTTACCGTCATCCTGTTTGTAGCCTTTCTCGCGAAGCCAATCTTCATATTGGCTCGGTATATCATTAAGGAACTTCTTCCCTTCCTCGCTATCTACTATTTGTTTATACTTGTCGCCGTCAAATTCTACCTGCTGTGTTTGCTCACTCTCTGTTTGTTGGGCTTGCGTGGATTGTGTACTACCCTGAACGGCAGAAGAACCACCCAAAGTAACCGCACCGGGAACTGATTGTATTTTCGGTGCTTGTATTTTCGGTGCTTCTAATTTCTTTTCTTCTTCATTCTCAATAGCAGAATTCACAATATCATCTGCCTTCTCTTTTATTGTTTTACCCATAGTTGATTGAGTTATTTAATTAGCGAATACGAATTATCTATTCCAAAGTCGGTTTATCCTTACTACCCCCGCCAAACGCTTTTATTCCAGCCGCTCCAAGTTCTACTGCATT
>Ga0123335_1008049_pt1 | contig 11494 bp, 8 predicted proteins | sample BiotimSIPDNA_2_FD_89707 | JGI IMG/M metagenome (GOLD analysis project Ga0123335, IMG submission 89707) | Anaerobic biogas reactor microbial communites from Washington, USA - Biogas_R2 time_0 SIP DNA | ecosystem: Engineered > Bioreactor > Anaerobic > Unclassified | place: Washington, USA... | reverse complement strand
TTACATGTTGAAAATTACGAAATCACACCCTGCTTCCAAAGGAAACAGGGTAAAAAAGGTATTTTCCATTGATTATCAAAGTTTTACAAACATTAACTTGACGGCTATGCCCGGAGGGGTATCATATTGGCAGAAAAGACATTCCGGAACGGAAAGGGCAGGATTTTTGTGAAATAATCACAGGAAACGTTTAAATTTACCTGGTTCGTCCTATCCGCAACCCGATTAACCTATATCTGAAATGAAAACCTGCCAGGCGCTGATTCTTATCATTTTATTAGCTCCATCAGCCTCATTATCAACAATATGTCAGACATTTTCAGAAAACCACTCTGACAATGTCCTGATACGTTCCGGTGTGAAAGCTGCTGCCGGCTATTCAAAATTACACCTGAGCGATGAGCTTCGTCCTTTTTATGTTACAAACGAAAATTATCCCCTGGGACCTGATTTTTGTGTTAAAGTAGGTGCGATGATCACCCTGCAATCCCGGCTCATCTCTGAAAGGCTGGAATTTATCTTCGACCCTGCCTTCGCGAAATATTCTTACGGAAACCTGGAACATATACAACATGGCGATTATATCAATGCTGCTGATGTTGATGTGGAAGCTATCGAGCTACCATTATCCCTGAAATATAATTTCATGCGTCAGGACCGCAAAATACGTCCTTTTATCCGTGCAGGCTTTTCCTTCTCTTATTTCGTTGATACAGAGGCGGACTTTCTGTCACTGGACCTGGCAAACGGAGGGGACAAATTATATGATCAGGGAAATTTCAGCTTTTCAAAATTCCAGGATGCGATTTCCATTTGTACAGGCGTAGAACTAAATTTAAAACTGATGGATTTTATGCTGGAACTGGTCCTGGAAAAAGGCGATGGCATACATTCAGGGAAATTCGGAAATTCTTATCTCAAAAATTCCAATACTGCAAGCACATATCTTCAGATGGCAGTATTATTCTGATTTGCCCGGGCTTTTTTACTTTCCCATCTGCTTCAGGATCTTCGCAATATATTTACCAATGATATCAAACTCCAGGTTAACCAATGTACCTGGTTTGATCTGATGAAAATTGGTGACCTTGTGGGTATAGGGAATGATGGCTACCTGGAATGAACCGTGTTTTGAATTGACCACTGTAAGGCTGACACCATTCACGCATACCGATCCTTTTTCAACGGTGATATAATCATCCTGCAAAGGCTTGTACGTGAAAGTGTAATACCAGCTTCCGCCCGTCTCTGTTACATCGCTGCAGATAGCAGTCTGGTCAACGTGTCCCTGCACAATATGCCCGTCGAGCCTGCCATCCGATCTGGCGCTGCGTTCAAGGTTTACCAGGTCTCCCGGCTTTAACAATCCAAGGTTCGATTTTTCAAGTGTTTCACGGATAGCAGTTACTGTATAAAAGTTACCTTCTATGTTCACTACGGTAAGGCATACACCATTATGCGATACACTCTGGTCTGGTCTAAGTTCTCTGGTAAATGAACATTCAAGTGTAATGTGGAGGTTCTCCTGATCCTTCACCAATTTCTTTACAACAGCTGCTTCTTCAATGATACCGGTAAACATGATGGTCTTATTTTTGTGCAAAAGTAGTTAAAATCAACCGGATTCCTTCTGTCCTGTTAAGATGGCGGAATTTAAGCAGCAGGCAATTTCCGGATGAATAATTTAAAATAGTTATTTACTTGAAATATATGTAATCAGTGACTTCATAAATATGATCAGCTGCCAAACATTTCCCTGATGGTTTTCACGAGCTGCGACTTCCTTCTCTTGGAAACTGTAAGCCTTGTTTTATCGCTCAGCTGCAGGAAATCATCTTCTGAATTAAAGGAAACGATATGGTTTAGATTAACGAGATAACTTCTATGCACCCTCATAAATTTTTCATCGTGCAGGACCTCTTCATAAAATGAAACAGGTTTACAGATAAGTACCGGCCTTGTTTCTTCAAAAAAAATCCTTGCATAACTGCCTTCAGCCTTAAGATAGATTATGGAACGTATCTCTGCCAGATGATATCCGCTGCCTGTAGGAAGACATATTTTATGTAACGTCCTATTTACATCAGCATCTGACAGCATATTCGAAACGCACGAATAATCAGTATGGCGTATATGTTTCCCTGCTTTCTGCACGGCGACGATGAGTTCTGTAATATTCACGGGTTTGAGGAGGTAATCGATTGCTGAATACCTGAAAGCCTTTACGGCATATTGGTCGTAAGCTGTGGTGAAAATAATGGCCGGCTTTGAATTTTTAATGAATGGATGATTGAGAAGGTCGAAACCGCTGTGCACGGGCATCCTTATATCCAGAAAAATAAGATCGGGCTTCACTTTTACGAAACAATCCAGGGCCTCTTCCATACTGCCCGCGGTACCTTCAATGGTAAGGTCCGGACAATATCTTCCTACCAGATCGGAAAGATACTCGCAGCAATGCCTTTCATCATCAACAATCAAAGTCCTGATCACCGCTTAAACAGATTTTACTAAATCAAATATTATTTTTACTTCTGTACCCGAAGGTATATTATTTTTATCTTTTAAATCATTTATTTGCAAGCCTATATGCATCGATTCAGAAAAGGAATTGTAAAGTCCTATCCTTTCCCTGATGTTGCTGATGCCCTGTGAGCGGTGCGACTTTACCACCGGGGCATATTTTCCTGTATAAGCCCTTCCCACTCCGTTATCAATAATGCGCGCTTCAAGTTTACTGCCGTTTGATTTAAAGATAATACTCACCCTTTTATCTTCCTTCTGACCCATGGGAAGAAGACCATGCCATACTGCATTTTCCACAAAAGGCTGGAGGATCATTGGAGGGATTAATGGTGTATTCATATCAACAGTCCCTTTGCAGTCAACCGAATAGGTAAAACTGTTGTCAAACCGCAACGATTCTATCGATAAATAATCTTTCAGCAGGTCCATTTCTTCACCAACAGGTATAAGTTCTTTATCCACATTCTCCATTATTTTCCTGATGAGGTTTGTAAGTGAGGTGATGTAGGTGTTTGCCCTGATCTCATCATTTTTACTGATCAACAGCAATATGGAATTCAACGCGTTGAAAATGAAATGAGGGTTCATCTGGGCTTTAAGGGCTTTCAGCTCAAGCTGCAGGAATTTCTTCTCATCGAGCAGCTTTTTAATTTTCTGAACATCGGTACCAATTACCGTATAGGCGATGAATGTCTTCCTTCTGAAAACTTTAGAAATCGACAGCAGGGCAGGAATAAACCTGTTATCTTTCGACTTCAGCAATACATTTGCATCGGTCATCTGAATATCAAGGGGGATGGCTGCATAATGCTCAGAGAAAAGTATGTCGCTGAAAGGTTTTAAAAAGAGTTCATCGAAAGTATATGACAATATTTTACAAACATACTGGTTTACCTTTAAGATCCTGGAATCCTTGTCGAGCATGAAAAGCAGGTTGGTCATGTTGGCGGTGATATCGTTGATGGCAAGTTCCAGTGAGATGTCGAAAAAAGTATACCTGTAAAGGAAGAATAAGATCATCGTAACAGAAACAAGGCCAGTTATTACCATAAATGGAATAATAACTTCGGCGCTGCTTTTGTAAAGGAAATTCAGCAGGTAGAATAAGATGAAAGGCAGAAACAGCAGGAAAGAGAAGAAGGTCAGAAAACGCTTGTTGGCCTTATCATGTTCTTTTCTGTAAATGATTGAGATAAAAACAATCAGAAAAATGACATTGATGCTGTAAACAATATTGTAAGCCTGGTAAACCGGCGAAGAAAGCTTGTTGACATACATCCATCCGAAACGGGTCATTACAGGATCGCTGAAAGTCAGGGAAGGGGCAATGATATCGATGAAAAACATGATGAAAAATGGAATGTACAGCAAAATGGGGAGGAATTTTTTTGCCGGTTTCCATTTCTGTCCGAAGAGGTGAAACAACGAATCGTTGATGAGCGGGAAAATCATGTGACTCAGGGCCAGAAAGCGGCTCCAGAAAATAGCTTCTTCCTTGTCAGAAGAGTTGGAGAGCATGAACAGGAACAGGCTGAAAAATCCGATGATGATGAACATGATAATGTAACGCAGGTGAAACTGGTTCCCTGAATACTCCTTGTGAATATAAGATGCCAGCGAAAAGAAGGCAAGGGTAACAACCAGAAGCAGAAGAGGGAAGAAATTCATACCGGAGTTTAATGAATAACATTAAATATAAGGAATTTTAAGGGATTATCACGCTAAAACAACAATCATATACGCTCAGAAAGTTTAACTTGTGGATTCAGACTACTATTGGTTATTTTGCTGTTACGGATATTGATGAAGTATTCGTAGTTAGTATTGAGGCATGAGGAATAGGGTAAGTATGCGATTGTTTAATTTCAAGTGCCGAATTACTGTTGCATAAAGTTTAAAAGGTTTGGGAAGCATTTTTCCCGTCTGTTATTCGCAATGAAGATGCTTCCCGAACCGTTATGACCCCCGTAGTTAAGTTCACTGTCCAGGGTTTAAAGTTAAAGGTTCACCGTTTCGGGTTTCGGGTTGCTCACCGGATGCATCGTGTCATCAGTTAAATACCAGTTGCTTTGATAAATAGCCGGTGGTATGCAATGTTCCGGGCAATGGCCTGGAGATTGCTTCACTGCGTTCGCAATGACGAGGCGTGCAGAACAGTGTGAGTTGGAGTGTGAGTTTGGAGTGGGAAAGACACACACCCAAACCCCCTCCCGGCTTTATGGTTACCGAATTTTTCCAGGTTTTTATTAAGCACTGATCATCCGGCAGCAATCTGTTGATCCAAGAGGGGGCTTTTGCTATCTGCATCAGACAGTGTGAGTTGGAGTGTGAGTATTGAGAGTGGGAAATACACACCGGCTGCCGGCAATGTGCAGGAGATGCTATTTACCGTTTACCGCCCCTGCCAGCCTTGTGCGCAGGCTTGTCCACGGCCAGCGCGAAATACGATCTGACCGGCCCTAGTTAGCGGGGGCATGTGCGACAAGGTCAGTATCGGATTTTTTGGCCGTGGTGGCTTCTTTTGCTTCGTTTTCTTTCCACAAAGAAAATGAAGGATAAGATCAATACCAGTTGCTTTGATAAATAGCCGGTGGTATACAATATTCCGGGCAATGGCCTGGAGATTGCTTCACTGCGTTCGCAATGACGAGGCATGCAGAACAGGGTGAGTTGGAGTGTGAGTATTGAGAGTGGGAAATACACACCGGCTGCCGGCAATGTGCAGAAGATGGCTATCTACCGTGTGCCGCCCCTGCAAGCCTTGTACGCAGGCTTGTCCACCAGATCTGACCGGCCCTGGTTAGCGTGGCTGGTACCCTTCCAATTTTTAACAAATTTTTTTACTTCCTTTCTCCCAATTAAATTAACTTCGTCATCCGTTCACAGAAAGCCTGAATTCAAAATACCCGTTTGAAATTATTGCAGAGTATTGCTAACTTTACTAATAACTGTCCGGAAAGTCAACCGAAACAACTTTTCCTGAAGCACTTAAGTACCTGAAAAGCGCTTAAAGAAAAACAGGCCTCCGGACAGAAAAAATACAAATTAAACCCCTGCCCAGTTACACCCGGCCAATGGGAGTGACGGGGCGAAGCCATATCCTGAGAGGAGTGATTCTATGTAGTTAGCAGTAATTTAAATTACAGGATTTCAGGAAGATAAAAACTGATGAGTCGATAATTAGAGGAGACGAGGAGTCGAAAGAAATAATAAGTCAGAGTTCTAAAAAGATAACTGATGGTCGATTATAAGAGGAGTCGGTTAGTCGATAAGTCGATAATTGTATAATATGCAGACTACTTTTATCATAGTTTAGAATGGATTATAAGTATTCTTTTGAGAAGTTGGAAATCTGGCAAATTGCCAGAAAATTAACCAGCGAAATATATAAGATAACCAGAGATTTTCCGGAAGATGAAAAATATGGTATTGTAAATCAGTTACGACGAGCATGCATTTCAATATGTTCAAATATTGCTGAAGGAAATTCCAGAACTTCAAATAAAGAAAAAACATACTTTTTTCAGATTGCCTATTCAAGTTCAATGGAGGTATTGAATCAAATAATTATATCTAATGACCTTAATTATCTGGGTGAGCCAGATCTTAAAAAACTTCGGGAGATCATAGAAAAACTTTCAAACAAAATAAATGCTTTGCATAAAAATATAAAAAGCAGAGCCTTGTAGAAAAGAATAAGTCAAAATATTAAAGCCTTATATAGTCACGGCTTTTCGCCTTTTCGACTCATCGACTCCTCAATTATTCAACTCAAATTTATCTACTCTTAAAATACTAAAATATATGCGTAAAACATATTTATCACTCATCTCTATAGTCCTCGTCTTTTCCTCCTGCACACGTTACAAAAACCTCGTTTACCTGCATCCCGGCGAAAGCGATACGGGAGTATATAAAGCGACGCCACCGGAGTACCATATCCAGCAGCGTGATGTGCTTTATATCCGCATCATGTCGCTGAACCAGGAAATAACGGAGGTGATCAACTCCACAGGTGAGATAAACACCAACCAGTTCACCAACGATGCCAGCCTGTTCATCTACGGTTACAATGTAAGTGATTCGGGGTTCGTGGAGATCCCTGTCGTGGGCAGGGTGCATGTGCTCGGCAGGACCATGGAAGAGGCGAGGGCGGAGATTGCCGATCATGCAGCACGCTATCTGAAAGATGCTACCGTAACGGTGAAACTGATATCCTTCAAATATTCAGTGATGGGAGCGGTGAAAATTCCCGGCGTGTACCAGAACTACAACAACCAGCTCACGGTGCTGGAGGCCATCAGCAGGGCAGGAGATATTTCAGATTACGGCAACAGAAAGAAAGTGATGGTGATACGGCCCGGCAACGAAGGCACTACCATCTACCGCCACGACCTCACGAAAGCCGACATCCTGAATTCAGAAGGCTTTTTCCTTCTGCCCAACGATATTGTATATGTGGAGCCGGTGAAGAGCTACAATTTCAGGGTAAATCTGCCGGTGATCGGGACCTTCCTTTCCGCAGTAAGCACGCTGATACTGGTGCTGAATTATGTGGACAAGAATTGAAGGGGTTGAGGAGTTGAGGAGTTGAGAAGTTGAGAAGTTGAGAAGTTGAGAAGTTGAGAAGTTGAGAAGTTGGGGAGTTGAGAAGTTGGGGAGTTTATCAGTAAGTTTTCTAAAGTTGAGGAGTTGAGATGAAATTTTTCTAAACCATAAACCACTCAACCACTAAACAGTTAACAACAGTGGAACAAGGCACACAGCTCCAACAATTTCTTCTCTCTGAAGAAGAAGGCCTCTCTGGAGTTGAGTAGTTTTTGAGTTTAGAAGTTTAGTAAATTATACCGGCCTCAACTATTAAACCTTAAAACATGTACAAATATTCCTTCGAAAAGCTTGAAGTCTGGATAATGGCAAAAGATCTGGTAAAATCGATCTATATTAAAACCGGTACTTTTCCTCAAACCGAACAATTTGGGATTGTTAACCAAATCAGGCGGGCAGCTGTATCAGTGGCTTCCAATATAGCAGAGGGAAGTAGCCGGATTACAGGAAAAGAACAAGCAAGATTTACACAAATAGCCTATTCGTCATTAATGGAGTTATTGAACCAACTGATCATCTCCTTTGAGTTGTCCTTTCTAATGGAAAATGATTATCTTTCTTTAAGAGAATCAGTTGAAAAAATAACTGTAAAGCTCAATGCATTACATAAAGCGCAACACGGTTGAGGGGTTTAGAAGTTAGCAGTTTAGAAGTTGAGAAGTTTAGAAGTTAGAAGAGGACATTTACTAAACAACTCAACCACTCAACATCTCAACATCAACTGGTTGAGCAGTTTAGAAGTTGATAAGTTTAGGATAGGACATTCACTAAACAACTCAACCACTCAACATCTCAACCACTAAACAGATAATAATAATGGAACAGAGCACACAACAGCAACAACAACTTCTCCTCCCCGAAGAAGAAGGCATTGATATAAAGAAATACATCTTCCTCATACTTAGCCATTGGTGGTGGTTCGCCATATCCATTTTTGTGGCGCTTACGGTGGCATACCTCGTAAACCGCTATTCCCAGGATGTATACAGTGCCGATTGCTCTGTGATTGTTGGCGAACCGGGCACACAGGTTGGGAGTATAGAAAGTGTCCTCGATGAGCTTTCGCGCGTAAGGAACCGCCGGGTGAAAGCTACCGTGGAGAATGAGATCACCATCCTGAAATCATATAAGCTGGCACGCATGGCACTCGAACAGCTCGATTTCAATGTTACCTATGTTGCCGTAGGCAGGAGGGGAATTGCCGAATCCTATCTGTATAACAGCTGTCCTTTCATCGCAGTTTTCGACACCTCGAAACCTAATCCTGCCGGATACCCGATTCATATCAGCATTCTTTCAGAAGATACCTACCGGCTGCATATCGACGACAATCTTAAGATCAGCCAGGATGTGAATTTTGGTGAAAAATTCGAAAATGAAACTTTTGGCTTCACCCTGAACGTGCGTTATCCCGATAAATTTGATGCAAAATCGGTCTACCAGCGCAAGTACTACTTTATGCGTAACGACATAAATTCCCTAAGCAAAAAATACCGGCAGGCGCTTAATGTGGAGGTTAACAACGAAAAAGGCGCCATACTTACTCTTGGGATGCAAGGCTTCGTACAACAACAACTGGCCGATTATCTCAACAAACTTATGGAAGTTTACCTGCAATCCAACCTCAATGAAAAGAACGTGACCTCCGAAAGTACCATTCAGTTCATCGACGACCAGCTGCACGGTATCGTGGATTCGCTGGAAAGTACGGGCCTTAGCCTGCAGCGTTTCCGGATTGCCAACAAGGTGATCGATCTCAGTAAGGAGGGGAGCTTTCTGTATGAGCAGATGCAGGCACTTCAAAGTGAAAAGGCACAGTTCGAAATGCGCGACAATTATTTCCGTTACCTGCTGGCATATATGGACCGTAAAGATGCCGTGGGTGATGTGGTGGCGCCCGGAGTGGTGGGCGTTCAGGACCAGCTCCTCAATGCCCTTGTAACGGAACTGAACAGCCTGCTGGCGCAACGCAGGCAGCTTGCCTTCTCGGTAAGCGAGAACTCACCTCAGATCGTGGCCCTCGACCACCAGGTAACCAATGCCAAAAACACCCTGAAGGAGAACCTGCGCAGCCTGGGCGAGAGCAACCGCCTGGAAATGCAGAATGTGGAAGCCCGCATTGCCCGTATCGACCGTGATGTGCAGAAACTGCCGGGCACCGAAAAGCAGATGATCGATATCCAGCGCAAGTTCACCATCAACGACCAGATCTATACCTTCCTGCTGCAGAAAAGAGCAGAGGCCGGTATCACCAAGGCATCCAATAAGCCTGACCATAAAATTCTGGACATTGCAAGGCCTGAAAATTCTGTACACGTGAAGCCGAAAATATCACCCAATTATATGATGGGATTATTGGCCGGTGCCGGAATTCCCCTTGTGCTGCTGCTGATCATTGAATTCTTCAACAATAAAATCACCGATAAAAAATACCTGGAAGCAAATCTTAAGGCGCCTATTATCGGCAATATCGGGCATAATGCCGGAAATACTGAAATCCCTGTGACAGAAAAGCCCGGTTCTTCGCTCAGTGAATCGTTTCGCGCATTGCGTACTAACCTACAGTATATACTTCATAAAGAGCATAAAGATGAAGGATCAGTGATTGCAGTTTCATCTGCCGTGAGCGGTGAAGGAAAAACATTTTGCTCGGTGAACCTGGCGGCCATCCTGGCCATGGGCGGGAAAAAGGTACTGCTGGCCAACCTCGACCTGCGGCGCCCAAAGATCCAGCGGATCTTCAACCTGGAAAACAAAAAAGGGCTCAGTACTTACCTGATACAAAAAGACAATTACAGCGATATTATTTACACCACGAACGTTCAGAACCTGGATGTGGCCGTGGCCGGTCCGGTGCCCCCGAACCCGGCGGAACTGATCGGATCGGGAAGGATGCAGGAATTCATTCTGCAGGCACGAAAAAAATATGATTTTGTTATCCTTGATACGCCTCCGGTAGCCATAGTTACCGATGCCCTGGTATTGAGGGAAAGCCTGGACGCTTTCATTTTCGTTGTCCGGCATAATTATTCCAACAAGCAGGTAGTTGAGCTGGCAAACAACATCTATTCAAAACACCTGATTGAAAACCTGGGTATAGTGGTGAATGATATTCAATTGAGCGGGTATTACGGGTATTCCTACCGGTATGGTTATGGCTATGGCTATGGCTATTCTTATGACTACAGGGCGGCTTATTATGATGAGGAAGAAAAAGAACCAGGATGGCTGGTAAAAGCCAGGAGTTGGATTAAGATGTAAAAACAAAGTTCCAAATGTGCTTATTAAAGTATTTCCATTAATGGTTTGAATTCATATCAATAAACTTTAAAGAATATTTTGATGACTATCAATAAACCTGTTTATGTAACTAAGCCTGCTTTACCCCCTTTTGAGGAATTCACCCAGATATTAAAGACAATTTGGGAAAACAGGATTTTAACTAACAATGGACCCTATCATGAAGAATTTGAGAAGGAATTATCAAAATACCTAGGAAACGAATTTATTTCACTTTTCACAAATGCAACGTTAGCCTTATTAACGGCATTGCAGGTATTAAGAATTAAAGGAGAAGTAATAACTACACCGTTCAGTTTTGTTGCTACAACTCATGCACTTTGGTGGAATAAAATAAAACCGGTTTTTGTTGATATTGAACCAGAAACATTTACTCTTGACCCTTCAAAAATTGAAGCTGCTATCACCCCTGAAACTACTGCAATTTTACCTGTACATGTTTATGGTTTTCCATGCAAATTTGAAGAAATACAAAAAATTGCTGACACATACGGATTAAAGGTAATCTATGATGCAGCACATGCATTTGGATCGGAAATAGAAAATAAAAGCTTTTGTTGCTTTGGAGATTTATCAGTATTAAGTTTCCATGCTACAAAAGGATTTAACACATTTGAAGGAGGCGCTATAGTTGCACACGATAAGAAAACAAAAAAAAGAATTGATTTTCTTAAAAATTTTGGTTTTGCTGATGAAGTTACAGTTGTAGAACAAGGAATAAATGCAAAAATGACAGAATTCCAAGCTGCATTAGGTTTAATTCAGCTTAAACATTATGAAGAATATAGGACAAAACGGAAAAACATAGCTGATTTATATCGTAACTTACTAAATGAGGTAAGAGGAATTAGAGTACTAAGTGACTTGAATAATGTGAAACACTCCTATCCGTATTTTCCAGTTTTGATAAAAGAAGAATACGTGAAGTCCAGAGATAGCCTTTATAATGAACTCAAAAAGTATAACATATATTCAAGGCGTTATTTTTATCCGTTGATTAGTCAATTTCCTTCATATAGAGGTTTAGCATCAGCCAGAGCGGATAATCTTCCTGTTGCTG
>Ga0123335_1008047_pt1 | contig 11501 bp, 8 predicted proteins | sample BiotimSIPDNA_2_FD_89707 | JGI IMG/M metagenome (GOLD analysis project Ga0123335, IMG submission 89707) | Anaerobic biogas reactor microbial communites from Washington, USA - Biogas_R2 time_0 SIP DNA | ecosystem: Engineered > Bioreactor > Anaerobic > Unclassified | place: Washington, USA... | reverse complement strand
GTCAGCAGGTAATTGACATGGCTCTCACTCAAGGGGAGGGAAAGTATGCCGAATAAGAGCGGATCGATCTTTCTTCTTACCCTGACCTGTATGACCGTTCTTTTCATTCTTGGCTTTTCTCTGACATTTTTTACTGGTTCAGAAGATTACTCTTCTGCCATGTCGTATGAATCAGAAGTCGCCTTTAATCTGGCCGAAGCGGCCGTCGAAGAATTTGTTGCGCGTCTCAAGAACTCTCTCAATCACGACGACGATAATAACCAGCTTTACAAGGTTCTTCGTTCGCACACTGTCGATGTCAGCCAGGAAATACCCCTGGAAGCGAGCCAGGTAGCCAAGTTAACGGCATATACGCGAGAAACCGCGCGACAGATATACGGCATACAGTTTGGCCGGGGTCTCGTTGAATCAAAGGATTTTCTCGTCGATGCCGTGATCAAGCTGCAGCACATCAACGCTGTCGAAGCCGCGAATGGCGAGCAGGTGCTTTATAAGATCAAACAGGATAAGAAAGAAAAGCAGGGTGAGCTCGAAGTCAGGGCAAAAGTCACCTATCGCGGGCATACCGCAAAGGTTTCGCTTAAATTTCTGATCAGAGTTGTTAAAACCTTTGTGCCACCTTTCAACTATTTTACACTTTACGTTAAAGATGGCAGCGTTTACGGCGGTTCACACTTCAATCACCATGAATCTGCCAGCGGCCTGCAGGAAGGGATCAAGCGTGACGACAACAAGCCGTCGGTTGGTCTGCTGCGTCTTGATCATGGCTGGAACGCGATTCGCAAAGACTTTAACGCTCTCAATAACGCCAGCAGCTGGGAAGCCGATCTTGCCCAGTTTGGCAACAAAGCTCTGACGCCGCCAGGTCGGGTATACCTCGGCCAGGATCTCAACAGCCTTTTGCAGGCCGGCCCCGCGGTTATAGTGCGCTCTACCAACGGTGCCAAGCTTTTGTTTGGTTCCAACGTCGATCCGAACGATCGCAATGCCCGGCAGGTTAACGGCCAGGAGAACTTCTATCTGCGTTTCGATGTGCCGTGGCACGGCATGAAAGATTACGTCAAGGACTTCATGGAACTCCAGGGGCAGAAGAAGACTAAAGACGGCATTCTCTGGACTACCGGCTGGAACAACAAACACAAAATCAGACTTTTCAACGTTGGTTCAGGCAAAGAGCTTATTGAGCCGCTGACCGACGGACCGCCTTCTTTTATCAACTGTTTTCAGTCTTATAAGACTCACACCGGTGAGCTGATAAACCAGACGCCGGGCGCGCCAAATTCAAGCGAAGCAATGATGAAAGCTCGCCTGATGCCGCCGCTTGACCGAAGTGGACTCGATATTTTCGGCAATATGCCGCCTATTGGCGGTTCACGACTGGCCCCGGATTCTCCGGCTGATGCCACCAGGCTTTCGCCGACATTGGTTTATGGGCCGGCCATGCGTCAGTATTTCAGGGCAGTGCAGATTCACCCCGATGGCGGTGAACCCTTCGAGTTGCCGTTTATTGCAACCGCAGGTCCGATCGTGGCTTCTCTCAACATAAAAGGAGACACCGAACTGAATGCTACTCAGGCGAGAGATCTTTTTGTTCTGGCAGGAGTTTCGACCGAGTTTGCCGAAAAGATCTATCAGAACTGGGACAAGCTGCCTGATGGTCTTAAAGAGCTCGATAAATACGGCAACTTTATGAGCGACTCAGGGGTCGAGCTTTATAATCGCGGTCTCAGCAACTTTTTGCAGCGCACCCGCGGCGAAACCAAAGAATACAAAGGCCCTCTCGAAGACGCACTCGGCGGCTTCCTCGAAAACTTTCCGTATCCATACGATCAGATTCCGAAAGGCATGGATCAGGTCATCAAAAACAGTCCTATGCTCGAATTCTATGAGGGCGCGCTGTGGCATGCCCTGCCCGACGCCTATAGTTCGTATCTGCTTGATTTCTACTTTATCCCACGTAGCACCGAAGATTTTTTCCGCGGACGCACTACTGTTGCTATCGGCGGCACTTCTTATGACCGCTTTGAATTCAAATACATCAATGAAGTCGCGGCATATCGCAGTGGCGCCAACAATCAGGTTCTTGAACTTAACGGCATTCTCGCTTTGAACGACTCAGAGCCGCTTGGCCTGAGAAATCTGCGTTTCCGCGGGCACAGCATTATTTATTCCAGCCCGATGATGGGTGGCGGTAAGGTGCTGATTGAAGGCGATCTGGTCGGTGTCGATACTGATGTAAACAATTTCTCTTCATCTATCGGTAATGATATGATTACGATTATCGCGCCGCAGATTGTTATCAGAACTACGAATGCCCAGGCCAGTCGCTGTTATGTCGAAGCGAACCTTATTTCGGTTTCTGAGCCGCTGCAGGTGATTGGCGATAAACCGGTAACCATAAAAGGCTCGGTCGTTACGCCATATTTGAATCTTGAAGAACATTTTGCCACTCCCGGTGAGAATGTTATTGTTTATAACGCATTGAACGGCATCTGGCGAAATGCCATGCCGCAACTGATGGATCAGCAGTATGTCGCCAAGATTGTTACCGGCGGTGTTGGTAAGTTTGACTGGAAGTACGAGCGCGAGTGATGAACAGATCAAGAGTAAATAGTGGCTTCTCTCTGGTGGAAATACTCATAGTCATTATGATGATTACCGCCGGAATTCTGCCGATTTACTCGCTGATGCAATCTGGTCAGAAGCGTATTGTGCGCGCAGATACCCGAACCATGGCGACGCTTTTTGGGACTTCGGCAATAGAACTTGCCAGAACCCTTGGTTACGATAAGGCGCAAAAGCTGCAAAACGATGAAGAATACATGGAACTGGTTAAAACCGCCGACAAAAACGGTTTTGAGATGCATTTTGAGCCGACTTTACAGCCGGTTATGCCACTGCCAAAAAATGCCAAGCCGCTTTATCTGTTGCGCATCAAGATTACCGTAGTTTCAAAACATCGCACGGCAAGTGATGACGTGCCGGTTCTGACTTTTGTTTCGCTGCTCACTGACCCGAGGTATAATTTCTATTGATGAGAATGTTCAGGCGTAAAAGAACAACAGGTACTACGATAATCGAACTGATTTTTGCAGTTGGATTGTTCGTATTGCTTTCTACGTCGCTGTATCAGATTCTTCGCATGGTCAGAACCTCTTTTACACAATCCCGCAATCGACTCGACATTCTTCAGACAACGCGAATCATCATGTCGGGTATTCGCAACGAGCTGCGTAACGCTCATGACAAGCCCGTGGTTTATGAAGATATTCTTCAGATTCCGCTTTCGCCAACTGAAACCGTGCTTTATCATTTCGATCCCGAGACTCGTCGTCTGGCCAGAGATAAAAAGGGTGCACTTTCAGAACCCAATCCGCATCCGAGCCAGATGCGCCCGTTCCTTTTCAACGACGGACAGATTCTTGAATTTACCTACGACTCGAGCTATCGTGACTCCAATGCTTTTGTCGAATCTGAGCTGGCGCTGAATTCCAAGGTCTGGTTCAAGGTTTCGATGAAGATTCTTTACACAGAAAAGTTCGATCGTCTTGCCGAAGATGAAAAAACTAAGATTCTTGAAAATCCAGATGAGGATCCCCGGGTTAAGTCTTTTTTCATGATGATCACCCCGCGCAAGGTCAACTGGCTGCTTCAGGCCACTCAGTAGTTACCCCTCGTTATATTGCTTTCACACCCTTCTCTAATCATATTCATCCGAACAATTATTCGCGCGCAGCGAAACGGTGCTCGTAATCGTCATCAAAAAACAAAAACCCGTCACTGCGAGACGGGCCAGCCCGACGAAGCAGTCCCAATGCTCAAAGAGATCGCCGCGTCGCTTCGCTCCTCGCGATGACAAAATAAAATGCTATATAGCAACCATATTGACTGATAAACGAGCAATAAAAAACCACCACCAGACATCAGTCGGGTGGTGGTTTGGTTTAAGCAGTTTACTGAGGATCTTTGCCGGTCAGTTTTTTATAGTCATCGAGGGCTTTCAGATAAGCCTTGTGAGTTTCGCTGATGTTCTTTGAATTGCTTTCGCGGGTTGCGCTGATGTATGCCTGGTAGGCATTGCGATAAGCTGCATCGGCCTTTCTGATTTCTTCGGTGCTGGGTGCTATGGTTACCGATCCGCCATTGCTGACACTCGAAGTTACCGGCAGCGGAGCTGGAGCAGCGTTGTCAAGCGATACGGGAACTTCAGGTGAGAGGGCTACGCCTGAAGTCGTGGCCGGTGCCGAACCTCCGGTCATGAACAGTATGCCACCGGTGGCTTCGCGGTCTGCTTTGTGCAGAAGAGCCATTGCGGTTTTGCCGAGAAAGCCGCCGATCAGGGCGCCGGCAACATAACCGACCGGGCCGAAAGAAGAGAGCGCCATAACACCTGCGGCTGCGCCACCAAGTGCTGCCAGATTACTCAGACTGCCAGTTGCATAGCCAGTGACGATTCCCCCGACTATCCAGCCGGCAATACCACCGGCAATCATGCCCAGTGGCGGAACGAAGCCGGCACACAGTGAAGCACCGGCTACTGCGCCAGCGATCTTGCCAAGAACTTTGGCATAGGGGCGTGCCGCGTTGAGTATGCTGCCGAGAATTCCGGCTTCTGCCGTAGCCGGCACGATGAGAATGGCGAATATGAACGAAGCTAGTAAGAACAGATTGAACTGTCGATTTTTAACGAGTTGGTAAACCATAATAAACAACCTCCCTTGAACATCTTTTGTAAGTATAAGAAAAACTTGCATGCTCCGCAATGTACAGAAAGAAAATGTTACCGGGGGTTTTGCTTATTTAGGTCTGAACAGCATTCCCTGTAGGGATTTTTCGCTGTCGCTGTTGTCGAATTCCAGAATTACCAGGTAGCGTTGGCGGCGGCGAATGGCGTCGATCTGTTCATCTTTGAAAACCCAGCCTTCACCTTCGCTCTCGCGCCCGACAATGCGGCCGGTGCCCAAAAGATGCAACTCTGGCAGCGTGACCAGATACATGTTAGCGCTTACCACCCAGTCTTCGGCGCGGTTGGCGTAGGCTTCTGCTGTCAAGCTGCCAGGTTCGCGTTCTACTTCTTCGTCGGCATCCTGTTCTTTGAGATCTCTCGACCTCACCGGTTTTTTAGCGCGCTTGACCACGCCTCTTTTATGAGTAAGCTCGAGCGCCCAGGGTTTGCCGGTAATACTTTTGATAAAGCTTTGTCCCTCATGATCGACGCGGCGTTGCGAAAATTTTTCATCAGCATCCATGACATATCTCGCCAGAAGATATCCTACTCTCTCAGACTGTAGAGGAGTCAGCGAGCTGTTTTCGGTAAGCGCCACCATTTCTTCGAGCAGGTCGTCTGTTATTGTTGCACCCGAATACAGCATGGCTTCTACCAGCATGATTCTGGTCGAAATCCGGTTGCTGCTCGACATCAGACCGCGATTGTTCAGTTGTTCCAGCAGTTCAACGGTTTCGGCAAAACGACCTCGGTAAAATCGGGTTGCTGCTTCGTAAAACCTGTTGTCGCCAGGCATGAGGCGTGGATAAAGGTGGGCGGCAGTTGAATATTGCTCTTTGGAAAATGGGCCCTTGAGCTTTTTCAGCATGGCTGCAACAATGCGGGCTTCCATTTTGTAGCGGTCTTCGCGTCTGATCTCGGCAAGACGGTCGAATACCCCTTCCAGCAGCCACAGCGCTTCGTCAACTTGTGGATAATCCTGAGGAACAATGATTTTGAACTTTTCGAGAACCTCTGCGGCTTCTTCGTATCGACCCATCATTGCCAGAGTCAGGCCGCGCATGTGGTTCCAGGCGGCATCCTGTATGTCGACGGTTCCTGGCGCCGGAGTGGTTGCGGCAAAACTGTATTCGCTGAGCAGTGCGTAGGCTTCGGCCTGCTGGCCGCCTAATGCCAGCACTTCTATCAGCCGCATTCGCACTTCGCGTTCTGTCTGGTCGCGACCAAACAGACGAAAATCAGCTTTGAATGCCGGGGCCTGGCCAAGGCAGCGCCGCAGCGAGGTAACCGCTTCGTTGAGACTCTCTTTTCTTTCGCGGCTGTGTTGCGTCAGCATTTTCTGGGTCAGATAAAGGCCTCTGACAAAGTTCAGATCAGCCTGTAAAGCATTGGTTTTGAACTGAGCATTGCATGAGCGCAGCCACTTGTTGGCGATGCGCAGGGTTTCTTTTACATCTTTAGTGTTAACTACAAAGAAGGGTTCGGCGCGATTGGCGACATATTCGCCCTTCATCAGCGCAGTCTGGTATAGCTTGCGCGCTTTAAGCGTATTGGCCAGAACCAGATACATGCGAGACTTGTCGATAATCTCCGACTTTTTCGCATCTTTTTCGGCATTTTCGAGAATTCTGATGATTTCATCGAGATCACGAATCTCGTAATTGCGTTCATCTATGGTTTCGAGGCTTTCTTTGGCCGAGTAAAAATACTGTTCGGGAGTTATGGTCAAAAGCCCTTTCTGGCCGGCGGAACAACCGGCGAGAACGCTGGCCAGCCAGATGATGGTGCAGACATATACCAGTAGAGAAAATGTTCTTCTGGCAGCAGATAAAAATGCCATGGTTTTCCTCGTTAGAAGTTTTTGAGTTTGATTGAGACGCGGCCTTTGTTATAAGAGGTGTCGCGAGGTTTGTCAAAGAAAACGATGAAGTTCTGCTCGATGAGCTTATCGACAAGTTCTTCGATCTTGCTGAACCTGAAGCGGTCATCATCAAACTTCGGCCCTAGCTCGATAAACTTGTTGTCTTCTATGAAAAACAGATATTGTATAGTCGAGAAGATGCCTTCGGGAGCGTCGCGGTTCTTGTCGAGGTAAAGATTAACTACATCGACCTTGGGAATGCGTGTTGTATCTTTATCAAGTTCTTCTGCTTTATGTTGCAGCTGTTGATACAGTTCTTTGGTATCGCCCCAGTCCTTGGCCTGGATCATGGCACAGTCAAGGTCGTATTCGAGGTCGCCGCTGCCTTTGCAGTGATACATCGTCGGTCTCTCGGCGTCAGGCGTCGCATCGATCATACAACCTTCTTTTGACAGCGAGCTGATTGTCATGATCGGGTTGTTGAGCTCGATGCTGAGGCCCTTGAGCTCGGTTGAAATCTCTTCGACCTTGAATTTTTCATCCATGTAATTACGTGATAACGGCATTTTCTGGATATAATCGACGAAGATCATTATGTTTTCGGTATTGAAATCCTGCATGGCGTTGTAGGCATAAGATCTGATGCGATCGACCGTGTCTTCTTTGGTCGCTTCAATGATGTAGAAATAGTCCATATATTCCTGCATCTTTTTCCAGCCACCCATGAACTTGGCGTCAGATATCATGTCGGATCTGATTTTTTTGCGCTGTAGCGTATCAGGGTTGAGACGGCTTTCTTTAGCGAGCAGACGGTAGGTCAGATTCTTCTTGGTCTGTTCGTAAGTAAAGAAAAGCACCGGAATCTGGTTGATAGTTGCCACCCTGGTAGCCAGTTCCAGGGTGAAAGTTGTTTTACCTCGTCGCGGCGCGCCGGCGATTGCATACATAAAACCTTTTCTGAAGCCAGATATGGCAGTGTTCAGGTAATGCATCGGCTCGAACGAATAGCCGATAATTTCGATTTCGCCAACCTTCTCGCGATTCTCGATATCGCCGATGATATCGCGCATCTCTTCTTTAACCAGGTTTATGCGTTTGGTTGTGCGCGCCTTCTGAATGTTGCGCACATCCTGTATTATCTTGTTGGTGAAAGTCTCGATGTTCTCATTAGCATGATCGGCCGGCTTCTCGATGAATTCGGAAATATTGTGAGATACTTCTTTGAGCTTGCGTTTGAGGGCCTGTTCCTTCATCAGTTCAAGAAAGTGCAGGGCGCGGTCGAGCTCTGGCGGCGGCTCTGCTACGATTTTTTCTATCATCGCCTGAACCGAGTTGTCCCAGAGGTTGAGCTGGCGCAGCTTATTCTTGAGCACTATACGGTCGAGGCTGCTGAGCTCAGGGCTTTCTTCGCGCAGTGAGAGAACGCTCTGATATATCGCGCGGGTAAAGCGCGTCGAAAACAGGCCCGACATCAGACCCTTGCCTTTAAGGCTGTCGAGAATGAACGAATCTTTCATAATCCCGGCCAGCACGGCAATTTCAAGTTCTTCATCGCCGTAGCCGGTCATATCTGAGCTGTAGACTTCGCGCTGTATCTGCTGCTGTTCTTCGGAAGGGGCTGTCGGAGTTTCGGCAGGCCTTTCGACATTGAGAGCGGGGCGCCGACCCGGCGTCGGATTCGTTGCCGCCGGTTTTGCTATGACTGGCGCAGGTATGGCCGGAGCCGGTGTTGGCTCTGGCTCGGGAACAGGCAGCGGAGCTTCTGGGATCTGTTGTACAGGGGGCTCCTGGCTGTATTCCTGTGTGGTCGGATGTTCCTGCTTATCGCCGCTGAAATCGAGATTCGAAAAGTCGAGGGGTTCGTCTATTCCGATGTCGTTGTCAGAAGCATTCGGCTGTCCGGCAGCTACAGATGGCACAGGTTGTCGCGCGGCGCCAGATAGAGAAAAAGCTTCGGCCGGTTTGTTAAGCGGTGGCGGCGCAGCAACCGGTTTTGGTATGGCTTTGGGTGGTGTTAATGGAGCTGCTGCTGAGGGTTGTGCTGGTGCTCCGGTTGGAGATGCCGGACGCAACTGGGGCGGCGGCGTCGGGGTTCCGCGCAGGCTGTTGAGTGAGAATCCTCCTGTCCCCGGGCGTTGTCCTGCCGCAGGGGACGGTGCAGGTGTCTGCCCTGACTGCTGTCGTTGAATTCTGGCACAGTCTACGCAGATATAACCTTCGTCTATTTCTTTGTTGCAGATATTGCAGTTTGCCACTCGCAGCCTCCGATATTGCAGTTATTCAATATTACAGGATACCCGCCCGTGCCGCCGAATTCAAGTAACTTGCCGGGAAAACCGAAAAAAAATGCCGCGTTCGATTAGTTATGCCGATTTGAAGCTGATTTCTTGACAAGCTCAAGGCAACAAAGTATTATGCCGATACTTTGTATAGATTATTCCGAGAAGGAGCCTATGAACAGATCCACCTTCAGCCTGATAAAGTCACTATTCCTGTGTTTTCTCGTTTTTGTATGCCTCACGGCCGGGGCATATGAAAGCAATGTCATTACCGGCGTTAAAGTTGAAGGCAATCGTCTGATCGAAGAAAAGATCATTCTGTTGAATCTTTCTATCAAAGCTGGCGATAAGCTCGAGCCTGATAAAATCCAGGAAGACATCGCACGCATCGGTGAAATGGGCTATTTCTCGTATGTCGGCGCTGAAATCAGGCCCGGTGAAGCAGGCCGCGAAGTTGTCTTCAAGGTCGAAGAAAACGCCATCGTCGGCGAAATCGAAATCAAAGGTGTTACCAAGGTTTCTGAGTCTGTTCTGACTTCAGCCATGGAAAGCAAAATAGGTTCGGTATTCAACAGTAAACTCCTGACTCAGGATATACAGCACGTTAATGAAGCTCTCGGTCGCGAAGGTTATCTTTTTTCAAAGGTTTCCGATGCCTACGTTCAGGACCAGGGCCGCAAGATCAACATCGAAATCGTTGAAGGCGTTCTGGTCGATATCAAGATTGAAGGCCTTAAAAAGACCAAAGAAAAGGTCGTGCGCCGTGAGCTCACGGTAAAACCTGGCGAAATATACGATAACAAAAAGATTGTGCGCGACCTGCAGCGCCTCTATAATCTGGGCTTCTTCGAAGAAGTTCGCCGCGATCATCTGCCTGGCAAAACGCCAGAAGAAGTAGTGCTGGTTATTCACGTCGTTGAACAGAAGACCGGTCGTGCCGGTGTCGGTGCCGGTTATTCTTCTCTCAACGGTCTGGTAGGCTTTGTAAACCTCTCTCAGAACAATTTTCAGGGTGAAGGCAAACGTGTTTATCTCAAGACCGAGTTCGGCGGCATCGAAACTTATGAACTGGGATATTTCGATCCCTGGCTCAATAACAAACCACAGAGTTTTGGCATTGACCTGTATAATACCGAATATACCCGCAATCTTTATGCTGGCGGCAACGAACTCACCGAATACGACGAAAAACGCACCGGTGGAGCTATTACCCTCGGCCGTCGTCTTAACGCGGATCTCGATCTGTCTTTCAGATTTCGCGACGAAGACATCAAGCTTTCTCCCAAAGATCCTTCAGTTGCTCCGGCGGCCGGTCTGCTGAACGGCCGTATTCAGACGCTGGCTGCAATTCTTGCCAAAGATACCAGAGACAACCGTTTCCGGCCAACTACCGGCGTGCATGATACCTTCTGGGCAGAGACTACCGGTGGTTTTCTCAAGGGCGAAAATCAGTATACCAAGTATATGCTGGCACTACGCCGCTATATGGCTATCAGCAAGAACCGCAAGACTGTCTTTGCCGTGCAGAGTGTTGCCGGTCAGACTACAATTGGTGAAGGCTTCGTTCCAGTCTACGACATGTTCTCTGTCGGTGGCAGCAGCACTATTCGTGGGTATGAAGAGCGCGAATTCCTCGGCACCAAAGTTTTCTATACCAACTTTGAACTGCGTCAGAATTTTGCCAGAAACTTCGATCTGGTCGCTTTCTATGACATAGGCAGCGCCTGGGGAACTGACTACAACCGCAGAAGCCTTGACTACGATCTTAAAGGCGGCTACGGCCTCGGCATCCGCCTGCAAACTCCGCTTGGCCCGGTTGCTCTTGATTATGGTAAGGCCAACGATCGTGATTCGGGCAATACTTACATCAACTTTGGTTCATCGTTCTAATCACATATAAAACTCCAGTACGGAGCTAAGAAAATAAGGAGACTCGATCCCGATGAAAAAACATTTATTGAAACTTTGTCTTGCAGCAGGTCTTGTTGCCAGCCCGATGGTGGCCTTCGCCTTTGAATTCGGCGTTGTCGATGCCGGCCAGATCTTCAACAAATACAGCGAAACCCAGAAGACCAAAAAGGTTCTCGAAGGTCAGAAAGAAAAGCTGCAGAAGGAACTCGAAAGCCGCAAGGGCGAAGTGCAGAAGCTTGACGACGAATATTTGAGCACTGCCAAGCGCATGCAGGAACTCAGAGACGCTAAGAAGGATAAAGAAGCTCAGGCTCTCGAACCCAAACTGAAAGACATTCGCCAACAGCTGGCTCAGAAACAGAGCGAACTGCAGAAGTTTTTTGAAGATTCGCAAAAAGCTTTGTATGAAATGGAAGAAAAAGAAATGGGCACTCTCTCAAAGAATCTTGACGAGAGAGTCGATACCGTTATCAAGCAGGTCGCTCAGAAACATAAGATCAAAGCGGTCTTTGAAAAGCGCTTTTTCTATTATGGCGAAGAAAGCATTGTAAAAGACATTACCGAAGAAGTGCTGCAGGCTCTCAATACTGCTGCACCAGCTAAAGCCCCGACTAAGGCACCGGCCAAGGGTAAATAAGTATATTACGGCGGGCAGGCGGTTTTGCCTGCCCGCATAATAATTAGATCTGTCGCCACTGGCAGTCTGGTAATATGATACAGAAGC
>Ga0123335_1008046_pt1 | contig 11502 bp, 9 predicted proteins | sample BiotimSIPDNA_2_FD_89707 | JGI IMG/M metagenome (GOLD analysis project Ga0123335, IMG submission 89707) | Anaerobic biogas reactor microbial communites from Washington, USA - Biogas_R2 time_0 SIP DNA | ecosystem: Engineered > Bioreactor > Anaerobic > Unclassified | place: Washington, USA... | reverse complement strand
CAGGGGCATCTTCGCGAAGAAGCAGGAGAAAAGGAAGTCACTGCCGGCAAAGCCGGCTTAGTTCAACAACAGATTCGACGGTACGCGTCTAAAGCCGCCAAATGCTGATTCACGACGTTCGACCAGCAGATGAAGAAATGGAGGATGTCGAGAAGATCGTCAAGGGTGAGGTGCTCAAACGCGAGATTGTCGAAGGTGACGAAGCGGATTCTGCGCGTACGCGTGTCGCCAAGTTCTATCGCAAAGGGGCCGCACCGCGAACGGCAAAGAAAGTGGACGAACCTGCCGCAACTCTTCCACCGTTGAGAATTGAGACCGCACACGTTTCATCAGCCGGGGAAGCAACCGCGCTGGATGAACTGCTGTGGACCGTACTGTGGAAGCCGCTCGGCCTGCCGCGCGACTGCCGCCGAACGTTCGCGTTCGCGCCGGTGGGTGTCGAGAGCGCATTGATCGCGCGCGTCGGTGAAAGGATCGTCGGCGGTCTGGTTAGCGTCCAGCGTGGCACCTCGTATATCTTTATCAGCCATCTGGCCATCGAGCCCCAGTTTCAGGGACGCGGGATCGGGCAGGCGCTGGTTCGGCGGATGGAGGACATGGCTAGGGAACGTCCTGTTGACCGCCTGCGGACGATCGCCCGTAACACGTCGGTCGGATTCTTCATGCCTCGGCCCCGTCACCATCTGCGTCCATCTGCGCAATCTGCGGTTCCCCGTCTCCCCTCTCCTGCCTACCCTCTCGTGTAGCCTCCGCCTCCATCTCGGCGAGGTCGCGCTTCATCCCCTCCATCTCGCCGGCGAACCACTCGTCCGCCTTGGCGCGCTGCGCCTCCTTCTCGGCCTCGGTCAGGTCCGGCACCGTCGGCTTCCAGTCGGCCGCCGGCTCCGGGCCGGCACCGCCCAGGTAGTCGCGGATGTCCAGGAGGCGCCGCCACATCTGCCGCCGCAGCTCGCGGTGCGGCGCGTCGTCCTGATCGGGCATCGTCCACTCCAGCTCGGTGGTCTGGTCGATCCATTCGTCGCGTGTCATGACAGACTCCTCCCGTTGCAGTTGGCACCCAACGGAAACGGCACCACATCGGCAATCGGAACATGCACCACCCCGAAGGCGGTTTTACTGTAGTCCGATGCGGGCGGTGCAGCAAGCGAAACCTCCAGTGTGCCGGATTAGACCGGAAGATACGTTTCTCATTTGGAACGACGGGGCTGAAGCCCCTTGCCAACTTCCTGAAGGCTGAAGCCTTGCGCGCCGGCGCGCCGGCCGATCTCCATCCCTGCGCGCAGGGGGATTATGCTCGAGACCCCGACCGTCGGTTTTGAAGTGAGTGAGAATCGCGTAACGGGGAATATTGGATTGAAGACGGGGCACGTTGATGCTAAACTACAGTTATGCAAGAAGATTTCACGGTTTCACATGAGCGGCGCGAGGAATCATTGGAAGCCAAGACCCGATGGTTCAGTTCCCTGCCGTTGGCCGACCGTATGCGACTGCTATGCGAGTTGACCGATTTGGCATTGTCGGTGCAACCGTCTCTGGCGGAGAAGAAACATGCTGAACCGACTTCAGGACGTGTTCAGGTCATTTCAGCGACATGACGTGAAATACGTGGTGATCGGCGGGATTGCCTCGATCCTGCACGGTGTGCCGCGCGCCACATTCGATCTCGATATTCTAATCGAGGCCACGCCCGATAACGCAAAACGGTTGCTGGACGCACTGATCGACGCGGGTGTGGGCACGGCCTCGCTGACTTCGTCGGATGCCGTGCTGGCTAACGAGATCACCATTTTCAAAGACCGGGTGCGCGTGGATGTCCAGACTTCCACGCCCGGGGTAGCATTCTCGGCGGCTTGGTCTCGCCGCAAGACCGTAACCTACCAGGGGCAGGATTTTTTCATCCTCTCCAAACAAGACTTGATCGATTCCAAGCGTGCCGCTGGGCGACCTGTGGACATGGAAGACGTGCGCCTGCTTGAGCTCACGGACGTTGACCACACCGAGTAACATTGTCCCATGAGCTCGACAGCCGAAAAAGTCGTGATGGAAGCGCTCGCCCTCCCGGTCTCCCTCCGTGCGTTCATCGCCGAGAAGCTGATTGAAAGCCTGGATGCGCCGGACTCGCCTCCTCTATCCTCGGAATGGCGGGACGAGCTTCGCCGACGCTGTGCAGAGCTGGACAGCGGAACTGCGGCGCTTCGGGATGCCAACGCTGTTTTTGCCGAAGCGTATGCCACACTGGCATGAAGGCTGTCCATCTCGACGCAGAGACCGAAATGGTCGAGGCGGCGGCGTATTATGAGGCGCAGCAGCCGGACTTGGGGCGACGGTATCTGACTGCGGTTCAAGATGACGTGAACCGTATCGCAGTACACCCCCATCTCTTTCCCATTGTCGACCTTGATGTTCGCCGATGCCTCACCAAAACGTTTCCCTTTGGCGTTCTCTTCCGGGACCGTTCAGATGCGATCATCATCGTGGCGGTCATGCACCTGCACCGCGATCCGAACTATTGGAGATCCAGATAACACATTTGTGTTCATGGCAGGTTGCCGGGTGAAGCCTTGCCTATCTGCAGCCCAGCGCGCAGGGGATCATGCTCGAGACCCCCGCCGACTGCCTCGAAGTGATTGAGAAGCACGTACGCCTCAAAGGTGGCGCAGACATTCCTGTCTGCGCGGGCAGGCAGGAATGCCTGCCCAACCGTGGGATCACGGCCAGACGACGCGATAGAAGCGTTGCGGGGCGGAAGCTTCTCCGTCATGGAAGATTGCCGCGCCACCGACGGCGGTGCGCCCGCTCCACATGCGCCGCCACAACCCTGTGCGCAGGTCGTCGACGGCCTCCACCACCACGGGAATGTTCGCGGCGCCGCGGATTGTGAAGCCGAAACCCTCCGCGCCGCGCGCCAGGCTCGACGGCGCCACGGCGGCCTTCCAGACCGTCACCGGGCGGCCGGCGTACGTGTCGCCCCAGCCGGTCGCCTGCGGCGTGCGGCACACCGAAGCGCTCTCGGCGCCGAATGCTCCTCCGCCATATGCAGGACAGTCGCCTCGGAAGAAGACGCTTGCCAGCCCCGCGCAATCGGCGAACGCGCCCGCACCGATATTCGTCACGCAGCCGGGCACGATCAGATTCACAAGCCCCGCGCAATCGGCGAACGCGCCGCCGCCGATGGCGGTCACGGGAACGCCGCCCAGGGAGACCGGGATGATGCGGTCGGTGGCGGTGTCATCCGCATCCAGCCCCATGACGGTCGCCGCGCCATCGTCGACCGTGTAGTGGAACGGCCAACCGACCCAGCGTTGAACCACCTTGAAGGTAAGCGGGCTGTTGGTGGCGGTGTCGGACGTGACCCACACATCGCAGGTGCGCGTCGTCCCGGTGAGGTTCTCCGACACGTTCAATTCCACCTGGCCGCTGTCCGTGCCGCTGAAACCGTCGGTGATCCGCAGCCAGGGGACGCTGTAGGGCTCGGCCCAGTAGGACATGGTTCCCGTTCCGGTATTGGTTACCGCAAAGGAGAAGGTTCCACCCGCCGGATCCGCCAGCAGGTTCGCTGGGCTGATCGACAAGCAGGCGGTTCCCACGACGCGCACTTGCAGTCCGTTCCAGTACTCCTCCTCGCGCGGCACATCCTCGGGCCAGCCCGAGGTTCCGAATGATCGATAGGCGATCCCCGCCACCCCTTGGAACGCAGCCACCCCGCAGGCCGGCGCGTCCCCCAGAAAGATGATGTCAAACAACCCTCCACAGCCGGCAAAAGCGGCGTCGCCGATGAAGACCACACCCCTGCCGACCGACACGCGCCACATGCTAAAGCACTCCGCGAACGCCTCCGTGCCGATGTGGGTCACGCTGTCCGGAATGACCAGTGGCCCAAGACGGTGGCAGCCGTAAAACGCCGCGGCACCGATGGAGGTCACGCCTTCGCCAAGGCTCAGGCTCGACAGGTTGTCGCACCCGTAGAACGCCTCCCGCCCGATGTTGACCACGCTGCCGGGGATCGTGGCGTTGTACAGGGAGGAACAATAGGTAAACGCTCCGTCTCCGATGTTGACCACGCTGTCGGGGATCGTGACGTCGCACAGGGAGGAACAATAGGCAAACGCGCCGTCCCCAATGCTCGTCACGCTGGCCGGAATCGTTACGCTTGTCAGCCAAGTGAAGTCTGCAAATGCGTGTTCGCCGATGCCGGTCACGGGCATGCCGCCAATGCATTCGGGTATGACGATTTCGCCGGACTCGTCAAGATGATGGAGTCCCTTGACCGTGATCGCTCCGTTGGTGGCGGCGATCCACAGCGGCCAGCCGAAAGGGCGCTGGCGCACCGTAACCGCCACCTGGCTGTTCGTGGCGCTGACCGAGGCCACCGTGACGACGCCGACGCGCTCCGTATCGAAGAAATCCGCGTCGGCTCGAACCCGTACCACGCCGCTGTTCGTGCCACAGCCGCCTCTGACAATCTGAAGCCAGGGCGCTTGCGAGGCGACAGTGAAGCCCATCAGGCCAAAACCAGTTCCATCAAGCCCGGAAGGCAGTTGGGCAAGTCCCGTGTTGGTGACCGCGAACGATGTCTCTACCGTGTCGTCGGCGTTGATCACAATCCACGCGGGCTCGACCGACAACCCGGCAATCGGCCATCCGCGGAGGGGCACCCCGTTCCAGTCTTCGTCCTCGCCCGGCACATCAGCCGGCCAGCCGGTGGATACCGAGGTGCGATAGGCGATGCCGGGCACATCCTGAAACGGCGAGGTGCCGCACACTGGCGCGTCGCCCAGAAACATCATCTTATCGAGCCTCGTACACCCGGAAAACGCACTATCGCCAATAGCGGCCACACGCGCGGGAATGATCACGGACTCGAAATCGCAGCCTGAAAACGCGGCATCCCCGATGGAGGTCAGTCCGGCGCCGAAAGTGATGGACGACAGCAAATCGCAGTCGTAAAACGCAGCAACCCCGATGGCGGTCACCGTGTCCGGCAGAGCCACGCTTTCCAGTTCGCGGCATCCGTAAAACGCGCCTTGTCCGATGACGCCTACGCCGTCGCAGATGGTGACGTCGGCCAGGGTGACGCACGCTGAAAAGGCATAGTCGCCGACAACGGCCACGCTGCCCGGCAGCGTCACGCCCGACAACGAGCCGCAATACGCAAAGGCAGCCTCCCCGATGGCGGTCACGCCGTCGGGAATCGTCACTCCGGTCAGTCCGCTTTGAGAAAAGGCGTTATCTTCAATGACGGCGACACCGGACGGGATCGTGACGCCGGTCAGCGACGCGCATCCGGAAAAGGCTTTTTTGCCGATGGCTGCGACCGTCTCCGGAATGGACACCCCCGTCAGGCCGAAGCATCCGGTAAACGCGGACGCCCCGATGGCGGTCACTCCGACGGGGATGTCGTAGGTGCCGGATTTCGAGGGAGGAAACGCGAGAAGCATGGTTTGCGCCTTGTCGTAAAGCACGCCGTCGGGCGCGCAATAGCTCGGGTTGGCCGGATCAACCGCGATGGTGGCCAGAGCGGTATAGGCGAACACGCCCTCGCCGATGTGGCTTACGCCGCGGCCGATCATGATTTGTTCCAGACCATAATCGAGCGCGAAGGCGCCCGTGCCGATGCTCGTCACGCTGTCGGGAATCGTCACCCCCGTCAGGCCGCAACAATAGAATGCGTGGTCGCCGAGGGTCGCCAGACTCTCCGGGAGGGTCACCCCGGTCAAGAACCGGCATTGGTAGAACGCGCTGTGGCCGATATTGGTGACACCGCCGGGAATGGCGACGCTGGTCAGCCACAGGCAATCGGAAAACGCCTGGATGCCGATGTGGGTCACGCCGGTGGGAATCGTGACGCCCGAGAACCGTCCCTGGTAAAAAGCCCTGTCGCCGATGGCGGTCACGGGCAGGCCGCCGATGACGGCGGGGATGCTGATTGCGTCGTCGGCGCCCGAGTAGCCGGTGATCGTGATCTGAGCGCCATCCGAGACGTAGGCGAAGTCGCCTTCTTGTTCAGCGCGTCCGACCGTGGCGGCCGCGATGAACGCCAGCAGCAGGTTCCGCCCCAGCAGCAACCGGTCATCCCCGCCGTGTTTCCGGCGGGGGCTGGCATCCGCCGAGGATTTGACGAAAAACGAGTCCGGCATCTGGCAGGCTTTCAATCGCATTCCCGTTATCATATCGTATGCACGAGTACGACACAAGCCGTTGACGTAATGTGCGGAAACCCCGCGAATAGCGAAAGTCCGGCTAAGTGACCGAGAAACGCGTCAACTGGGAAACCGAGAAGCTCTACGGCGTCGAAGGCCAAGGGCTCTTCGTCGAGTTCTGAGAGACGCGGGGCGCATCCGAGTTTCGCTGACCGGCCGTCACCGCTCGGTTCGTCCCACTGTCGAAAGCAATGGACCGGCCATGCGATGTGTCCGCATTGCGCGGTCCGATACGTCCCGCGCCACTTGGCCACCGCCCCACTCCTGCGCGGGCAAAGTAGGACGGGACGTATCGGACCGTCCCGAAGTCACCGCCGCCGATCAGGATAACGAAATGGCCCAGGCGGTCTCCGCCGTAGTGAAGCTGTGTTAGGGTTCTGCAAACCCCAGCGGACGACACCGAGGCCGTTCCTCCAGTTTGGAATAGGAAATCAGGGGTCGCAAGCGAGGATTGACCGGATCGCTGTTCCCGAACGCGGATCAGGTGGCGGGCGCCGCCGGCACGTCGATGGACATCTGGCGGGCCGGGATGCGGAGCTGCACGCGCATGCCGTAGCGCAGGGATGGAATGAAGGGTAGCAGCAGCTCGAGCACGGACGCCTTCTGGAAATGGCAGGGCTTGGTCTCGGGATGCGGATAGTAGATGAATCCCGTCACCATTTCCGGCCCCAGGCCGAGCCCCTCCACGTCGATGAAGGAGAAATCCTCGGGCGGCATCGTCGGATGCCACGCGACCTGCCGGAAGGTGTGCCGCGGCGCCACCACGCGGTAGGCGCAGGGGGCAATGTCCACATTGACGGTCGCGGGATGAAACCGGGAGAGGTCGAGTCCCAGCGCCTTGAAGAAGGGCAGCTGCATGCGGATCGTGCCGCCGGGAAACCGGGTGTCGCCGTTGTCGCCGGAGGCCACGCGGTGCCCCTGCACCACGCGGGCCGCCACCAGGCAGCAGTCTCCGCCTGCACTTCCACCAACTGCCGTGTCATTGGTCTTCATCGTCGGAACTCCTCGTAGCAGGCGCGTGTCGCCTCGAGCATGCGCTCCAGACCGAAGGCCTGCACCCGCTCGCGGGCCGCGCCAACCAGGCGCCGCTGCAGGGGCTCGTCGTCGAGCAGGCGTTCGACCGTCTGCCCGATGGCGGCCACGGACCCCGGCGCGAAGAGGAGCGCCTCCCGTCCGTCTGTGACGACATCCGTGACGCCGCCGACATCCGACGCGGCCACCGCCGTGCCCGCCGCCATCGCCTCGAGCAGCAGGTAGGGCAGTCCCTCCCATCGCGACGGCATGACCAGCACGCGGCTCTCCGCCAGCAGATGCTCGACGGCCTCCGCTTCGTCGAAAGGCCGGCAGGACACCGGCCCGCGCAGCGCCGCCAGCCGCCGCTCGATTGCACGCGAGCCTCCGCCCATGACCGCCACGCGCAGTCCGGGGTGCCGCGCCAGCAGTTCCGCCAGCGCCTCGAGCATCAGGTCGATGCCCTTCTGGCGGCAGAAGCGTCCGATAAAGACCACGTCGTACCGGCGTTCGTCCCGGGGTGGCGGGCTGGAGTCCGGCGCCAGGGGAATGCCATTGGGAATGCACCGCACGCGCGCCGGGGCATACCCCAGCGCGAGGGCCGCCGCCTGTTCGGCACGCGAGACCGCGATGAGGCACGCGGTCAGCGGCACGAGCCGGCGCTCCACCGCGCGGAACGAGCGGCGCAGCAGCGGCGACACCTGCATGTCGAAGGCGAAGACATGGGGAGTGTAGAGCACAGGGATGCCCGCCCGCCGGCCGGCCAGGCGGGCGATGAACCCGGCCTTGGAGCTGTGGGCGTGGATCAGGTCGGGCGCCAGCCGGCGCAGCAGGTCGGCGAGCCGGTTGACGGCGGCGAGATCGGCCAGCGGCGCCGGACGCCGCACCATCGGGAGCACATGCGTGCCGATGCCGCGCAACTGGAAGCGAGCCAGGTCCCGCGCGAAGCCGGGATCGCGTCCCAGCCCGTAGGCCACGTCCACCTGCCAGCCGGCTGCCTGCATCCCGAGGGCCAGTTCGCGCAGGTGACGGCGCGTCCCGCCGATCGTCGCCTCGAGCACCTGGAGCACGCGCGGCATGGTGCCCTACTCCCCGGTCCCGGCCGCCGAACGGCTGCGCGACCGGGCACGCCGCACCAGTTGCAGCAGTTCGAGCGGCTCGCGGAGACGCAGCAGCGCCGCGGCCACGCCGCCCGCGCAGACGGCGGCGACGCCGCCCGCCGCGAGCTGCGCGAGGTCGGCGATCCGATTCCCCGTCGCCGCGCCCAGCGCGTCCGCCCCGAGCCGGGCGGCGCCCCAGGCGGCACCGCCCGCCGCGGCGGAGACCAGCGCGAGACGGACGAGGAATCCCAGCGTCGGACCGAGTGGAAATACCGGCACCCGGCGCCCAAGCAGCAGGACCAGCACCCAGCTCTTGAGGGCGCGGGTCAGCGCGACGCCCCCCGCGATCATGCCCAGCACCAGTAGTTCCCGTCCGCCCCACCAGTGCAGACCGAGCCAGCTGATCGCCATGCTCAGGGTGGAAAAGACGATGCCGGCGACCGTCACCGCCACCATGCGCCGGTTGGCGAAGAAGGCCTGCATCAGCAGGGCCTCGAGCGCGGCGGCCGGCAGCATGAAGGTGTAGCAGGCCATGGAGACCGCGGTGCGCCGCACGGCCACGTCGTCGAAGCGCCCACCGGCGAACACCAGATCCGTCAGCGGGAAGGAGAGCGCCGCGACGATGCAGGCGAAGGGGATGAAGATGGCCAGCAGATGCCGTCCGGAACGGGTGATGAAGGAACCGAGCTGCGCGCGGTCGTCCCGGTCGACCAGCTCGCAGAAGAAGGGAAACACGGCGATCGAGAGGGAGTACGGCACGAGGAAATGGATGGCGCCCTGGAGCTTGCGTCCCATGGAGTTGGCTTGCATGAGGCCGGCCGAGTCGAGCTCGCTCAGGAGGTAGACGTTGTTGATGTTGTCGCGGAGCTTGGCGAAGACGATGCCGACGAGGAGCGGCAGCGCCAGCCACAGCATGCGTCGCAGGGCCGGATTGGCCAGGTCGATGGTTGGACGGAACCAGCGCAGCTTGTCGCGCAGGCCGACCAGATGGGTCAGCAGTTTCAACATGCTGCCCGCGACAATGCCCCAGATCAGAATTTCGACGCCGAAACCGAGCAGGCCCACACCCACGACCAGCCCGCCGGCCACGACGAATTTCCAGAGGGCGTCGCCGAAGGCGGCAAGGAAGAAGCGCTTGTAGGCGTTGAGCAGCACGTAGGTGGTGGAGCCCAGCGAGAGCCCGAGCAGCGCGGGCGCCAGCCGATGCACGCTGTCGGCGGCCATCGCGAAGGCCTCCGGATGGCTGGCCTCCGACCATTGTGTCCAGAGGCGCGTGATCCATTCCGGAAAAGCCATCAGCACCCCGACCACAACGATCAGCGCGATCCCCTGGAGCGCGAGCAGCGTGTTGGCGAAGCGCCAGGCCGCGCGCTCGCCGACGGTATCGAGCTCGCGCATGAAGGTCGGCAGGCAGGCAGGGGCCAGCGACTCCTCGCCGACGAGGAAGAGGCTGAAGATCACGCCCTCGAAGGCCACCACGTAGCTGGCGTCGTAGATCGCGGCGGGCAGATAGCGAGCCATGGCCCAGGCCTGGACGAGACCGGCCAGCTTGAAGAGCAGGTGGGCGATGCCGACGGCGATGCCGGCCCGCATGACACGCTGGGCCAGGGTCTTTCGCGGGGCGGTTCCGGTCATTGGCGAATCCAGATTCTTAGCGGGGTGTGCGCCTGGCCGAAATGCTCGATGGTGCGGTCGAGCCGGTAGCGCCGGCCGATGATCTCCAGAAACGCGGCGATCTGCGGCTCGGGAACGGGAGTCATGACGGGCGCGGCCAGCGCCAGGCCGTAGCCGCTGAGGGCGATCACCGGCGCCTGGCCCGCCGCGAGCGCGGCCGAGAGGCGCTGTTCATTGAGCACATGGTAGCGGTGAGCGTCCGCATCACCGAGTTCCGGAAAGTAGGAGAAGGGCCCCATCTCGAAGCCTGGCGGCACGCGCCGCCGCGCCTCGACGGCCAGATAGGTGTCCTGCGTCAGCAGATATGCCTCGGGCGGCACCTGCGCGGCAATCTCGCGCGCCGTAGCCCGCAGCAGCGCCAGATCCGGCTGCGCCTTCTTGACGACCCAGAAGCGGTCCTTGCCGACAATCATCCACTCTTCGTTGAGCGTCGATGTGCCCGCTCCCAGCGCGGCCCACGCGAGCAGCACGGCGACGAGCACGCACTGCCGCCGCCCTTCGATCACGGCGTCGCCGTTCGCCGGCAGCGTGCGCCAGAATACGATGGCGAGGGCGAGGGCCAGCAGCGGCATGACGGGCACCTGGTAGTCGTCGTAGGGAAAGGGGCTCAGCAGATGCACGACGAAGACGGAGGCGAAGATCAGCAGCGCCAGACCGAGGCCCGGCGGTGCCGCCTCCGTGTCGGGACTGCGCGAGGCACGGCCGCGCCAACCGTGAAGCGCCAGCGCCGCGAGCGCCAGCGCCGCGAGCGGCAGGTAGTGGCGGATCAGCCGCGAGACGGAACCGGCGGCGAAGAGCAGACCTTCGGTGCCGCGCGAGGCATGGAAGAAGTTGGAGAAGAGAAAGGCATCGCGGGCCGTGGCCAGCACCGGCCCGAGCAGCAGCGCGAGGCCGGCCAGGCCGCCGAGGCCGAAGCCCAGCCACGCGCCCCTCCAGCGCCGCGCGTGGAGCAGCAGGAAGCAGCCGGCCACCGGCAGGGCGATACCGAGCGAGAGTCGCGTGCAGGCGGCGCAGGCCAGCAGCAGGCCGCCGAGTCCGGCGCGCCACGCCGCGCGCGGGCCGGAGGGTTGCCAGAGCGCCGCCACTCCCGCCAGCAGCAGCAGCGAGGCCAGGGCGTAGGTCTTGGGGATCGTGGTGAAGTAGGCATGATAGACGTTGCCGGCCGTCAGCAGAAAGGCGGTGGCGGCGCAGGCGAGCCGGCGCCCGCTCGGTGCGCCGCGCGCGGCCAGCCACGCCGCCAGGACGGCGCCGCAGAGGCCGAGCAGCGCCGTCAGCGCGCGGCCGCCGGCCACGCCGAACGGCGCCCAGAACGGCGACAGCAGACCGTAGACGCGCGGCATGAGCGGTCCCTGCGAGAAAAAGAAGTCGCGGTACGGCAGCCGTCCCGCCGCCTGTTCGAGCGCGGCATAGAGGTACCAGCCCTCGTCCAGGTTCAGGTTGCCGAGCCAGAGATTGAGGACATACAGCGCCAGCGCCAGCAGCCCCGCGCCGACAGCCAGGGCGGCCAGTCCGTTTTT
>Ga0123335_1008039_pt1 | contig 11509 bp, 10 predicted proteins | sample BiotimSIPDNA_2_FD_89707 | JGI IMG/M metagenome (GOLD analysis project Ga0123335, IMG submission 89707) | Anaerobic biogas reactor microbial communites from Washington, USA - Biogas_R2 time_0 SIP DNA | ecosystem: Engineered > Bioreactor > Anaerobic > Unclassified | place: Washington, USA... | reverse complement strand
TGACAGTCATGGGTATGAGCTATATGATTTATGATGATTATGATCTTCTTGATGAAATAGTCTCTGATTATGCCGAACTTCAGTACCAGGTAGCAAAAAGAACACTGGAAGTTTCTACATTCAAATTCGATTTTGCTCATTACTGGGAAGACATATGCTACAAGAACGGCCCGTTATTCAGTCCTGACATATTGACTGATTTGTGTGCAAAGCATTACAAAAAAAGAAATGACCTGGTTAAGAGCTATGGAATGGATATAGTCTCTTTGGATTGTGACGGATGTATTGACCAGCTTATACCCTTATGGCTGGAAAATGGGGTTAACACCATGTTCCCGATAGAAGTCGGAGTCTGGGATGCCAGTATAGCTCCATGGAGGGAAAAATACGGCAGTGGATTAAGAGGAGTAGGCGGAATGAACAAGAATGTCCTCTCATATGATAAAAAAGCCGTTGATGAAGAGATTGAAAGACTCAAACCTCTAATCGCTCTTGGCGGATACATTCCTTGTCCGGACCATAGGCTTCCGCCTCACACGAAATTCGAATTAGTGCAGTATTATACGGAGAAGATCAAAACCGTTAAGATATAGGAGTAAAGATGGACGGTATACCTTTGAGCGACTATCCTAGACCCCAGCTGGTTAGGAGTAGTTACTTATCCCTTAATGGGATATACAGATGCTGCATTACCAGACATTCGCTTCATCCTTCACATGACAGGCATACTATTATAGAAACCGTTTACGAAGGTGATATTACAGTGCCTTATCCTCCTGAATCTTTACTGAGCGGAGTCGGTCATGTTCTTATGCCCGATGAGGCAATTACTTACAACAGAAAATTTGAGATACATGAGGACTTTTTAAATGAAGTAACGCTGCTCCATTTTGATGCTGTGGACTATATGTGTGAAATATATCTTAATGGGAAAATGGCTGCAAAACACGAAGGCGGTTATCTTCCTTTTTGCATAGATATTTCCAAACTGATCCAGGAAGGTTCGAACAAACTTGATGTAATAGTGACCGATCCGACAGATTCAGCATGCCAGCCAAGGGGAAAACAAAAGCTTAGACATAAAGGCATCTTTTACACGCCTGTATCCGGTATCTGGCAAAGCGTCTGGCTGGAGACAATGCCATATGGCTATATAAAGTCCATAAGTATAGACACAGATATTGATGACAGTACTGTAACAATACATGCAGATACGGACTCTGAGGAATTTTTCGCTTCGATTATAGATAAAGATAATGTAATCTGCCAGGGTTTATCAGATAGGAATAAAAAAATAACCTTCAAATTAGAAGATGCGCATTTGTGGTCTCCTGAAGATCCGTTTCTGTACTCAATCGAGCTCAAGGCGGGGACAGATATAGTAAAGTCATATTTTGGAATGAGAAAATTTGATATTGTAAAAGATGAGAAGGGTTATTCACGGCTTACTCTGAATAATGATATTTATTTTCATAACGGAGTTTTGGACCAGGGCTATTATCAAGATGGGATTTATACTCCTAAAAGCGATGAGGACATGGTAAAGGACATAAAGCTTGTGAAAAGACTCGGATTCAACATGATAAGGAAACACATAAAAGTTGAACCTTTACGATGGTATTATCATTGTGACAGGCTTGGAATTCTTGTATGGCAGGATATTGTTAACGGAGGAGGCAGATATAGGTTCGGAACAGTAGCGGCATTACCTTTTGCCGGCATAAAACTTGATGACAGCAATTACAAGCTCTTCGCTCGGGAGGATGAATATTACAGAAAGAGATTTGAAGAGGATTTAGCTGAATATGTAAAGCATCTGAATAACTGTGTTGCATTATGCCAGTGGACCTTGTTTAACGAAGGCTGGGGGCAGTTTGATTCCATAAGACTGACAAAATTGTTAAGAAGTTTGGATAGTAAAAGATATATTGATTCCACATCAGGGTGGCATGAACAGGAAAATGATTCGTCTGATTTTTACAGCAGACATATATATTTCACAAAAATCCGATTTAAAAAGCAGATAAACAAGGTTATTGCCTTAACCGAATTTGGAGGATATGCGATTATGACAGAGGATCATATGTTTTCGAAGGATAAGAAATTTGGATATAGGCTCTACAAGGATAAAGAATCGTTACAAAACGCATATGACAGGCTGTATAAGAAATACATAATAGGTAATATAAAAAAAGGGCTTAGCGCATGCGTATATACCCAGTTATCTGATGTTGAGCAAGAGATAAACGGATTTGTCACATATGACAGGCAGGTATTTAAATTTGATATTCAGAGAATTAAAGCAGTTAATAATCTAATCAACAAAATGAATATGGATGCACGAATAAAATGGAAAAGATAATAGAAAAACACTATATGCTTTATCCGGAATCTATGATGGCTGACTGGTTCAAGCTTTTATATCAAAGTGAATTCGGTAATAACCACATACCAGATAACGAGAAGCTTAATCTTAAAGTTCTTATAGATGAGATAAAATGCAAAAAAAGCAATAAAGCCGATATTGAAGATATAGGGAACGGTAATATGAGGGTATATCTAGGTTATCTGGAAAAATCAGGTCTTTCATATGAAAGATTCGTCAAGATTATGATGGAGAGCAGGGAAATGTCCAAAGGGACTATTGACGGATTCTGGAGTAAGGTTACACTTTTGGAAAAAGCTTTTAAAAGGTTATCAGTACCTATAACCATAGATGAATTTCATGAGTTTGAGAAGAAATATATCGAAGATGAGAGCTCAACAGACTCATGTCATTTATTGAGCCACAGCGATACATATAAAGAGAAATATAATCCTTCTTACAGAGTCATATGCTCTGAATATGCAGAAAAGATGGATTTATGGGCGCAGGTTGAAAGGCTTGTAAACCATGCAGCAAGAAATAAGACGATGGTAAACATTGCTATTGACGGTATGAGCACAGCAGGAAAGAGTTTTCTTGCAAATATGTTTTCTAAAATATTTGACTGCAATATTATACACATGGATGATTTCTTTTTAAAGAATCACCAAAGAACATATGACAGGTTTTTACAGCCAGGAGGAAATATCGATTACGAAAGATTCAGACAGGAAGTAGCATTCAATCTAATATCTGAAACAGGTTTTATCTATTATGCATACGACTGCCATTCATGTAATATGAGTGAGAAGAAAGCGTATCCGAAAACATTGAATATAGTTGAAGGCGCATATAGCATGCACCCATATTTTGGTAACATTTATGATTTGCATATATTTATGGAGACTGATAAGAAGACACAGCTGGAAAGAGTGTTAAAAAGAAATGGCGAGGAATTATTCGAATGTTTTAAAAATGAATGGATTCCTTTGGAGAACACATATATTAAAAACTGTAAAATAAAGGATAAATGCGATTTTGTATTTAGGACATAATGATGAAAACACACTGTATGCGATTAATTGAAGGACAAGATATAAAAGAGGAGATAAATCGTTTCTGCACAGATAACAATATTGATGCTGCAGTTGTTTTGAGCAGTGTAGGATGTGTTAAATACGCAGTCTTAAGGGATGCAGGAGGGAAAGACTACCACACAATAGACGAAAATATGGAGATCATGTCAATAAATGGTACTATTTCGAAGCACAGGACGCATCTTCACATATCTTTTTCTAAAAAGGATTTATCTGTTATTGGCGGGCACATGATGGAAGGCTGTATGGTAAACACTACATGCGAACTGGTTATTCTTGAAATAAGCAAAACGGTTTTTAATAGCAAATTTGATTTTTCAACAGGATATGAAGAGATTGATATTTCTAAATACTAATACTCATCAACAATGAAACAGTCTTGTTTTGGCAGCATTTCAGATATCTCAGCACATGCGGCCTTGTCATATATTGCAGCATTTCCTGATGATACCAATTCATCGAGTGAAATGAATCCGGTAAGAAGCTGCATAAGCTGGCCTGAAGACATTTCCAAATGATGTTTATCCTCAGACTTCTGTCCGTTAAGAAGATAAATACCGTTGTTTTCTTTAAAGAATGTATCAGTAACCTTAATACAGTAATCGCTATTGTTACAGATAACCTTTAGAAGCTCGCTTACATTTATAATACCCATGGAATTCTGTTCCTCTGTTTCTGTGTCTCTGCTTTCGAGCCATTCAGCAACTCTTTGTGAAGTCTTCAGGGTAATGTTCTTTCTTTCTTCCTTAAGTTTCTTAAATAAAAGGCATGCGCTTGCTTTATCACTGGCAATATACTCCTCAGCTTGAATTTCCTCTTCATCGAAATATATGCAGTATCCTGATATACTTCCATTCCTGAACACGGCTATGGCCTTTGCATCGTCACTCAGGTAATCATTCATCTTCAATTTGAACGCGTTATTGTCCCTTATTGCAACAGCGCTGTAATTCTTGATAAAACTGTTATAACAGCTGTGCAAGTTATCTGATTCATTAATTATATCTATCTTTTTGCATACTATATTTTTATTTATTCCGTTTCTATCATAATCCTCCCAATCAGCGGGAAATAAATATTCCTCATCCTTACACGAATGAATATATGTGCTTTTTGTGCACTCATAGTAATTTAAAGAATAATATACAGGACGGCTTACGGCTTTTAAAGTAGCGGCTGAAAAACCTTTGGAGTTTAGTTCATTTACCAAATAGCGAAAAGTCTTATGCATAAGACCCTTTTTTCTATATGCTTCAATCGTTGCCACACCTGATATCATAGCTGAAGGTATCTCTTTAGCTCTTATCAGAAGAGGCATCGGAACAGAATGCGCGCAGGATACAAGTAATTCGTCATCATAAGTACATGCGCAGTATTCCGGGTAAAACCTGTTTTCAAAAAACCAGTCAGTAAAACTGATACTGTCCCTGAAAAGCTCCCTCCACAGGTTTTTCATATCTGATTTATCTCTATCCGTACATGTTCTGGTTACTATCATGCTTACCTCTTTATAAATTATATATCAAAAAAGCAGTTTACCCAATGTATAATAGATGCATGAATGAGTATAAATTTGTTGAAAGATCAAGTGTGGGATTATGAAAAAGGTTTTTGCAATGGGAGAACTGCTTATAGATTTTATGGGTACAAAAAGGGATGTTTCTTTATCTGCTTGCGATACATTCATTAAAAAAGCTGGCGGGGCTCCTCCAAATGCCCTCGCGGCATTGTGTAAGCTTGGCGGTGAGGGGTACCTTGCATCAAGAGTGGGAAATGATGCTTTCGGTGATTTTCTTATATCTGAGTGCAAAAAGAACAATATTGATACCAGTATGGTTATAAAAGACTGTCAGAGATTTACGACATGCGCTTTTGTATCTCTTACCAGCCTTGGACAGCGGGATTTCATATTCCAAAGAGGTGCTGACGCATATATAAATTATGAAGAACTGGATATTGACTTAGTCAGAAATTGTGAAATATACCACTTCGGTGCAGCAACAGGGCTTCTTGACAGTGTGACATACAATACATATATGAAAGTTCTGGATGAAGCGATAAGCAGTAACAAGGTTATTGTCTTTGATCCGAATTTCCGGCAGGATTTCTGGAAAGGCGATAAGGATAATAGCAGTATAGACAACTTTATATCAAGATGCAGATATATGATATCTAAAAGCCATGTGGTAAAAGTATCTGAAGAGGAAGCAAAACTGATATCTGAAGAAAGTTCCATAGAAAAGGCTGCTGAATATTTTCTCAACCTCGGTACAGAGATAGTGCTTGTGACATGTTCGGATAAAGGGACTTATGCAAAAAAAGAAGATTACTCAGAATTAATACCAAGTATAGATGTAAAGTGTGTTGATTCAACAGGTGCCGGAGATGCTTTTATAGGTGCTTTTCTATATAAGATGAGCAGTATGGATAATATTAATGATTTATTCACTAATAATCGTCTTCTAAAAGAATTCGTGTTTTTTTCCAATAAAGCAGGAGCCATTTGCTGTACGAGGCTTGGAGCTATGGAAGGCATGCCCTCAAAAGATGAAATGGGTCTTGACACATTTATGGTGCAGTATTAAAATAGGTTTGCTGATTTAGTCAGTGGATTTGACAAAACAATATATATGCTAGGGGAGCCTTTTGGCTGAGAAATATGATTGACCCTCATTACTTGATACGGATAATACCGTCGTAAGGAAGCACCAAAAAAGATGATTTCACCTCTGGCATGTATAAAACAACGGAGGTGTTTTATTATGGATCTATTTTTAGTAAAGTCTGATGGTGAGTATCTGCTTACACTATACGGATACTTGGCGATAGCCTTACTGGCTGTATTGGTTTTTGGAGCAATTTTCTTTTTCAAGCCAAAGAAGGAAAAACCTGAATTGAATATAAGCGTTACAAAAAAACTGGCTTTCTGTTCTATGGCGATTGCAGTGGGTTTTGTGGCATCATATATAAAATTATTCAGACTTCCCCTTGGAGGATCAGTAACCTTATTATCCATGCTGTTCATATGTCTGGTTGGCTACTGGTATGGATTCGGTACAGGTATACTGGCTGCTTTCACATACAGCCTTCTGCAGTTTTTGCAAGGACCGTACATAATAAATTTATGGCAGGTGTGTTTTGACTACCTGTTTGCTTTTACAGCACTGGGGTTATCAGGCCTTTTCAGAGATAAAAAGAATGGCCTCATTACAGGCTATATAGTCGCAATACTTGCCCGTGGCCTGTTCCATTCGATTGGCGGATATCTTTTCTTCATGTCCTGGATACCTGAGAGCTTTCCGAAAAACCTGACATCAGTATATCCTTTGGTATATAACTACTCATATATTCTCGCAGAAGGAGCAATAACTGTAGCTCTGCTGTCTATACCTCCTGTGAAGAAGGCAGTGGAGAGAGTAAAGGCGATGGCTGTGAGATAAAAGGAAAAATATGCTTCTTAAAGAATCCAGTTAATCTGGATTTTTTAATTTATGTGTTGACAGTGTATAATGCAGATGGTAAGATATAAACACTTTAGCAATTCATCACTTTAGCGTAATGAAGCAAGGAGAGGAAATGGCATATCATAATCCAGAAGGCATGAGTGATTTAACAGACATAAAATGCTCTTCAAAAAAGAATAAAGAAGAAAAACTAAGGAAACTTTTCATGAATTATGGGTTTATGGAAATAGAAACACCCTGTTTGGAATATTTCGATATGTACTACGGCGAAAATGAATATGTAAACCAGCAGGATATTTTCAAGCTTATTGACAAAACAGGAATCCTTCTTGTTTTAAGGCCGGATATGACTGTCCCGTCATGCAGGGTTGCTGCAACAAAAATTCGATATGAAGCTCTGCCATATAAACTGTCATATATTGCTAAATGTTTCAGGGCGGATGAATTCGGAGGCGGAAAACAGAGGGAGTTTACACAGTGCGGTGCAGAGATAATCGGCAGTGACAATCCATACTATGATGCTTTGGTTATTAAACTGGCAGTCAGTGCAGCTAAAAAAATAGGGCTATCTGATATATCCATTCAGATTGGGCAGGTGGAATTTTTTAACGGTCTTGCAAAAGAAGCTTCTCTTAGCCAGAAGGAATGCGAAATTATTTCAAAAATGATAGACAGTAAAGACAGCTTTGGAATTTCCGAGTATCTTGAGGGGAAAAAAATTGAAAAGGATGTATACGACCATATAACAGCTTTGACAGGCTACTTCGGGGATAAAACGCTGATAGACAGGCTTCTTGAATCAAAACTGAATTCAAGATCTTTACAGGCTTTAAAGAATCTGAAAATGATTCTGGATATATTGGATCAGATGGGTTTGAGCGGATATGTTACAGTGGACCTTTCAATGGTAAAAAAGCTGGGCTATTACACTGGGATGATTTTTAATGGGAACACATACCAGATGGGTTTTCCAATACTTGCAGGGGGAAGATATGACAATCTTGCTAAGAAAATGGGAAAACAGTTTGAAGCAACTGGATTCTCTTTAAGCTTGGAAATGGCGATGAAAGCAATTGAAAGGCAAGGTCAGCCTGAAGAAATGCCTGAAGGTCCTGCAATCGTCTCTTTTTCTGAATCTATGAGGGATATAATTTTATCTTTAACAAAAGACATTGAAGAAGAAAATAGCCTGCAGGTACTGCCAGATAACGATGACCTTGTCAAGTATATGCAGGAACGGAAAATCACAAGAATGGCAAGATGCATAAGTGTGGATTGTGTTTTAGTTTATCAAGACGGAAAGACAGAAAAAATGAATTTAGAAGAGTGGAGGAAATTATGGAATATCTGAAGATAGCTCTGCCAAAGGGAAGGCTGGCAGTACAGACTATTGAGCTTTTCAAAAAAGCTGGCATACCATGTAAGGATATAGATGAGGATTCCAGAAAACTCATACACATTGATGAACTTAACAAATTAAAGATATTCCTGGTGAAAGCAGCAGATGTTCCGGTTTATGTCGAATATGGAGCTGCTGATATGGGTGTTGTCGGAAAAGATACTTTGATGGAAGAGTCGAGGAATCTGTATGATGTGCTTAATCTTGGTTTTGGGGCATGTAAGATGTGTGTTGCGGGAGAAGCGAAATACCTTGGAAAAACAGATGGAATAATGAATAAAAGAGTTGCTACAAAATATCCCAAGATAGCTAACGAATATTACAGGAATGTCAAAAACGAAAATGTGGAGATAATAAAACTTAATGGATCTGTAGAGCTGGCTCCTTTATGCAATCTTTCCGAGCTTATAGTGGATATAGTGGAAAGCGGCAAGACACTGCAGGCGAATGGGCTTACTGTTCTGGAGAAAATATGTGATATATCAGCTCACCTTATTGTGAATAAAGTAAGCATGAATATGAAAACAGACAAGATATCATATATAATTTCAGCATTGAAAAAGGAGTTGAGCAATGATTCCTCTATTTGAGAATGATAAATCAGCCTTTATAAACAAGGTCAGAAGAGATGGATTTTTAGATAACCAGGAAGTATTCGATACTGTTTCGGGAATAATGCAGGATATAAGGAAAGATAAGGATGATGCATTAATCCGGTATACGAAAAAGTTTGACAAAGTTGATATTCGGCCAGAAAATATGCTGGTTACTAAAGAAGAGATAGAATGGGCATATAAACAGATAGATAAAAATCTTTTAAAGGTAATACAGCAGGCTGTTTTAAATGTAGCTGCTTATTCGCTAAAACAAAAAGAACAAAGCTTTTTATGGAATAAGTCAGAAGGTATAAGCATAGGCCAGAAAGTAACACCGTTAAGAAGTGTAGGCATATATATACCAGGAGGTACTGCACCTTTAATATCCTCAGTAATAATGAATGCTGTTCCAGCATATGTTGCCGGTGTTAAGGAAATAATAATGTGCACACCGCCTCCAATAGATTGCGCCCGTATTGTTGCAGCAAATGAAGCGCATGTCACGAAAATATACAAAGCAGGAGGAGCTCAGGCTATATTCGCAATGGCTTTTGGTACCCAGACTATAAAAAAAGTCGACAAAATAACTGGCCCTGGAAATATATATGTAGCTTATGCTAAAAAGATGGCATATGGATACTGCGGGATAGATATGGTCGCAGGACCTTCAGAAATTATGATAATTGCTGATGAGACGGCAGATGCTAAGTTCATTGCAGCAGATATGTTAAGCCAGGCAGAGCATGACAAGCTTTCCATCGCATCGCTTCTTACTACATCAAAAGAACTGGCAGAAAAAGTTGTGGAACAGATATCCATACAGTCGGAAGAACTTCAAAGAAAAGATATTATAACAGAAAGCATTAAAAATAATTCTGCTATATATATTGGAAAAGATATTATGGAATGCATTGACATACTAAACGAATGCGCACCGGAACATGCGGAAATAATTACAAGAGATGCCGAATTTTATTCGGACTTTATAACCCAGGCAGGTGCAGTTTTTGTAGGACCTTATTCGCCTGAACCACTAGGCGACTATTTTGCTGGCCCCAACCACACCCTTCCTACTGCTGGGACTGCCAGATTCTTTTCCGTTCTCGGAGTATATGATTTTATGAAAAAGAGCAGTGTCATACAATATGACAAAAAGGCACTGGAAGAGGCATACAGAGGGATATCGCTATTTGCTAAATGCGAAGAGCTGAATGCTCATGCTAATGCAGTGGACATACGGTTTGAGGAGAAAAAAGATGAGTAGCATGTTTTCTGATGTATTAAAAAGACTTAAGCCATATACTCCTGGCGAGCAGCTTAATGATAAAAGATATATTAAGCTGAACACCAATGAGAATCCTTATCCTCCATCAGATAAAGTGCTTGAAGCGATAAAAGATAATACTGATGCATCTTTAAGGCTTTATCCAGATCCGGTATGCAAAGAACTGGTGTCTGCTCTTGCTAAAAAGCATTCAGTAAGCGAAGACATGGTTTTTGTATCTAATGGTTCAGATGAGCTTCTTGCTTTTTCTTTTAATGCCTTTTTTGCAGAGCGGGAAGTTGCTTTTCCAAAGATAACATACAGCTTTTATCCGGTATACTGCAAGCTGTATAACGTAAAAGAGATTTCCATAGAAATGAAGGATGATTATACTATTGATAAACAAGCAATGAGTGAATGCAAATATCCTTTAATAATTGCTAACCCCAATGCGCCGACAGGTGAGCTGTTAAGTGACGGATATATATGCTCTCTTTTAGAAAAAGATAAAGACAAACTGATACTGGTTGACGAGGCTTATATGGATTTCGCAGATCAGAAATCCATGTCTGAGTATGTAAAAAGGTACAAAAACCTGCTGGTGGTCAGAACATTCTCAAAATCCTACTGTTTGGCAGGTATGAGGATAGGTTATGCAATAGGAGACATTGCACTAATAAATGCATTAAACACAATAAAAAACTGCTTTAATTCATATCCATTGGACAGATTAGCCCAGATAAGCGCATTAACTGCCATAAATGATCAAGAGTATTACGATTATATAAATAATAAAGTGAAGGTAACAAGAGACCGGACCGCATTAGAACTTGAAGCACTTGGTTGCGTTGTATTGCCATCAAAGAGCAATTTCCTGTTTGTGAAATTTCCCCGCTTCGATTCATATACTATATATACAAAATTCAAAGACTTCGGTATACTAATCAGGCAGTGGAACTATATACCCGACTATGTCAGGATATCTGTCGGTACAGATTCTGATATGGATACCCTGATTAATGGAGCAAAGGAGATTATGAGACAATGAGGACAGCGGAACTTAAAAGAAAGACTAATGAGACTGATATAACTATAAAGCTGGATATTGATGGGACCGGCAGATATTCGGTTGATACAGGAATAGGTTTTTTTGATCATATGCTTGAGCTGTTTACAAGGCATTCTCTCATGGATATAACAATAAAGACCTCGGGAGATATAAAAGTAGATGGACATCATACTATTGAAGATACATCCATTGCTTTAGCGTCATCTTTAAAGAAAGCTCTTGGGAATAAAGAAAAAATCAACAGATACGGGTTTG
>Ga0123335_1008037_pt1 | contig 11513 bp, 4 predicted proteins | sample BiotimSIPDNA_2_FD_89707 | JGI IMG/M metagenome (GOLD analysis project Ga0123335, IMG submission 89707) | Anaerobic biogas reactor microbial communites from Washington, USA - Biogas_R2 time_0 SIP DNA | ecosystem: Engineered > Bioreactor > Anaerobic > Unclassified | place: Washington, USA... | reverse complement strand
CTCCACGTCAAAATAGACCGAACCGTTCACCTCATAGGCGTAACCACTCTTAATAAGCTTTTCTGTCAGCTGTTGCTGCTCTATGATGTGGCCGGTGGCGCGCGGCTCTATTGAGGGAGCCAGTGTATTCAGCTTCTCCATTGCCTTGTGGAAGCTGTTCATGTACTTCTGAACCACCTCCATCGGCTCGAGGCGCTCCTGTCGGGCACGACGGCTGATCTTGTCCTCTCCCGTGTCATCAGCTTCATTTTCAAGATGCCCCACATCGGTTATGTTACGCACATACCTCACATTATAGCCCAGGTGCATCAGGTACCTGTAGAGCACGTCAAAGGTCACCGCCGGACGGGCATGGCCGAGATGAGCCTCGCTATAGACGGTGGGGCCGCAGACATACATGCCGACAAACGGTGGAGCAATAGGCTCAAACAGTTCCTTCCTGCGTGTAAGGGTGTTGTATAGATAGAGTGCACTTTTCATCTCATCAACTGTTTATGCAAAAGTAATGCTTTTTGCCGCATTATGCCGTCACAAAACCACCTGCCCGAAGTTCATCAAGCATTGCATTGATATGACCATGATGCAGTGTCAGGGTGCCCGAAATGCACTGAGAATTGCATTGACACTGCCAGGAAACAGTGTCAGGATGCCGGAAATATCAACAGGCTTCTCACTGTCAGGGTGCGTTCGGGACTTCCACCCTATAGTTATCGTCCACGACGGGCACACAAAAAAACTGCCGTGGGGGTGCTGACAATATCAAAAGGCTTACAAAAAACTGCCCCGGGCCAGTGGAACCCGGGGCAGAGCTGACATACACATGACGGCAGCATTAGCAAAGCACGGTTCATGCAGCGAGACTGCGCAGATGAAGCGCCTTGCCCATTAATACCTATAAAAACGAAATTGCAGACACATATCTCCCGTCTTTTATGTTCAATAACCCATTATCTGAATAAGCCCAGACATGACATTGACTAAAAGAAAAGTTGACTGAGATAAATTTAATAATTAATCCGGTTCGCTCCAACAAAAACTGAAATAATTTAGCAGTTTTTTATACTTTTTATTAAGTGTCGTATTTTTCTGTCCGCAGAAGACCTAAAATCCACAGAATTTTACCCAACCTGTGTGGGTAAAAAAGAAAAGCTGCCATTTTGGACCGGCAATTATACCTTCTTTTCATGAATCCGATGGAGGGAATAATATCGCCAAGAATGAAGATAAACTTTTTTAGCGGACTCTTCAGCGCCCTCAGGTTTTTCATGAACATCTCGCGCTGAGTGATCGATCCGACTGATTCCGGATGAGCCAGTCTGTTCATGAACAGGGCCACGACTGCATTTTCGGCATCAGAGCTGACGGCCATGCCTTCAGGCAGTACAACTCCCCATACCTGCTTCATTACCGTGAGTACCGCAACGGTCTCCTTCCTGATGCCCGCCTCTTCCGCCGCATCAGCCAGCCCGGAGGTCAGAATCTGTTTGCCGTACCGCACCAGCAACAGGTATATGTCCGTCCAGAGTCTCAACTGAAACTCCCCCTTTATCTCATGCTTGTATATGTGGTTTACCAGGGCGAGGAATGCCGTCATCGGGGGGAGGATACGGAATGTTCCGGCACCGGGGGTGCCCGTGCTGAGTGCGCCGCCGGGGGTGCCCGCTTCGCTGCTGAGTGCAGTGTCAGGGAAGCCCACTCCGCTGCTGGTTATAGGACTGGATTCTGCATCACCGATCAACCCGGGCCTGGCTCCTGTGCCATTGCCTGGAGCGCCAGACTCGCTGCTGGCTACGGCACCTGGGGTGCCCGTACCGCTGTTGACTGCCGCATCAGTTCCACTACTGACTCCAACGCCATCCTCTGAATCACGGGTCACAGCAGCAGTGCGGTCCGGTTCCCGGTCAACCCCGGTAATAATTACCGAGTCCCTTATCGCCCTTTCCACCATCTCTTCGCCCTCCGGGCCGAAAAGCCTGTAATGCAGATCAACAGAGATGCCCCCGCGATGCAATTCAGGCAGGTGATTGCCAAGGTCAAGGATAATATGCCGGTATAGCGGCGATTTCAGGGACATCGACCTGAATCCGTCCCTGATGAGTATATCCCTGGCTCTCAGGGCATCAGCAGGTGCAACAAGCAGATCGGCATCGCTCATCTGACGCAATCCTTTCGAACCGTAAACGGTATGTTCAAGAGCAAGGCCCTTAAGCAGTACCACCTTTATGCCCTCGCGTTCCAGGAGAGCAGTCACCCGGGCAGCAGCCTCAGTAATCCATGATACGCGGGCTATCGATTTAAACCTCAACCCCTCCAGAATATTCCTCTCCGCCTTCGGCACCTCACCGGCATGCCCCAGATCAGACAAATTCTGCCAGATCAGCGCTGCCACGCCATGTCTGACAGCCAATCCGGCAAATTGTTTCCACTCATCAAACAACCTGATCTCCTCTGCAATAAGCCTCTTTTGCTCAGCAGAGAAATCCATCCTGCTCAGCAGCAGCAGCAGGTTTACTGCCCTCCGAAGCCCGTCGCTGCCTTCTACCGGTATCTCATTCTCTCTCCCGGTCATCTGTACATTGATTTCTGCCTGGTGAACATGGTAAAATACCTGCCTTCCGCAGCCATGAGCTCTTCATGCGTTCCTGTCTCCACTATTCTCCCGCCATCAAGCACGATGATCCTGTCGGCATCACGTACATTAGAGAGCCTGTGGCTGATGAAGATGCATGTCCTGCCTCCTGTTATCCGTGAGAGGTCAGAGAATATCTCGTATTCAGCATCGGCATCCAGTGACGAGGAAGGCTCATCAAGTATCAGAACGGGCGATTTGCGGTAGAGAGCCCTGGCAATAGCTATCTTTTGCCACTCGCCCCAGCTGAGTTCCCGTCCTCCTTCGGTATGATGCCCGAGCATGGTGTCATAGCCTTCCGGGAGCGCTTCCAGTAGCCTGTCTATTCCTGCCGCGGCAGCAGCTCTCTGCACATCAGCCATGCTTCCCCGTTCCTCGGTTTCCTTTCCCGCCTTACTGGCGGTTGGCATTACCGCACTCCCGGCTTCATCACTACAGTTGTTCATGCCGGACCCCTCTTTCACCCGTGATCTAAACTGCTGACTTTCAACTGCTGACTGCCGGCTCTCTCCAAGCCTTATGTTATCACCTGCGCTCAGGTAATAGAGCATGAAATTCTGAAACACCACCGAGAAAAGCTTCCGGTATGACCGGGGTTCAATAGCCGAAGCATCGGCGCCATTAATCATAATCTGTCCCTTGTCAGGCTCATACAGCCTGCATAGCAGCTTAACCAGCGTGCTCTTCCCCGATCCGTTTGGTCCCACTATCGCCACCTTCTCTCCACGGCCAATCCTGACAGTCACATCCTGAATCGCAGGCCGCGCAGCCCCCGGGTAAGTAAAAGTCACCTTCTCTGCGGCAATCTCCCTGAATGATTCGTGATCCGGCGCCTCGCCGTCACCCTCCGTCTCTGGCCTGAGATCAAGGAAGCTGAACAGATCAGTCAGGAAAAGCCTGTTCTCGTTAATTCCTGAATAACCGGTGACAGCATCGCGGAGGTAAACCAGTGCCTGCCGGAATGCCACGAGATACATCGCCAGCTCGCCTGCAGTGATGGAAGAGTTGAGGTACCGCGACGTTGCATAGATCAATACACCGGCAAAAGCCAGCACCTTGAGCAGCGAGGCGAGGCTTTCGGGAAGGATGTTTTTCCTTACCGTCTCTAGCTCCGGCTCCTTTGATGCCCTGAAGTGCTTCCGGAAGAGCCTGTCAAAGTATCCTCCGATGTCAAAGAGCTTTACCTCCCTGGCCGGTTTCTCGCCTGTGAGCAGCCAGCTGAAGTATGACGCCTGCCGCGAATCTGCCGTCGCCCTCTTGCGCGCCTCCCAGAGCCTCGAGGAGTTTCGGGCCCTGACCAGCAGGAAGGGGATGAATATAACCACCAGGATCAGCAGCGGGATCAGCCCGAAATTCCTCAGAACATAAATCATTGCGATGAAAGAGATCACCCCGCGCATCAACAGGATGAAGTCTGACACCAGTGCTGCCGGCCTCCATGAAATGTCCCTTGCAGCCCGCTCCAGCCTGTCATGGAACAGCGGGTCCTCGAAATACTTCAGTCCAAGCCTGCCGGCATGATTATGTATCAGTGATGAGATATGTCCCTCAACCAGACAGGAGTGCCGCCTGGTAATATAGTTTCCGGCATAGGAGAGCAGATCGTCAGCCAGGAGGGCGATGGCCACGGCAGCTATTAGCCATATAAGTGATACCGGCACACTGCCGCTCCAGGGGAGGTTCCCGGTATCGGCGGCAGCCTCGGCAGCGGTTTCCGCTAATGTCCCCAAACCGTCAGAGTCTGAGACTGCTTCCACTCCCGGCGCCTCACTGAAAGTCTCCGAGACTGTCTCCATTCCCGGTGTCAAACCGGTAGCATCTATCACCTGGTCAACAAAGTAACGCAGCAGGAACAGAGCCACCAGTGGCAATAATGCTCTGATGATAAGAATAATAACGCTTATTACCGTCTCTTTCGCAGAGCTCTCTGCCAGAAGGCCAAGAGCACGCCTTATTGTGTTCTTTTCCGGTTGCATCCGATAGTGATATACACAAATATAGCAAGAAGAGTCATTCCAATCAGGCAGGACCGAAACTTATAAATATAAACATGACATCACCAATAGAATGAGTTTTCTTACTTTTGCAACAATTCAGCCTTTTGAGAGTTTAATAATAGATAGGGTAAAGCTGATTTTTTGGAGAGACAATGTATCATAAGACTAGGGGTTTAACATGAAAAAAATAGTGCTACTTTCTGTCCTGGCTGTCATTCAGTTCTTGCCGGTAACTGCACAATTACAGGGTGATGGAAGTATGGGCAATCCTTACAAAGGGACCCTGCAGGGCGCATTCACCATCTCTGGCACCAAATATTTCAGCGGGATAATTATTGTTAATAACGAACAGCTTACCATCGCCCCGGGAACGACACTCATTGCTGCCACCAGCACCTCCGGGATACTTGTCACTAATACCGGCCAGCTCAACGCTCAGGGAAACGCGACAAACAGGATACTGATTACTTCCGACAGTGACCTTGACGGCATTATTGGCGAGCCAACGGACACATGGGGCAATATCACCATTATATCCTCAGGGGTAAGCAACATCAGCTACTGTACCATTGAGAACGGCAGGCGGTTATCGGCCAGGATCGGTTACTACGGGGGCGGACTCTATCTGGGAACATCCTCTGTCACCGTCACCAGCACCACCATCCGGAACTGCATTGCCGGTTACGGTGGAGGAATAATAGTTGCAGGAACCACCTCGCCCGTGATATCGGGTTGTATCATAACCGGAAACACCGCTGTTGAACAGGGAGGCGCCATCTACGTTGCCGGAGGCTCTTCACCGGTAATCACAAACACCATTATTTACAACAACAGCTCCCACTCAACCTCACGAGGCGGAGGATCAGTAGCCTCGATATTCAGTTCACCAATAATTATAAACTCCACCATAGTCTATAGTTCTTCTCCTGCAGCTGACGGCAAATCAATTTACCTCGAGAACTCACCCGATGCGAAAATACTAAATACCATCATCTGGGGAAGCTCAGACAATATCAGCCTTTCCGGCACTCCGTCATCGGTCATTGAGTACTGTGCCATCGAAGGAACTTCTCTGGAAGGGTGCCTGACCCTGAACAGTTCCAACACTGACCCGCAGGGTCCAAACTTCACAGACCCGGAAAGCGGCGATTTTACAATTGCTTTTATCTCTCCCTGCCGCGATAGCGGAACCGACAGCTACCCCGGAGTTACCATACCTCTGACTGACTATGCCGGCAGCCGGCGGATCGGACAAACCGATATAGGAGCCTATGAGATCAGGTACAGCAGGTGGATGGGAAGGAATACCGACTGGTACCGGGGACTGAACTGGGACTGGGGAGTGCTCCCGGGAACCACCAACGTAATCATCCCGGCAGGAGCGGCAAATTATCCAACTATTGCACCCGGCCCCTCCTTTACCCTGAACGCAGGACTGATAATGATTATAGAACCTGGTGCAAGGGCAACCCTCTCCTCGCTGACCAACAACGGCACCCTTGTTCTGCAGGCTGATGCCAATGGCTACGCGACACTTATAACCGGAAGCTATTCAGGTGCCGGCGGCAATGCAAACATTGAACACTACCTGACGTCAGGTCCTGACGGCGACTGGTGGCACTATATTGCCTCACCCGCAACAGTATCAAAAACAGTCTTTACCGATATTGAGCCCGAGATGCTGGTGCGATATGACGAAACCAAAGTGGTGACTGATGTCTCTGACGGCTGGCAATGGCATGACGGGTACTCCGGAACCACCCCCTTCAGCAACCTGACCGTGAATGAGGGCTACGACGTAAGTGTTGCTGAAGACGTGACCATGACCTACCGCAACCTCAAGTCTCTTACCACCTCCATAGGCAGGATAGACCTTCCGTTCAGCGGCTCGGGAGGAGACACCACAATATATGGCTATTCCCTCCTGGGAAATTCGCTGACATGCGGCATCAACTGGGATCTGATCACCTACTCACATGACCATAAATACATCAGGCACGCATATTACCTCAGAACTGCCTCCGGCGAAGAGGCCTCTTATGTAAATGGTGTGGGAACGAACGGCGCCACAGCACATATAGCGCCGCTGCAGGGATTCTTCGTGCGTACCCGCGCAACAGGAACATACATCACCATCCCTGACAACGCCCGCGAGCACAACGCCGCCCCCAGGTTCAAATCAGCGGAACAAATCCCCCTTATAAGGCTGCAGCTTTCATCAGACACACAGACCGATGAAACGGTGGTAAGGTTTGATCAGGAAGCAACCACCGGTTTCGACGGGTTTCTTGACGCATCCAAACCATTCAGCCACGTAAAGGGACACATAAAAATCTATTCTGAAGCGGAGGGGGAGAACTACTCCATCAACACCATGCCATGGCCCTCGCGTAAGACATCAATACCACTTACCCTTGAAATCCACGAGGCAGGGACATACAAGATACGCGGCATCCAGTACCAGACCTTCACCGGATACACAGTTGTTCTGACTGACAGGCTTAAGGGGAGCAGGATAAGCCTCGAAGGAAAAGCAGCATACTCTTTCACGGCAGCAGAGGGAACAATCTCTGGACGTTTCGCCCTTGAGATCATCCCGGAAGGGAGGAAGGCCATTATCGCCGCAAGTGAAGAAAACAAATCAGAGGTAACAGAGGATAAATCCCTTAAGATTTACAGCGCCCCGGGCAGGATATGCATCCTCCCGCAGGGAAGCGGATGGGACGGCAACGCCGGCAAGATCAGGATGTTCGATATTACCGGCAGGATTGTATACATATCAGACAATGAGCATCTCTATGCCGGAGAGCTTATGGAGATAGAGGCGCCCAATAGCGGAGGCCTGCTGATTGTGGAGGTAGTGACAGGAGAAAAGAGGTACCTCGAGAAAATAGTATTGGCCAAATGACCGTTATTGTGAATAAGGGAGTATATCTGCAAGCTTATAAATGTTCAATGGTATCAAGAATCTAACAGGTTGTATTTGAGACGCGAGAGTAAATATTCAATGGGGAAGAAGAAGAGAAGGTATGTCAGGCCGGAAGTAATCAGGATTGAGCTTGACAACTCCATCTCGCTGGTCATGATGACCACTGCCCCGCCGCATCCTCCGGGCAGGAGAAGAAGAGGTACGGGTGACAGCCAGCCTGACAATCCGTTTTCATCACCATTCTCAGACAAACCATTCAGTTAAATATGCAGGTAACGCCGGGCACGATGCCCGGCGCTATCATTTCCCGTATTGATATCCGAATTCATACACGTATCGCCGGGTCTCAGACCCGGCGTCATCCCCCCCCCATATCGATTATTCCCATTCATGCACATATCCCCCTGTATTGATAATCCGAATATATGCACGTACCGACAGGTCTGAGACCTGTCGGTACATACCCCCATACACATATTCTGCATGGGGGGGGATATCATCATGACCGCATTGATAATCCGCATATATACAGGCAGCGCCGGGCATCGGGGCCCGGCGCTGCCATATACCATTCACACAATCTGCATCAATGCAGCAGCGTGATATCTCCCGCCTTCTTGAACGGCCTGCCGTTGGCATACTTGCCCTCCACGAGCCATACATAGACTCCCTGCTGGCATAGCTTGCCCTTGTAGTAACCGTTCCAAGGCTTGTTGATTTCATACGTCTCGAAGATCAGTGTACCCCACCTGTTGAAGATCTGCATGTGATACTCAAGCACCGTCTCCCTGATGGGCGGGAAGAAGAACTGATCCATGGCATCGCCGCTGTGCGGCAGCTCATCTATCTCTATCGGCCCGTCAAGGTTAGGCTTGAATACAGTGGCAAAGATCAGGTCACCGAAAGGCTCAACAGTCACTGCCGGCGACATCACATAGGTGTCATAGCATCCGTTCGCCGAGTAGGCGTGAAGTGTTATGTCATAAATACCTTCAGTGGTGTACCTGTGGAACGGTTCACGCAGATGCGATGTGTCACCGTCACCAAACTCCCAGATAAAGGTATCGCCGCCCTCAGTGAGGTTGAAGAGCCTTATTTGCTCGTCGTTCACATATACCTTGGTAGGTGATACGTCGAAGTATGCCCTTGGCGAAGGATAGACATGAACAATCTGCGACTTGCTATCATGTCCGCCCGGACCGGTTACAGTCAGCGTAACCTGGTAGGTCCCCGGCTGCATGTAGGTATACTCCGGATTAATGGCGTTCGAGGTATGCCCATCGCCAAAGTCCCAGTAATAGGTTGTGGCATAGAGCGAGGTGTTGTTGACCGAAATTCTCCACGGCTGACAGCCTGACGGTATAGAGTCAAAGTCAGCTATCGGAGGTGCCGGAAGCACCCTCACAGTATGCACCACATCCTCTGTACAGATACCGTTACTCACGGTCAGACTTACATTGAAGTCGCCCGGTGCGGCATAGGTATGAACCGGTGACATATCTGCCGAGGTATGACCGTCATCGAAGTCCCACTGCCAGGTCCAGTTACCGGCGTTGGTATTGTTCGTGAAGGTAACCGTGGCATCCGGGAATACCTGCGAGGCCGGGACGGCTGTGAAGGCCGGCACCGGTGTCGGATACACCACCACGGGCAGCGTTGTCTCGCTGATGCATCCGAAGAACGATTCGGTTCTCAGGGTGACATTGTACGTGACCGGTGTGGTTTCGTTAATATAATAGGTGTGGCTTATCACATTGGAGCCTGTCTCCTGGAATCCGTCGCCGAAGTCCCAGTAATACCTGAAGGCGCCGGGCAGGAGCGAGAACATGATACTCTCACCCGAACAAATGGTGTCATCACTGACTACGAAGTCAGAGAGAATCTCCGGGTAAACGGTGATATTCTGCTCCATTGATGAGACGCACCCGTTGGCCGAAGTAACCTCCAGCCTGACCGTACGGTAATCCAGGGCCGGACCTGCATTAGTGTAGATGTGAGACGGATTCTCTTCCGCAGAAGTGTCGCCATCGCCGAAGTCCCACAGCAGCGAGGTGTACCCTGTTGAGCCATTGGTGAAGTGCACGATAAGCGGCTGGCATCCCGATGGATTATCAACGGTGAACATTGCAACGGGCTTCTCTACCTCTATCACCAGGGTGTCAAGTCCGACGCATCCCTTGCTGTCGGTGACCTGGTAGACAAGCCTGTAGTAGCCTGCCATAGAGGTGTTGAACACCGGGTTCTCTATGTTGTACTGACTCAGCGGTCCCACGTCGCCAAACCACCTGTGGGAGGTGTATGTGCCCGAGCCTCCTGACGGGTTACCGTGCAGCTGTGTGGGTACGCCACCACAGACAAGCAGGGTGTCAACAGGTTCTATCTGTGCCGCAGGCCACTCGTTGACCGTCAGCAGTGCCTCACGGGTATAGTAGAGCCCGCACGGACCTGTGATCTCAAGCCTGTAGAGCCAGCCATTCATTGCTGTGGTGGTGCTCATGATAACCAGTTGAGGTGTCTGAGTGCCCTGGTAGAGGGCTCCGTCGCTCAGGTTGTTCCAGCCGCTGCCCTGGTTGACCTGCCATACCGTGGTCTCTCCGGCGCCGGTGTTAAACACCTGCGAGAAGAAGATCGCTCCGGCCTGATCACACACCTCGGCGTCAACCGGCTCAGATATTATCGAAGGCTCCATGTAAACCCTCAGAGGAGCAAATGAGCTGGTGACAGGAGGCTGACAGGTACCTGAAACAACCACCCTGATCAGGTAACCGTTCATCGACAGATCAAGGTTACTGATGGTAAGATCGGGTGTGGTGGTTCCTGAATAGGTTCCATTATCTGTCACATTGACGAAGCCTGAGCCGCTGTTCACCTGCCACTGATAGGTCACTGCAGTTCCTGCAGCCACCACACTGAAAGTGGCGCTTCCACCGGGGCATCCCCTGAACTCATCGGGATGATCGGAGAGCTCCGGTGCAGTGTAAACGGTAAGTACGGCCTCATCCGAGATCAGGTCTGCCGAACAGTCGCTGCCGATGACCACCCTGTACCGGGTGCCATCCATGGTGCGCGACGGACCGAAGACCATCAGAGTGGGTGTATTCGCTCCTATATATAAACCTGTGTTGTCAAGATCATTCCATACGCTGCCGTCGTATACCTGCCACTGGTAGGTCAGGTTGGCTCCGTCGGCAAGCGCCGTAAAGCTTGCGGTCATGAACTCGCATATTGCCGAGTCTGCCGGCTGCGTGTTGATGATAGTCTCAATCGAGACATCAAGCTGCACTGTCTGCGAGATCGCCTTCGGCGCGCAAGTGCCTTCAATCTCAACGCGGTAACGATAGTTGTCATAGGTGCGCGGAACACTGGTCAGGGTCAGGGTGTTGGAAGTGGCGCCTGTATAGACTCCACCGTCAGTGATGGCGCTGAAGCCCGAACCGGTATCAACATACCACTGGTAGTCAAGTCCTGTGCCCTGTGCCGATACGGTGAACGAGGTGCTGGTGTTCTCGCATATAGCTGAAGCAACAGGCTGTGCCAGTATCTCAGGCGCCGTATTGACGGTAAGAAGTGCGGCTGACGAGGTGTCGGGAGGTGTGCATGTTCCTGATACGATAACCCTGAACATGTCTCCGCTCATCACCCTGTTGGTACCGTTGACCTTCAGGTTCATCGTGGAGACGCCGAAGTAAGTTGAGGTCTCCGTCAGGTTATTCCATGTACTGCCACCATCGGTGCTGCGTTGCCACCTGTAGGTTGCACCTGTGGTCACGCCGGCATCTACGATAAAGTCAGCTATCAAGTATTCGCAGATGACAACGTCATCAGGCTGGTCAACAATCTCAGGCAACTCATTGACTGTCAGGAATGCAGGCAGCGAGGTCACACTTGACCCGCAACTGCTGCTGACAACAGCCCTGTAGGCTGTATTGTTGTCAGCCGAGGCCACTGCGGCAATGGT
>Ga0123335_1008036_pt1 | contig 11514 bp, 9 predicted proteins | sample BiotimSIPDNA_2_FD_89707 | JGI IMG/M metagenome (GOLD analysis project Ga0123335, IMG submission 89707) | Anaerobic biogas reactor microbial communites from Washington, USA - Biogas_R2 time_0 SIP DNA | ecosystem: Engineered > Bioreactor > Anaerobic > Unclassified | place: Washington, USA... | reverse complement strand
TCACAGTAATTTTTAGTTGCTGGCTGGCTTCCAGCTTAAAATCCCAGACCCTTTCATAGTCATGTTGGGTGTTATCGTAGAGTACGTTTTTATAAGCATCGATCACCTGGAATTCAATGTTAGGAAGGGCATCGGAACCGCAGATAGCTAGCCGGTAATTCTGGCCTGAATAAAATGTTTTATATAATTCCGCCTCCTCCCCCTCAGTGAGGATAGCTGCATGGTAGTTACCATCGTGAATATAGGGAATAAGCTCCAGCTTGCATATTTTCTTTGCAAATCCCTTGCACTGAGCCGAAGCATTAAAGCTAATAAAGGCTAAAGCGATGATGAGGGTTATCAGATGATAAGTTCTTCTCATGGTGTCTTAATTTATTGTATAAAGCTGGTACGCAGATTATCTACTGCCAATTGTAATTGTTTGAAATCTTCAGGTGTAATACTTACGTTAGTCTGAGATTTTATAGTAGTTACTTTGGAACCGTCAGGATCACTTGCCTGGGATTGGGTACTTTCAATGGTAACCTTATCAAACGCTTTTTTCAGATCCTGAAGTTCCATGATCAACCCGACAATATCATCATTGGCTTTTCCCGTAACAGTATTCTCTTTATTATCGTCAAGCATTCTCTGAACTATATTGAATGAAAGTTTTTGTTCAAGTATCCGGTCTACAAGTTTATTATTCTCAATATCACTATCACCGACAAGTTTCGTGGCAATGTATAGGCCTTCTATCCACCCTCCGACCAACACTATGGCAGCAATATCCTGCCGTTCATTCTCTTTCAGGTACGAACTTGAATTCAGGAAGGTTTCAGAAATAATATCCATAACAACGTCGCGGTTCTGAAGATTATTTTGCAACCGTGTCATAGTTTCATTATCTATTGCATCCGAAATGTCTAATCCTTCTGCCATTCGGCGTGCAGCTTCCATGTAGTTGATTGATGTCTGTGTCTGGTCGAACAGGCTGGCAAAACTAAGATCGGTTGTATAGATACCGAGGTTTAGTGCCAGACCTTTATTGGTGTTATATTTGGATGCATTTTCCAATGAATTCAGTAATTCTTCGTCGTATTCGGCCCCGGCAGATTTTATAAGCATTGCCGTTTCAAGGGGTGATGGAAGTGAATAGAATATCTTTTTCGCCTTATCGATATCATCGAAAATATCATCTTCCGTAACAAAATCCCCGATATTTACATCCTGTGAAGTTGTTTTTCTTTCCGATTTACAACCTGAAATTCCAAAGGACACAAGCAAAATCAGGGAAAAAAATGATAGATAAATTTTGAATTTTGTGATCATTGTCGGCGTATTTTTTGATTCAGTAGTTTTCCGCTAAATCTGATGTTCACAGTAAAATTAATATTTTTTTTTAATTTACAAAATTGAGGGCTCCGGCATTATTTCAATGTTTTCAACAGTTAAAAATTAATTATTTTATCAGTGAATAAAACATCGTATTTCGTATCAAGTTCTTTACTCCATCCGATTAAGTATCTTGTCAGAGGACCTATTCCCAGTTCATTTATGTTTCTTGCATAAACATCCTGCATGATGTCATCAGGAAACCATTCTGAAGCAAGCTTTATCTTTTGTTCATCGCGGCGATATACAGTTTTTGAAAGATCGGCTGCACCGAAAAGGTTCAGTATATTCTGGGCAATGATGGCCGGATACTTATAGCTGACAATTGCGAATTCAACATCATCCGAACCCATGTGATTGACAGGAATTGAGATATCGCTCCTGTAATAGTTATTCACCATAAAGAGAATTGCAACTCCTTCTACCTGGCGCTGGTCTCTTAAATATGCAGCAAGTCTTTCCTTATTCCTTGGGTTTTTTATTTCAGGAATTCCATCCTTTTCAGGAATATGAACCTCAGAACCTACCCTTCTGGCAATATTATCTGCCCAAATATTTAATTCTGAAAGACCTTTTGAGATGTTTCCACGGTTACCGACGGAGCCGATAACAGTTTCTTCAGGAAGGTTTTTTGTGATGGTGCTACTCTCCAAACCAATATAATACCCGAGAAGAATATTGAGCTCAATATTATTTTTTGAAGCCTGACTTTCAAGCCATTCAACAGCCACTTTCATGGAATCGATGGTGGTACGGATATCGAATTCGGTCCAGGGTGCGGTTACTTTACTGTCAACGAATATGAAGTATACAAGTACATCGTTCCGAAAGTCCTTGCAAACATTCTTATACATGCCATTCCTGAAGTCGATCCTCCTGAAACCAAAAGCGGTTATCAGAATAACAATAAGTAACATCAGCAAACCCTTACATGCAATCTTCATCACAGTTTTTAATAAAGTTAATAATCAGAAAACTGCGCTTATATAATTTAAACCGGTAATTAATCAACATGTTGTTTATTCTTATTCATATTATAAAACTTACAATATGCTGTTATACCGCATTTATCGCATTGAGGTTTCCTCGCCTTGCAAACATACCTGCCATGAAGGATCAGCCAATGATGAGCCTGACGTCTTTGGTTTTCCTTAATATTCTTTACCAGCTGCATCTCAGCCTGGAGAGGAGTTTTGGCATTCCTTGTAAGCCCTATGCGTGCGGCCACCCTGAATACGTGAGTATCGACAGCAATCCTGGGCAGTTTATATATCACAGAAGCTATTACATTAGCTGTTTTCCTTCCTACTCCCGGCAACTTTTCCAGAAGTGCCGGATCATCAGGTACTTTTCCGTTATAATCACTTACAAGCATCTTTGCCATTCCTGACAGATTCTTTGATTTGTTATTAGGATAAGTACAACTTTTAATAAAAGGATATATTTCTTCAGGTCCGGCCAGGGCCATATCAAAAACAGTCGGATATTTTACAAACAGCGCCGGTGTAATCAAATTTACACGTTTATCTGTACATTGTGCTGAAAGGATGACTGCCACAATAAGCTGATAAGGGTCCTGATAAACCAGCTCAGTGTCGGCATAAGGATTGGCTTCCTGAAAATAGCTCATTACGCCCCGATAACGTTCCCTGATTGTCATAATCTAAAATAGAAAAAATTCAGGAGTATCTGACATTTAATTTATCCGGAAAAAATTCAGTTACGAGATCATTTTGGTACTTTTCTTCCGGCGTTGTATCCTGTGTTTTACAGTTTCCTCAATGATGATAGGTATCTTCTCTTCCACCACATTGCTGGTATCAAGTCCCAAAGCAACAACGTCATTAATACTTATGGCACGGGTAAGAGAGTGTAATGTCATGGTAAATGATTTCCAGAAAGGAAGTGTATGGTCTTTGGTCATTATCCTGTCAAGGTTTATGAAAGTAAAATCGGACGGGATGTTATGTTCTTTTAATGAGGAATACTTGCTGGTCAGACTTAATTCTCCCTTGTGTTCCATATCTTCCAGCACTTGGCGGAAATAAAAATTTATTTTGGGTTCCACTTTAAAACCAAGGTGGAAATCTACTTTGATAAGAATATCCGGAATGATCTGGTTAATTTCATATTCAAAAGTATTGGGATTATTCATAATATTAACATGAAGAAACCAATACCTGTCGGCCCTCTTTGGCTTCCGAAGGATAGAATAGATTATTTTTGATTCCACATGATCAAGCCTGTTTGCTTTTATAAGGTAAACAATATTGGAGGCATATTTAGGAATGGTCTTGTCCTTACTGAGTTTTTTTATAACAGGCAGGTATTCATTGAAATTAATAAAAGTGATATAACTGTTTTTCAGCTTGCGGCCGAAATACCATCCATACATGATCATAAACAGGCACAGTCCGAGGAGCATGGTAAACCAGCCGCCACTTGTAAATTTATGGAGGTTTGCTACAAGGAATGTTCCTTCAATGGTTAAATAGACCAGCAGGAGGGTTCCGGTAAAGAAACTGTTCACTTTGCTCTGGAAGAAATATGCAGTCAGCAGAAGTGTGGTCATAATCATGGTTATGGTTATGGATAATCCGTAGGCAGCGTTCATATTCTCAGATTCCCTGAAGAAAATAACGACAAAGCAGCATGCAATCCATAAAAAAGTATTTACAAAAGGTATAAACACCTGGCCTTTAATGACCGTGGGATAATTAATTTTGATCTTGGGCCAGAAATTTAGTGATACCGCAAGACTTACCAGGGTAAAGGCCCCGCTGATCAATGCCTGACTGGCAATGATTGCTGCCATGGTGGCGATCACAATGCCTGGCAGCAGGAACCATTGCGGCATAACGGCATAGAAAGGATTGATATGAGTTGCTACAGCCATATCCTGGTTCATCAGAATCCAGGCACCCTGCCCAAGATAGTTAAGTACAAGGGTCGTTTTTACAAACATCCATGATACCCTGATATTTCTAAGTCCGCAGTGACCGAGATCAGAATATAATGCCTCGGCCCCGGTTGTACATAGGAAAACCGCACCCAATAGTACGATACCTCCCGGATATTCAGCCAGAAGATGGTAAGCATATTTTGGATTGACGGCATTAATGATTTCAGGAAAAGCAAAAATCTGGTTCAACCCGAGTACGGCAAGCATCGAAAACCAAATGAGCATCACCGGACCAAAGGTTTTTCCCACAAATGATGTTCCGAACTTCTGAATGAAAAAAAGAATGGTAAGTATGGATAAAACAATAGGAATAACAGGAATGGAAGGATTGATCATCCTTAAACCTTCGATAGAAGATGTAACAGTAATAGCAGGTGTGATAACGCCATCGGCCAGTTCCATGCATCCCCCGATCATGGTAATCACCGCAACCCATAACCATTTCTTTCTGAATAATGCAAACAGTGCAAAAATCCCGCCTTCACCATGGTTATTGTTTCTGATCGCAATGATCACATACTTCACGGTGGTCTGAAGTGTCAGCGTCCAGAAAATGCATGATAATGTTCCAAATATCAGTTCACGGCTGATTTTCTCTTCTGAAAGGCTGAGAATCGCCTTCATTACATACAACGGACTGGTACCTATATCACCGTAAACAATTCCAAGTGTGATAATCAGCCCCGCTAATGTCAACTTCTGAATACCGTTATTCTTTTTCATTGGAACTGTGAAAAACCTGCAAATATAATTGGAAATAGTACGGGAATTTAAATAAATCGTATAATTGTATTAAACATCTGCGAGACAGTACTTTAACGTTCCCTGAAAAGTTATTCCCAGCTTTCGTACATTCGCCGTCAAGGATTGTTTTGATGGATTTTATAATACTGATGATATTTAGACACTCAGGAAACGTATTTTTGCATTTCAAAGATCGTTTATGCCTGTAACATTACAACTTGATTCGGTATCTAAGTACATAGGTGAGACCAAACTCTTTGACGGAGTTTCCTTTGAGCTTGAAAAAGGCGAGAAAGTAGCTCTTCTGGGTGTGAATGGTTCAGGTAAAAGTACCCTGCTGGATATCATTGCAGGCAAACAGCAACCCGACTCAGGGACCATAAAAATTGCATCCCATAGGACTTTTGCGCATCTCACCCAGCAACCTCAATTCCGGACTGATCTGTCGGTTATGGACACCTTATTTCATAGTGAAAGTCCGCATACCCGAATCATCAGAAACTATGAAGAAGCTGTATTATCAGGCAATTCAGGGCAAATTGAAAAAAGCATATCAGAAATGGACCGGCTGAAATTATGGGATATCGAAACCAGGATGAAACAAATCCTTACGCAACTCGACATTACCAATTTCAACCAGGAAATTTCCGAACTTTCAGGCGGACAGTTAAAACGGGTCGCCCTGGCAAATGTATTGCTCGCTGAACCCGACCTGCTGATACTCGATGAACCTACCAACCATCTTGACCTGAATGTTATTGAATGGCTTGAGTCCTATCTCCTGAAATCAGCCTCCACCCTGCTTATGGTGACTCACGACAGGTATTTCCTCGACAGGGTTTGCAGTAAAATATTCGAAATTGATAACCGGAATTTTTATCAATACCAGGGAAATTATTCAAAGTTTGCTGAAGCACGGGAACAACGCCTCTCGCTGGAACATACGGAAAAGGAAAAGGCCCAAAACCTGCTCAGGAAAGAGGAAGACTGGATGAAGAGAATGCCCAAAGCCAGGGGTACCAAAGCAAAATACAGGATCGACAGTTATTACAGGCTGAAGGATATTGCCGGTAAACGCAGGGACGATAAACAAATGACATTGAATGTTGAGGCCCCGCGGATGGGTACAAAAGTGATGGTAGCCCGGAATATTGATTTCAGATGGAATGGCCGCTATTATATCAGGAATTTCAGTTATAATTTCAGCAGGTTTGAAAAAATAGGAATTATTGGTGCCAATGGCACAGGAAAAACCACCCTTCTGCAAATACTCACAGGGAATCTGAAACCTGAGAACGGGACACTTGAAACAGGAGACACTATTAAAACCGGGTACTTCAGACAGGAAGGGATGCAGTTCGACAATAATATGAAGGTACTGGATGCTGTTACGAGCATTGCAGAAGCTATCACCATGGCAGATGGGAATACTATCTCAACTTCACAGTTCCTATCCTATTTTCTCTTTCCGCCGCAACGACAGCACGATTATATTTATAAGCTCAGCGGGGGTGAAAAGAGAAGACTCTACCTCTGCCAGGTGCTGATGCAAAAACCCAATTTTCTGGTCCTCGATGAGCCTACGAACGATTTTGATATCATGTCGCTACAAGTACTTGAAGATTACCTGAAAACCTTTAACGGCTGCGTATTGATTGTCTCGCACGATCGTTATTTCATGGACAATGTTGTTGATCATCTGTTTATACTTGACGGCAGCGGGTTGATTAAGGATTTCCCTGGCAATTATGCCATATATTCTTCCTCACAGAAAAAAGCAGTAATAGAAGAACCGGGGACCAAAGAAAAGAAAGTCAAAACTTCTGCTGCACCTGCCCGGAACAAGCTAAACTTTAACGAAAAAAGAGAACTTCAGGCTATTGAAAAGGAGATAAGTGAACTGGAAGCAGAAAAGAAAAATATCGAACAACTTCTTGCATCAGGTACCTTAAGGCAGGAAGAGCTTCAGAAAAATTCCGAAAGGTTCGGTGAGATTATCATGAGGCTCGATGTCATTTCGTCGAGGTGGATGGAGTTGTCGGAGAAGGAGAGCTGATTTCCAGCAGATCAGTGTGGATTACTGCGCAGGTTTTACGCAGATAGTTAATTTGAAAGTATTCTGTAAGCCCAACCCTGAAATGTGGTGCCATGATCATTCCGGGCATACCCCTTTATAGACTCAATCTGCCTGCATATTTAAAAAGAAAACAGGTTTATCTCATCACCTGATCTGCGATAATCAGCGCAATTATCAGTGAAAATCTGCGAAAAAACAACTGTCAATATCAGTGGGTATTAAGTAAGTGAAAGCGTGTTATAACAACTAATTCACCTCTTCTTTCATAAATATCCAAAAACAATTATTATATTTGCATTGTTAATACGAGCATGATACAGTCCGGTACATATAGCTACTTCTTCTTTTTTTACTTTACTAAACTGAGTGAGGGGCTATAGGTGTGAAAAAAATATACATGGAAGTCCCGTAAAAACGGGACTTTTTTTTTGATAAAAATTATAATATGTCAGAAACACAGGTAAAACCAAAAAGAATTGCTATACAGGGCGGATATGGCGCCTTTCATGAAATAGCAGCTTACAAGTATTTTAAAGACGATACCATTGAAATAGTGCCCAGGAACACTTTTAAAGATTTGTTTTCCGCATTAATCAAAGGAAAAGTCGATTACGGAATTACAGCCATAGAGAACTCACTTGCAGGAAGCATACTGCCTAATTACAGCCTCCTGCTGGAATCGAAAATGAAAATTATAGGTGAGATTTTCCTGAGAATAAGGCAAAACCTGGTGGCTCTGCCGGGACAGAAAATAACAGATATCAAAGAAGTATATTCTCACCCAATGGCATTGCTCCAATGCCAGACATTTTTCGATGATTATCCGGACATAAAACTTATTGACAGTATCGATACAGCACTAAGCGCCAAAAAAATCGCTGAAGAAAAAACTGCAGGTATCGCTGCCATAGCAAGCGACCTCGCCGCCCGGAAGTACAATCTTGAAATCATTGCCCGTGCAATTGAAACCAATAAAAATAATTATACAAGATTTTTGATCCTGGAGGATAAATGCGATGAGTTCTTTACAGACAAAAATGTTAATAAAGCATCCATAAGTTTCGACCTTGCGCACAAGATAGGCAGTCTGAGCAAAATCCTGTCAATTTTCTCATACCATGAGATCAACCTCTCAAAAATACAATCTATGCCAATCATCGGTAAAGACTGGGAATATCAGTTTTATATCGATGTTGAATTTGACGATTACGCAATGTACCAACAGTCGCTGAAAGCCGTGGGCCCTTTCACCTCAAGCCTTCACATACTTGGTGAATTTTACAAAGGAGAGGTGTATATCGATTAAAACAGAATTATTGGATCACAGGAAAACTAAAAACAATGAGTATAAAATTAAAGCTGGTGCCCTTTGAATTCAATGGAGTCAGCAAAGAAAGACCCTTGTTAATGGCCGGGCCATGCAGCGCGGAAACAGAGCAGCAGGTATTGGAAACTGCACGACAATTAAAAGACAACGGTATCATGATTTTCAGGGCGGGTATCTGGAAACCGCGCACACGCCCTAATACTTTTGAAGGTGTTGGGAAAGAGGGCCTTCCCTGGTTACGAAAAGTTAAGGCCCAGCTGGGCATGTATACAGCCACAGAAATCGCCAACGCAAACCATGTTTTAGAAGCATTAAAATATGGTATAGATATTTTTTGGCTAGGCGCAAGAACAACAGCAAACCCTTTTGCCGTGCAGGAAATTGCTGATGCCCTCAACGGTGTCGACATTCCTGTACTTATCAAAAATCCCATAAATCCCGATGTTGAACTCTGGATTGGTGCTTTTGAAAGGCTGAATCAGGCAGGTATAAAAAAACTTGCCGCCATACACAGAGGATTTTCCACATACGGGAAATCGTTTTACAGGAACGATCCTCACTGGCAGATACCAATTGAACTAAAGCGGCGCATCCCTGATTTACCCTTGATCTGCGACCCAAGTCATATATGCGGCAACAGGGATATGCTCTTTGAAGTATCGCAGGAAGCGATGGACCTGAATTTCGACGGGCTGATCATTGAAAGCCATACCGACCCTGACAAAGCTTACAGCGACTCATCGCAGCAAATTACGCCCCAGAATCTGAATAAACTGCTGAAAAGCCTTGTGCTGCGCAAAGCAAATATCAGTAATCAGGTGCTTGCTGATACCCTTGAAGACCTGAGACAGGAAATTGATAAGTACGATGACAAACTGCTTGACATCCTTGAGAAAAGGATGATTGTTGCCGACAGGATCGGGAAATACAAAAAAGAAAATAATATCACTATTTTGCAGTCGAACCGCTGGGACCAGCTACTTACAAAACGTGTTGCTGATGGTGACAAAAAAGGGCTCTCAGAGGACTTTATCGTGAAGGTTTTCAGGGCAATACATCAGGAATCCATCAACCATCAGACAAGAGTAATGAATGATTAAATTTGCCAAACCCTGCACCTGAATGAAAACCATTGTTGTCAACGCAGAATCGAAGTCATCGAAAATACTCATCGGTGAAAAGTTCTCAAATGTAATGGAGTATATAGGTGACCGTAAAGCCGTCATCCTCACTGATGATAACATCCTGAAATATTATAAAGATAAGCTGCCGAAAGGCTTCCCCATCATTCAGATGGGACTGGGGGAAAAGCATAAAAATCTTGCTACTCTTAAATATATCATGGAAAAACTCGTGGAATATGAGACCGACAGATCGACCTTCCTGCTGGCCATTGGCGGAGGTATTGTTTGTGATGTCGGCGGGTTTGCTGCTTCTGTGTATATGAGGGGTATTCCGTTCGGTTTTGTTTCCACTACCCTCCTCGCCCAGGTTGATGCCAGTGTTGGAGGAAAAAACGGAGTCAACTATAAAGGCTTCAAGAATATGGTTGGAGTATTTAATCAACCTGAATTTGTTATATGCGATCATACTTTTTTCAATACGCTTGATAAAGAAGAATTCCGTTCAGGATTTGCTGAAATTATTAAAGCAGGGGCTATAAGAGATGCTTCCCTGTTCAGTTACTGCAGGGAACATGCCATAGATGCCCTTTCAAATAAAGAAGAAGTTATTAACAGGATGGTTTATGATTCTGTAAAGATCAAAGCCGATGTGGTGACAGCCGATGAAAGGGAAAAAGGAGAAAGAAGGCTTCTGAATTTTGGGCATACTTTTGCCCATGCCATCGAAAAAACAGGAACAATGCTTCATGGGAAGGCAGTAAGCGTGGGTATGGTGCTTGCTGCCAGGGTTTCTGAAACATTAGGTATGATATCGGGAGATGAGGCGGCTGAAATTGAAAGTGTTATTGACAGCTACGGGTTACCTGTGAAACCTGAAATGCCTGCAGGTAAACTCTTTGAAGCTATGAAGAAAGATAAAAAGAGGGAAGGCGGATTCATTCACCTGGTGCTTTTGGAAAGTATCGGTAAGGCGGTAACAAGAAAAATAAGTTATGGCGAACTACAAAAAATCATCGATGATCTGCGTGGCAATTAGTGAACCTGATCTTGATAAATGCCTCAAAACCCTTGATAAGGTTGAGATGGCCGAGATCAGGATCGATCTTACAGGTTTCGACACTGAGACAGTAACTAAAGTATTCTCATATTCCCCGCAGACCGTTACAATAGCAACCTGCAGAACAGGAAATAACGTAAGCATTCAGGACCAGTACAACAAACTGGCAGCAGCTGTCAGAGCAGGTGCACATTATATCGATATTGAACTGGAAGCTGAAGAAGATCACAGAAAAGCACTGATTGAACTTGCGCACTCAGAAGAAAGGAAGGTGATCGTTTCCTATCATAATTTTGACAGTACGCCGCAGATGCAGGAGCTTTTTAAAATTGCTGAAAAATGTTACCAATGCGGTGCTGATGTAGCCAAGATCGTTACAACTGCAAATTCTGATGCCGATAATGCGAAGGTACTTTCATTATATAACAGTAACAGACCCCTGGTGGCTTTCACCATGGGCTGTAAGGGTAAAATAAGCCGGATTATGGCGCCTTTTATGGGCGCTGCTTTTACTTTTGCATCAATGGATGATGGAAAAGAAACCGCTCCGGGACAGATACGTTACAGCAGTATGAAAAAAATTATGAAATTGCTGGAAAACGAACTAAACCAAGAAAATAACTGATTAATAAATAAATATGAATTCATTTGGCCGGTTATTCAGGGTATCAATTTTCGGAGAATCCCATGGAAATGCAACAGGTGTTACCATTGATGGAGTTCCCGCAGGCCTGCCTCTTGCTTTTAACGATTTCAGGGATGATCTAATCAGGCGAAGGCCAGGTTTGCCGGGTACTACAAAAAGAAAAGAAGCTGACCTGCCTAAATTCATCACCGGGATCTTTAATG
>Ga0123335_1008035_pt1 | contig 11514 bp, 10 predicted proteins | sample BiotimSIPDNA_2_FD_89707 | JGI IMG/M metagenome (GOLD analysis project Ga0123335, IMG submission 89707) | Anaerobic biogas reactor microbial communites from Washington, USA - Biogas_R2 time_0 SIP DNA | ecosystem: Engineered > Bioreactor > Anaerobic > Unclassified | place: Washington, USA... | reverse complement strand
GATGGTGTCATTATGGGAAGTTATATCCATCAGGCCTTCGAAAAAGAGGACCCGGATACGATAAAAGGTGTGGGCGAAAAGGTTGTAATGGCAGGCAGAAAAAGAGTCCGCCCTGCTATGATGACTGCAGCCACCACCATCATTGCCCTGATGCCTGTGCTGACTTCTACGGGAAAAGGTTCAGATATCATGGTCCCGATGGCCATACCTTCCTTCGGGGGTATGATAATCCAGATCATGACCATGTTTGTGGTACCGGTACTTCAGAGTATGTGGAGAGAGGGAGAGATAAGGAAAAAAGACAAATCGGGAATTCGGTAAAATCGATGAGTAATGAAAGATAAAATTGTAGAGACGCGGTATACAGTGTCTGGTATAAAACCCCAAACCCCTAAAGGGGCTTATGGCAGTATGCAAATGTATGCAATGAATGAAGCTGGATTTAAAATTAATTTCTGATATGAAAACTTTATCCCGATTGAAAAGAGAACGCTGCAAGTCCCCTTTAGGGGATTTAGGGGTTCAACAAGTAGGTTGGTGGCATTATCTGATGTCCATCCTCCTGTTTATTTTGCCCTTCATTTCAATCTACCCTCAGGATTCGCTCAGCCATTACCTGGAAGTGGCAGCAATGAACAATCCGGCTTTAAAAATGAGCTATTCCGAATACGCGGCTGCCCTCGAAAGGGTCCCTCAGGCTTCTTCCCTGCCCGATCCTGAAATTCAGTTCGGCTATTTCATCCGCCCTATGGAATTTACAATGGGTAATCAGGTAGCTGATATCAGATTCATGCAGATGTTTCCCTGGTTCGGGACACTGAAAGCCGCTAAGGATGAAGCTTCACAAATGGCAATCGCAGATTTTGAGAAATTTATGGATGCGAAGAATCAATTGAATTATGAAGTAAAAAAATCATATTATGAGGTCTACCTGACGAAAGAAGAGATGGAAATTGCTCAGCAAAATATTGAACTGCTGAAATCTGTTGAACAACTTGCACTGATAAGCTTTAAAACTTCAGAGCCAGCCTCTGTGAAAAATGCAGATAATGGCATGGTGAACCTGCTCAGGGTACAGATCGAGATCAATCTTTTGGAAAACAGTATCGATTTGCTGGCTGATGAACTCACAACTAAAAAGGCAGAGTTTAACAGGTACCTCAACCGACCTGTCGATGCTGAAGTGTTTATTCCCGATACCCTGGATGCAAATTTTAGTCCTCCCCTGCTGCCTGTTTTGGAGAATAATTTTGAAAATCATCCTGTTATAAAAATGCTCCGGGCAGATTCTGCAGCCAATGCGGCATCCGTTGTGATGGCCAGACGGATGGGGTATCCCATGGCCGGCATCGGTGTTGATTACGGGATTATGAAGCGGCGGGATGAGATGACGCCGGGAGAAGATATGATCATGCCAATGGTGTCGTTTACAATTCCCATATACCGAAAGAAATACAGGGCTTCAAAGCGTGAAGCCGGGATCAGACATGATGCGGCGATTTATTCTATACAAAATGCAAAAAACGAACTCCTGGTATCGTACCAGCAAGCATTTCAGGAATTAATCGATGCCGAAAGGCGTATAAAGTTGTATACCCTCCAGTCAGAACTTGCCGGCAGGAGCATCAACCTGCTGACGTCTTCATTTTCAGCGGCCGGAAATGATTACGGGGAAATATTACGTATGCAGCAGCAATTACTGGATTTCAGGTTCAGTTTTGTAAAAGCTGTTGTGGATAAACATACCGCACTTGCGCAGTTAGCTTATCTTTCAGGGAACCAATAAAAAGTGAAAAAAATTCAAACAGTGATGGCAAAGAAATATGATATAAACAGGATTACGAAAAGGCTTTTCAGGAAGAAATACATCAGGTACGGCCTGTTCCTCATAGGAGGACTATTCCTCGGCTGGCTTATTTTCCATTCACCGAAGGAAACAGCAGAAAAACATCGGCATGAAGAAACGACTGAAGCCGCAACCACCTGGACCTGTTCCATGCACCCGCATATCAGGATGCCTGAACCGGGTGATTGCCCGATATGCGGGATGGACCTGATTCCCCTCGACCAGAAAGGTAGTGTTGCAGATGCTGCTGCTGTTGAGATGACAGATGAAGCCGTTAAACTCGCTGAAATACAAACGAGCATAGTATCGCGCACAAAACCCATAAAAGAAATCAGATTGTATGGAAAAATCCGGGCCGATGAACGTCTTGTGCAAACACAACCCGCCCATGTGCCGGGCAGAATAGAAAAACTGCTTGTCAATTTCACCGGAGAGGAAGTTAGGCAGGGCCAGCCCATTGCACAAATATATTCTCCCTCATTGGTCACAGTTCAGGAGGAACTGCGTGAAGCTTATAAAATAAAAGATACTCATCCCCAGATACTGGAAGCTGTCAGGGAAAAATTACGTTTCTGGAAATTTACCGATGAACAGATTGAAAAAATTGAAAAAAGCGGTGAGGTAAGCTCTGTCTTTAATGTCTATGCAACCGTATCGGGTATCGTTATCTCCAAAACGGTTAATGTGGGAGAATATGTTCAACAGGGTTCACCTCTCTATCAGATAGCGGACCTGTCGAAAGTATGGGCCATGTTCGATGCCTACGAAAGTGATCTTCCCTGGATCAGAAAAGGTGATCCGGTGACCTTCACCTTGCAGTCTATTCCCGGAAAAGAATTTACCGGCACAGTTTCCTACATTGATCCCGTAATCGATCCTGAAACCAGGGTTGCACGGGTAAGGGTTGAACTAAAAAACGGGAATCATCAGCTGAAACCGGAAATGTTTGCTACAGGAATTATCATGTCTGAACTTCAGGGACCGGCAGACAATCTGGTGATCCCGCAATCTGCCGTGCTCTGGACCGGCACCCGTTCAGTAGTCTATGTAAAACTTAATGGTGCGGACAAACCTGCTTTCAGGATGCGGGAAATAACCCTGGGACCTTCCCTCAGCAATAGCTACGTGGTTCTTAAGGGATTAATGGAAGGTGAAGAAATCGTCACCAATGGTGCTTTCAGCATCGATGCCGCTGCACAACTGGCCGGAAAACCCAGCATGATGAATAGTGAAAGCAGTGAAGCCCATGTACCGCATGTTCATGAGGATATTAATGCAAACCATGTAAGAAAGCCACCGGAAAGCAATTCACAAATTAAAGTTGACAAGGCTGAACAAAAAGCCGGTGCAGGCTTGGAAGATGCTTCCTTTCTGGTCAGCGGGAATTGTGAAATGTGCAAAGAACGCATTGAAGCTGCAGCATTATCAGTTCCGGGAGTAATCAATTCCGAGTGGGATCTTGAAACAAAAATGATCCATGTAAACTTCAATAAAGAGAAGACATCGATTGATGAGATTCACAAAGCCATTGCCCTTGCAGGGCATGATACAGAAAAAGCTAAAGCACCGCAGGAAGTTTATGACGAGCTGCCTGACTGCTGCAGGTATACGAGGAATTAAAATCGTACCAAATTTCCTTTCCTGCTATTGTAAAGTATACTGACAATTTTTGGAGATCGGGGATTACTGATGTTATCCCCGGGAGGGGATACTATAATAAACAGCAGCTTTGCTCTGCAATATGTTCATTTATATTTTTATTTCGATTGTTTCAGGGGAACCAGACAATCTCCTGATATTCGGATAATTTGCTGAAGTGACACAAATTGCCTTGATCCATTAATGTGTCGGAGTTTTTGAACGACATAGACCATTTCCACAAAATGGTGCTATTTTTACACATCTGGTCTATTATTCGCCAATGGAATTTATCCGGATTTGGTAAAAAAGATATCTTTGCATTCGTTTTGGAGAGCTGCCGGAGTGGTCGAACGGGGCAGACTCGAAATCTGTTGTCCTGCTTATGTGGGACCGGGGGTTCGAATCCCTCGCTCTCCGCAAATAAACAGCAGCCCCGAAAGGGGCATTTTCGTTTTATCATATCATCCCGTTATTTTCATCAACCAATTCCCTTATGATTCGCTCCATCTAAGAAAATTTATTAACATCCTGTTAATCTTATTTTTAAAAGCTGGTTCTTGTAACCTATTAACTATAAAGACATTATTTTATCACACTCATGATCAAGCAATTAAAAATATTCTTTCGAAAAAAAATTTTCAGAAAAAAAGATAAAAAATCGCTGCATTACAGGTATACGTTGGATTTTTTTGACCTGTGAATTTGCATAGCTTCCTAAATAGTTTATATTTGTATACAGTTTTTAAATACGTGAAATATTTACTAACCCTAATTTTTTAATTATCATGAATAAATCAGAATTAATTGATGCCATGGCTAGCGGCGCCAAAATTTCTAAAGCAGACGCAAAAAAAGCATTAGATGCATTCATTAAAGCTACCACTGGTGCATTGAAAAAAGGTGGCCGTGTTGCTCTCGTAGGATTCGGCTCATTCTCTGTAGCTCAGAGGAGCAAACGTACAGGAAGAAATCCTCAGACAGGGAAAGAAATTACAATCCCGGCTAAAAAAGTGGTGAAATTCAAAGCTGGTAATGAATTAGCAAGCAAGGTAAAGTAGGGAAGAAATTGATTCAGTACAGAGGGCCTTCTCAGAAGCTATAAAGGTAACGACTACCTGGCCTTTTGAGAAGGCTTCTTCTTTTGTATATGTCGTCGAAAGCATTCTTGTCGCATCTGGAAAGTTTTGTAACTGAAAACAGAAAAGAACTTTTCCATAAGATCATTGAATACCGCACCAGGTATATTACTGTGGTATTGGAAGATATATTCCAGCCACATAATGCCAGTGCAGTGCTTCGTACTTGCGACTGTTTCGGCATTCAGGATGTCCATATAATAGAGAACAGGAATAAATATAAGGTAAACCCCGATGTAGCGCTGGGCTCTGATAAGTGGCTTACTTTAAAAAAATACAGGAATGCCCGGCAAAACAGCATTAAGGCAATTGAAGGTCTGAAAAAAAAATCGTACAGGATTGTTGCTACATCGCCACACAAAAAAGGAGTTGATGTAAATAATTTCGATATCGCAGCAGGAAAATTTGCCTTGGTATTTGGTACGGAGCTTCAGGGTCTCACACCCGACATACTTGACAGGGCAGACGAATTTATCAGCATACCCATGTTTGGGTTTACAGAAAGTTTCAATATTTCTGTTTCAGCCGCCATCATCCTGCATACGCTGGTTGTCAGATTGCATGAATCAGGAATTGACTGGAAGATGAAGCCTGATGAAAAGAATAAAGTTCTGATTTCCTGGTTCAAAACTTCCGTGAAAAGATCTGATTTAATAGAAAAGTCGTTCCGGCTGGGTAAGGGTTGTTTATGATTAATCTGTAATAATGACAGAAGTGCGATAAAGCGGTTATCCTTTTTTTTTATATATTTGAATTTACGTTTTGACGAAGCACTTGAAAAAATTGATGAAATCAACCAATTATGAATTGTATAATAATTGATGACGATCTGATGTCGAGGCGGGTTATTGAGGAATTTGTTAATCGCACCGACCAGCTCAATCTTGTGGCATCTTACGAAAATGCAGTTGATGCAATAAACGCCTTCAATATGGGCGAAGATATTGACCTCATTTTTCTTGATATTGAAATGCCTGAAATGAGCGGCATCGACTTTCTTGAAACCCTTACAAACCCTCCGCAGATTATTATTGTTTCGTCAAAAGAAAAATATGCCCTTGAAGCTTTCAACTACGATGTGATTGATTATCTGCTGAAACCTGTAAATTACAGCAGGTTTTTCAAAGCTATCAATAAAGCCAGCGTCAGGTTCAGGAACAAGGTAGACCCAAAAGAAGATGAAATTTTCATTAAGAAAAATTCAGCACTTGTAAGACTGAAATATAAAGACATCCTGTGGGTCGAAGCCCTGGAAAACTATGTAATTTTCAATACATACGAAGAAAGGTATACGATTCATTTCACGATGAAAGCTATCGAATCGAAGCTGCCGGCAAGTATCTTCACCCGTGTTCACCGCTCTTTTATTGTCAATATCAGCTCCATCAACGTTATTGAGGATAATGCGATTATCATTAAAACGAAAGACGGGGCAAAAACTATTCCCATCGGGAAATCCTATAAGGATAAACTCATGGGAGATATTAACCTGATCATAAAATAAAAGCGGGTCCCGGAAGTTATTCTCTCAGGTACCATTTCGAAAATTATGCGCTGTTTATCGATCATTTTACTGATTATCACAGATATATTTGCTATTGCAGGCACTGAAGGCAGCTTCCTGTCGGAGCAGGAAGAATACCTTGCAAGAGAATATGAAGAACTGATGGCCCTGCAACCTGAAAAACGACATGAAGCAGCAGACATTTTCTATGATCATTTTATAAATTGCATTCAAAATGACAGCTCTTTTAATTACGCGTTTTCAAAACTCAGCAACATAGGTAAGATCTATTCCGGCGACAACCTGATGCGGATCTATACATGGAATATCCCTGTAAACCTGAATGAAAACAGTTATTATGGAGTGGTGCAATACCATTCGAAACCGCAGAAAAAAAATTTAATATACCTCCTGAATAAATCCGGTGATAACATATTGTTGCCGCCTGATCAAAAATGGGAATCCAAACTATATTATAAGGCCATCGAAACCCGGCATGACGGACGACGATATTATACGCTGCTGGGCTATGATATGAACACTCCCCTTTCCAACAAAAAATCGGTAGAGGTAATTTACTTCGATGAGAATGAAAATCTCGTTTTCTGCCATGACAAAATCAAGGTGAACCAGAAATTAGTGCCGAAACTGGTCTTTGAATACAATGAAAAGGCCGCTATGGGACTTCAGTACAACGAAAAAATGAAGATGATAGTTTTTGATCATCTTTCTCCGTCGAAACCTTCACTTACCGGTCAGTATGAATTTTACGGGCCCGATTTTACCTACGATGGCTTACGGTGGGAGGATGGCGTGTGGAATTACCTTGAAAAAATTGATGTAACCAACTGAATTTTTTTCAGGATTGCTGGCCTGATACCTGTTTCTTAATGACTATATGACAGTACATCGCAGGTGGCATATGCTTTGATGGGCTTCCATCAATGTCGAACAAATAATTCTGATTTATGCAAACTGGAAAAATTGGCGTAACCACTGAGAATATTTTCCCGATCATTAAGAAATTTCTTTATTCCGATCATGAAATTTTTCTTAGGGAATTGATATCGAATGCCGTAGATGCAACACAGAAGTTGAAAACCCTGGCCAACATGGGCGACTTTAAAGGCGAACTCGGCGACCTTACCATACGGGTTAAAGCCGACAATAAAAAAGGTACCCTCACTGTCAGCGATCAGGGCATTGGGATGACACGTGATGAAATCGAAAAATACATCAATCAGATTGCCCTTTCCAGCGCAGAAGAATTTCTTGAAAAATATAAAAACCAGGCCAATGCTATTATTGGGCATTTTGGATTGGGGTTTTACAGTTCGTTCATGGTGTCAGATAAAGTTGAGATTATTACCAAATCCTACACTGAGGGTGCCAAACCCGTAAAGTGGACCTGTAAAGGCACTCCCGAATATACACTTGAAGAAGATGACAAAAAGGAAAACCGTGGAACCGATATTATCCTGCATCTCGATAAAGAATCAAAAGAATTCCTTGAAGAAAGAAAAATCGACGAGCTGCTGAAAAAATATTGCCGCTTTTTACCTGTTGAAATTGCCTTCGGTAAAGAGAAAGAATGGAAAGACGGTAAGGAAGTTGAACTTGATAAGGATAAGATCATCAACGATACAAATCCGTTGTGGACCCGGAAACCTGTAGACCTGAAAGATGAAGATTATAACAAATTTTACCGTGACCTGTATCCGTTCAGCGAAGAACCTTTGTTCCATATCCACCTGAATGTTGATTATCCTTTCAACCTGACAGGTATCCTTTATTTCCCAAGAATTAAAAACAATATTGAGATCCAGAAGAATAAGATCCAGCTTTATTCTAATCAGGTTTTTGTGACAGATAGTGTTGAAGGTATTGTACCTGAATTTCTCACGCTGCTCCATGGCGTAATCGACTCACCTGATATTCCGCTGAATGTTTCGCGCAGCTACCTGCAAAGTGATTCCAATGTAAAAAAAATATCAGCCCACATCACCAAAAAAGTCGCTGACAGGCTCTCTGAGATATTCAAGAACGACAGGGAACAATTCGAAAAGAAATGGGACAACCTGAAACTTTTCATTGAATATGGTATGATTACCGAAGATAAGTTTTATGATAAGGCCAAAGATTTTGCCCTTTTCAAAAACACTGATGGCAAATATTTCACTTTCGATGAGTATGAAAAACTTATCAAAGACAATCAGACAGATAAAAATAAATCGCTTATCTATCTGTACACAACCAATCCTCAAGAACAATTCAGTTTTGTAGACACTGCAAAAGCCAAAGGTTATGATGTGCTCGTGCTCGACGGACAACTTGACACGCACTTCATCAACCATATGGAGCAGAAATTCAAGGATTCAAGGTTCACGCGTGTGGATTCAGATGTTGTCGACAAACTTATAGAGAAAGGTGAAAACAAGGAATCCAAACTTACCAGCGAACAGCAAAACAGGTTAATCCCGGTATTTCGCAGTCAGCTTCCCGGAAAAGCAAATTATATCATCACCTTTGAAGCGCTGAGCGAAAACGATCATCCTATTATTATCACACAGGCAGAGTTTATGCGCAGAATGAAAGATATGTCGGCTTTGGGAGGAGGCGGTATGAACTTTTACGGCGAACTGCCCGACAGCTATACTATGGTTGTGAATGCAAACCATCCGCTGGTTCAAAGAATTAATGTCGACCTTGAAAAGAAAACCCTTGCCGAAATTCAAAAGATTGATGAAAAGATTAAACCACTGAGCGGTAACAAGGCTGATCTTGACAAAGCCAATAAGGATAAGAAACCAGAAGAGATCAAGCAGGAGGAGAAAGATCATCTTGAAGATCTGACAAAAAAGATCAAAGACCTTGAGGATAAGAAAGAGAAGGTACTTGAGAAATTCGGTAATGGCAATAAACTGGTAAAACAGATCATCGACCTGGCATTGCTGGCTAATGGAATGCTGAAAGGTGAAGATCTTTCGAAGTTTGTGAAGAGGAGCATCGATCTGATTTAGCAGGCATTCTGGGGCGTCCGGCCGATGCTGAAACCAGACACCGTTCTGTGATTAGCCGATGCTGAAACGAGTTCAGCATATCATTTTGGGGGGCGCTCCGGTAAGCCATCTCTTCCACACAGCCCATCTGTCGGATACGCTGAACCCGTTTCAGCGTCGGCCAAACCTTACCGCCAATCCATTCTGCCGGGCATCCTTACCCCAACAGCCCAACTCCATGCGATACGCTGAACCCGTTTCAGCGTCGGTTAAACCTTACCGGTCAATATAATCCTGAGTCCTCCTGAATTCCTGAAGTTCATATTCACTAAACCAGTCTGCTGCCAGATCAACCATATCAGGATTGTCAATCTTGATCAGGTTAATTTTCCAGTCACGATGCCAGTTCTTTAACTCCCTTTCTTTTACAATCGCCCGGCCAATAAAATCAAATCTTTCATAATACATCAGGTAAATGACTGAATACCTCCTGGTAAATCGACTGCCCAGACCTGCTTTATGTTCAAGTATTCTTCGGCGGATACTGTTAGTTACTCCTGTATAAAAAACAGTCCTCTTACTATTGGAAAGTATATAAGCGTAACCCTCCTTCATAGGATGAAATATAACGTTTTTGGTGTACATCGCAAATAGTTCCTACCGATTAATCTAGCCAATGCTTAAACAATTATAGATTCCGTGGTGTGCATAGACGATGCTGAAACGAGTATAGACACCGAGGTAGCCGATGCTGAAACAAGTTCAGCATATCATTTTAGGGGGCGCTCAGGTAAGCCATCTCTTCCACACAGCCCATCTGTCGGATACGCTGAACCCGTTTCAGCGTCGGCCAAACCTTACCGCCAATCCATTCTGCCGGGCATCCCTAACCCAACGGCCCAACTCCATGCGATACGCTGAACTCGTTTCAGCGTCGGCCAAACCTTAACGAATATCCATATACTCATCGGCTGAACCTTAACTAAACTCACTTCAAAATGTTTACCTTTGCACTCCAGTAAACAAAAAGCAATATTAACAACACATGGAATTTCTTTCTTCACGTATTAAAAACATGACCCCATCGGCCACTGTGGCCATGAATGCCGCCACAACCGAACTAAAATCAAAAGGCATCGATGTAATAAACCTCAGCGTAGGTGAACCTGATTTCTTTACTCCAGATCATATAAAAGACGCAGCTAAGAAAGCTATCGATAATAATAAATCTTTTTATCCTCCTGTCCCGGGCTTTCCTGAATTGCGCAAGACCATTTCTGAAAAGTTAAAAAGGGAAAACAATCTGGACTATGCCCCTGATCAGATCGTTGTTTCAGTAGGTGTCAAGAATGCGCTTGCCAATGTAATCCTTTGCCTGATCGACAAAAATGACGAGGTAATCGTTCCGGCTCCATTCTGGGTCACTTATACCGAACTGGTTAAACTTGCCGAAGGGAAAAATGTGATCATCAATGGTGAGCTGAAAAATAAATTCAAGGTTACCGCCTCGCAGATCGAAGAAGTTATTACCCCAAAAACGAAGGCCCTGCTTCTATGCTCACCTTCAAATCCTGCAGGAAGTGTTTATACAAAAGATGAACTTGCCTCTATTGTTAAAGTATTAGAAAAACATCCTCAGGTTTTTGTAATTGCAGATGAGATCTATGAGCATATCAATTTTATGGGAAAGCATGAATCTATTGGCCAATTTGAATCCATAAAAGACCGCGTGATAATCCTCAACGGCGTATCCAAAGCCTATGCCATGACCGGCTACAGGATTGGTTATTCTGCATCGCCCGGGTGGCTTGCAAAGGCATGCGTAAAATTACAGGGACAGCTTATTACAGGACCTGCAACCATAGCACAATCGGCGGCCATTGAGGCAATGAACGGCGACCAGTCGTGTGTGAAAGATATGCTGAAAGCTTTTATCAGAAGGAAAAACCTGATCGTGGAACTTTTAAAAGGAATCCCTGGTTTTGAAGTAGCTGAACCCGACGGGGCATTCTATGTATTTCCAAGGATCGATTCCTATTTCGGTAAATCTTCCGGAAACCGGAAGATCAATTCCTCCAACGATTTCTGCCTCTACCTTCTCGAGGAAGGCCATGTAGGCACCGTTCCAGGTGAAGCATTCGGAGATCCCACCTGCTTCAGGATCTCATTTGCGACTTCAGATGATAATATCAGGGAAGCAGTGAAGAGGATGAAGACTGTCCTGGCAAACCTAAAGTAGCCCATCAGTCGGATATGCTGAACTCGTTTCAGCATCCGCTATTTCGGTATGCCCTTTAATTGGATATGCTGAACTTGTTTCAGCATCCGCTATTTCGGTATGCCCTTTAATTGGATATGCTGAACTTGTTTCAGCATCCGCTATTTCGG
>Ga0123335_1008034_pt1 | contig 11526 bp, 2 predicted proteins | sample BiotimSIPDNA_2_FD_89707 | JGI IMG/M metagenome (GOLD analysis project Ga0123335, IMG submission 89707) | Anaerobic biogas reactor microbial communites from Washington, USA - Biogas_R2 time_0 SIP DNA | ecosystem: Engineered > Bioreactor > Anaerobic > Unclassified | place: Washington, USA... | reverse complement strand
GCCCCATTGGACATACTTGGTGGCAATATCGTTGCCGCAGACGCTCTTGACAAAGCGCATCCCGAGAATGTCGAATTCGTCCTGCGTCTCCGTGCTTCCCAGGCCGGGATAGCAGGCGCCGACGATGACGTGGCCGGCTTCGCCCGGCAGCGGCGTGAAGTCAACCGTGAAGCGGCCGTCAGCGTCGCTGGTCACCGGCAGAATCCGCGGGACGCCATTGACGATGACGTACACGTCCGCGTTGACCTGGCCGACCGGCTCGTCCGAGTCAATCCGCAAGGTGCGGCCAGCCAACGTCACCGGCTGCCCCATCAGGGACGTCACCTGGGCCGGGTCAGCCAGCTCCACCGTCGCCCGGTATGATGCCTCCACGGTGAATTTCTCCGACCAAGTGGTATTATTGAGCAGGCTGACTTCGCGCAGGGTGCTGCGCGGGTTGACCACGACGGCGAAGCGCCAGTTGGCGCCAGGCGCCATCTCCAGCGGGATGTTGAGGCGCAGGCTGGCGCTCTGGCCGACCTCCAGGCCGCCGATGTAGTTCGTCTCCAGAATCCGATTCTGGTCGTTGAGAATGTCATTGGCGCTGGCGTGGACAGCCAGGGGGATGTTGCCGGCCATGGGCATCCGGCCCTGGTTCTTCAAGGTCAACTCCAGCTCATAGACATCGCCGCCAGACAGCGGCTCAGCCGGTGCAGCCACCGAGGTGACCACATAATCCGGGAAGCTGAGGTCGCTGACCACGACCCAGCAGGTGCCAGGTGTGTACTTGACTCCGGGCTCGTCCGGCGGCTCGTCGTTCGTGTCGGCATATACGGAGATGAGCTGGTTGCCGTCTTCCTCATTGTCATTCCAGGTGGCGATGTCCACGGTCGTCTGGAGTTCGCCGGCCGGTATCTCGACTTCGATCACGGACTCGCCGTTCAGCCGGAACTCGAATTCGCTTTTGTCCGGCACGCCGTCCACAAGTGCTGACAGCGTCACGGTGATGGCCGGGAGACCGTCGCCGGTGCGGTCGTTGCGGCGAACGGTCAAGGCGTTCGGATACAGCTTCTCGTTGTCCGGGGGCAAGGGTTCCTGCATGGTGGATGGGTTGACCGTCACCTGCAAGGCCGGGCCGTCATTGTCATAAATCGCCAAGTCGGCGAAGATTTCCGCGCCCGAGCTCGGGGCACCGCTGCAATTGCAGCTTGTGGGGACGGAGACCAGGCCATTCAGGCGGACAATGCGGCCGCGGCCCAGCACGGTCTCGCCGTCTTCCGCCAAAATCTCCGTATTCTCGCGCAAGTCATTGTCAATCACCCCAATCATGAACTGGACGCTTTCGCGCCCAGCTGGGATGGTGATCGAGAGCGGGAAGATAAGTGCGCGCACCTCGCTGGGGGTGAAGGCCACCGTGATGCTTTCGCGGCGGTCGGTCTCTCCGCCGGGGACGCGCGGCAGGCGACGCAGTGTCGCCACGGTTGCGGAGGGGCCAGCGCCTTCCGAGACCTCGCCCGGCGAAAAGCTCAATTCCAAGTCCGGGATGTACTTGCTGTATTTGCCAGTGAAGCTGTGGCGTTGGTTGGCGGCGACGGTGACAGTCGCGCCTTCGCCCTGGTCCAGGATCAGAACGCTCGGGCGATGCCAAGTCTCAAAGCCCGAATCGTCCACAACCTGCGAAAATTCAATTTCATACTCGCCCTGCTCCAGGACGACGGAGGCGCCGCTGCCCAGCCATTCCCCGCCCGGGTAGCCGGTCTGAGGATTGGCCTTGACGCGCCACTTTGCTCCGATATTGCTCGGATTAAGCCAGCCGACCAGCGTGCCGGTGGTAATCTTGCTGTATTGGAAGTCCCAGACCAGGTTCTGCTGCGGCAGCACTGTGCGGGTCTGGCCGTCCTCCGGTGGCAGACTCCAGCCATACTGCCCGTAGAACTGCAAGAGGCAGTCCCTGCCAGCGTCGTCCTCGACGTCGAAGACGACCTTCTGGCCGCTGGCCAGCCAGGCTGTCCAGGGAAATCCCCAACGCATGGTCGGAGGCTCCTCGCCGGGAGTGCTGGAAGTCAGATTGACAATGACGCTTGAGGTGCGCACAAATTCGGCCTCATACGTCTTTACGCCCTCGGCAACTTGAAAATTGCGCACGGCCGAGGTCGAACCGTCGCTCCAGCGCACGAAGCGGACATTCGGCTGGGGCGTCGCTGCAATCTGAATCCACTTGCCGACATGGAAGTTCGGCCCGGACTGGGCAGGTGCGCCTTCGTAGGTCATGGCGACCTCGCCCCAGGCTTCCTGACCGGGCTTGACGCTGCAATGGATCGTGGCGCGTTGCGCAAACACGGCCGTGAAGGTGCAGGAATGGTCGATCACCATATCCGTGACAACGGGATTTTTGGAGCCGTCCCAGGTCCAGCGCACAAAGTCACAGCCAGGGTTGGCGATGGCCTGGTAGGAAATCTTGGCGCCAGCGTCAACCACGGCTGAATAGGCACCAGTGTCGGGGGCGAGGGTGAATTCGGCACCGCCGTCATCCGTGATGGCGACCGTGCCGAGCTGCTGCTGTTCCGGCTGCACGACGACGTTGCAGACGCGCACAAACATGGCCTGCAAATTGATGCGGTTGTCGATGATGTCGCCCACCTCAAGGACGCGCTCCGCCGGCGCGGCCGGGTCGTCAAGCCAGCGGTCAAACCGATAGCCGTTATAGGGAACCGCAGTGACTGTCACCGGGAATTCATCATGCAGCTTCTGGCCAGTGCCGGTGAAGGAGCCGCCGCCGGTCGGAGCCGAGGCCGAAACGCTGATTACCGGCTGATACAAAGCCGTAAACTCCTGATTGTCAACGTTAACGATGTGAATGGTGCGGCTGGGTTCCGTACTGCCGCTGTCCTCCCATTTGACGAATCTGTAGCCATAAAGGGCTATGGCGGTGATGGTCAGGTCTGTGTCTATATCGGGGGTGAAGACATTGGTGACGCCGCCGCCGGGCTCGCCAGTGACGATATTCTTGGCTTTCAGGGTGACCATGCCGGTTTTGACAAACTGGGCGGTGTAGGCGTTGTCGCCAGGCACGATGTAAACCGAGCGGCGCGGGTCGGCGCTCTCATTGTCCAGCCATTTGACAAAACGGTTGTTTGGGTCAGGAATGGCCTTGATATTGACTTGGGCGCCGATGTCATGGTGCTGACCCGGCTGGTAGTCCTGCCCATTGACCTGGAACTTGCCGGTGCCGTTGCCGGCCGGGTCGACGTGCAGGGTCAGGGGCACCTGGGCGACAAATGACGCCGTGAACTGGTAGGACGGATAGTTCCTGAGAGCCACCGTTATCTCGGCATCGACGCTGCTATTGCTATTGCCGCCATACTGCCAGTTCCAACGCTCAAACCGGTTGATGTCCAAGGGCGTGGCCTTGAGCCAGACGGTCAAACCAACGTCGATATTTGCGCTCCCGCTCTCGTCAAGGAGAATCGCCTCGCCGTCGCCATTGTCCTTCCGCACTTGCAGCAGGCCGCGGTTTTCCTGGCCGGCCGCAGTCCGTACCGTCAGGCGCGTCTGCTTGTAGAACGTCGCCTGTGGAGCAAAATGCTTGGTACGGTTCCAGTCGAGCGTGACCGTCAAGTCAGAGCCATTGACCTGGGCGACCTCGACCGCATCCTGGTCAAACTGCCATCCAGCAAAACGATACAACTCCGGATACGCGACGCTTATAGTATAGGTAATAGTTCCGTCGGGATTAAGTTCGGTCAGTTTTCCCTTGCCGCTGGTGAACGTGATTTCGCTGGCATCGCCGGTGTTGGCGACATTGGCCTGCGGCGCGGAATCAAGGCACCTGGTGAAATTGCCTTGCAGGGCAATGTCCTGGCTGCAGACGATGGTGCGGTCGATGTCGGCAACGCCGTCGCTCCAGCCGGTGAAGACATATCCTTCCAAAGCCTCAGGCCGGAATTTGAGTTCGGTGTCCTTGTCGACTAGTTTGGCCTCGGTGTACTCGTCCTGCGCATAACCATATCGCTGCGGCCACCAGCCGCCTTCGCTGAGGGTGACCTGGACTTGAACCGCTGCTATCAGTACGACCTTGAAGTCGTTTTCGGCCTGGTCGCCATCCTCGTCAGCGCGGATTTGGAACTCCACCTGCGTCTCGGTGCCATACTGCACGTATTGATCGTCGTCAGGTTCATAGCGCTGCCATTCCACCAACACATATCCCGGCGCCGGCTCGACTCGGAACTGCACCCTATCGTTGACGGACATGCGTTCGGTTCCCAGGAAGGGTCGCCACTCGGTGGTCGCATAGCTGACTATGCCGGCGCCAGGCGGCTCAACCGTCACTTTGGGCGTAGCCTTAGGGGCACCAACGATGAAGCGATCCAGCTTCAGCTGACTGATATTGGGCTGACTCGCCCAGTAGTCATCAAACGAAAGCGTGCCGGACAGCCAGCCGCCTTGAGTTATTTCAGTGTCCGATGTCTGCCAGTCTTCTTGATGTCCATGACCCGACCAGCCAAGATGCCCGACCATCCAGAAATGCCACTCGCCAGCGTCATTGAAACCTGGGTTGGCCAAGGTTGAGACCAGACGCCAGCGGAAGCCGATCTTGTCCGGCACTTCATTTTCCGGGTAATGGACATAGACTTCAAGAACAGCCTGGTCGAAGGCTTTTTCCGGATATGGCCCGGCTTGCAAGTAGCGGTTGCCATTGGCTTCCTCGATCACCTGCCACCTGGCTGGGTCGCGGAGCACGAAAATCGCGTCAAAGCAATCCAGGATTTCGCTGAGTTCCTTGGCATTGCGGAACGTGAAACGGGTGACGCCGCTGCAAGGCGTCATTCCCCGGAAAACGCGGGCGCTGACGGTGACGTCGCCAGTGGCGTCATCAAGCTCGACGGGGACGCCTTCATACAACAGGCCGGGGCTGGTAGCCGACGGCACAGCGTCGCCGACAGCATAGCGGACGGTCAGGCCCGGGTCGCCATAGGCGATCATCGTGAGTTGGAAGGGCTGGTTGAAGTACATGAACGCTGGCCATGGCATGTCGCCGCGCTCGAAATCCGGCTCCTTGGCCCGCTCGCCGCTAATGGAGAGCGTCGTCAGGCCGCGGTATATTCCGCCGTCAATCCATCCTGGCTGCCCCTGGGTAAAGAGGATGAAAGCCTGGCCGCCCAGGTCGCCGCCGCCAGCATTAGGCTGCGACCCCAGGAACACGACATGGCGCAAATCGTCGTAACCGTCAAACACGCCCTCGCCCAGCGTCGTCACCGACGCCGGGATGACGGCTTCGTCAAACCCAGAGCAGCCGCTGAAAGCATAGTCGCCAATGCCGGTGACAGGCAGCCCACCCAGTTCAGCAGGGACTTCCAGGGCAAATGGATTCTCCGGGTTCTGATTATTAACGTAGGCCATAACCGTGACGCTGGCGCCGCCCGGATTGACCACATAGCCGAAGTTGCCTTCCAGCTTCGTAAACTGAATCTGGTCGATATATGCCGCCCCGCCGGAAGGCCTGCCCGCAAAGCCCCAACCGACCTGGAAGTTGCCCTCAGGAATGACAACCGTGCACTTGACCCAGGTCTTAGGATTGTTCGTGTAGGAAGCAAGCTTCCGCACAGGAATAGGGCTGTCTATCTTGAAGCCATGCCAGATAGCGCTAGTCGGATCGTTCTCACCAAAGACGAGATTGATGCCTTTCCGATCCGGATAAATCCAGAACGAGAGCAGTCCCGGGCCGGTGACCTGTGCCAGCAGCTTTGTAATCCTGGGTGGGTTGTCCTCTGGGCCGCCAATATCGACCAGCACCGAACTGCCGCCGACCTTGAATTGGTTGGCGCTGACGCTCCAGTATTCCGAGTCTTCCACAGTGAAGTCCAGGGTGTAATTGTCAAGGGCGTCAGCATACTCGTTCCAGCGCAAATACGTCTTGGTCACCGTGCCGGAGCAGTGCTTGTACACGCCATTGACAAGGCGGACGGCGTGGGCGCGGAATGCTGTATTCATGGTCAAGCTGTATGTCCATTGCGCGGCGCCCGCAGCAAGGAAACCGCCGCTGCTTTGGCCAGGCGTCAAAATCGTCTGGACGAAAGTTGCGCCGTTGTCTTCCGAATGCTCGACCAGCAATTTGTCACCTGGCAAAGGCTGTTGCAACGTGAACGTCACCACGACGCTGTCAAGGAAAGTAGGCCTGCCTGTCGGCGTGGTCATCGTTGGCAGCAGGAGCGGCTCGCCGACGAGGGATTCGGTCTGATAGCCGCTGAACCGCCCTTCGCCGTCCAGAACTCCCGCCCAGGCGGCCTGGTGATTAGCCTGATAGACGACCCAGGCCTTGTCAAGGAGCTCAGGAACGCTGGCCATCCCCTCTTCCCCAACCACTGGCGGAGTTCCCATGAAAAACATGACTAAATTGTCGCAGAGGTCAAAGGCCAGATTTCCCACCGATATCACGCTGGCGGGAATGCGGACAGCCGGAAGGTCGATGCTGCCCACCTGGCCATCACCGGCCAGCATGCTTGGCGGCAAAGTCGTAATGCCCTCGGGGAGAATGCATTCACGCAGGCGGACATTGCCAGCAAAGCACCTATCGCCAAGGGTGATGTCGTTCCCGCCGCGGTCAGCGAACACGATGCTAGTCAAACCACTCCATTTGAACGCATTGACGCCGATTTCCTGGACGGTCGCGGGGATGACGAGCGAACGCAGCGCCAGGCAGTACTCAAAGGCCGACTTGGGGATGATTGCTAACGCCTCAGGAAACGCGATTTGCACCAGGCCAGAGCCATGAAAGGCCGATTCACCGAGTTCGGTCAAGCCTGCTGGCAAAGTCACCTGCTTTAAATTCTGGCAATAAGTAAACGCCCTTGCCCCAATGTTTCGCAGAGTTGAAGGCAGAGTCACCGAAGCCAGGGAGCTGAATGAAAAGGCGTCCGCCTCAATGCGCCGCAGTCCTTCGGGCAAAACCACGTTCAAACGGTTTTTATCGTCAGCAAAGGCGCCTTCGCCGATGCTAGTGACCGGCTTTCCCGCAAACGTCGCTGGGACATTCACCTCGGCAGCCAGGCCGCAGTATGCCCAAACCGCATAGCTCTCGCCGTCTTCATTGAGCTGGTACACACACCCATACTCGTCCGCAGGATGCCAGCACACCTCGTCAAGCAGGAAATAATGCTCTGCTTGACCGGGCTGGCTAGGAAATTTCCAATTTTCAAAGCACCACTGCACCGTGTTCTGATTGGCCAACGGAAGCTTCAACTGGTAGAAACCCCATTCGCCGACCGAACCCATGCTGACTTCAATGGCTTGCGAACGAACGTCATTGATGTAGAAACTGAGTTCGCCGTTCCCAGCGCCCTTTGCCCAGAAAGTCAGCAGCCCAGAGCCGGTCAAGGTAGTGCTCAACATGCTGCGGAGGACAGGATTGTCGAATGAATCGCTGTAGCCGATGGCGCCGGAACGGGCTGCGGCCACGCCGTCATGCGTTGCTCCAGGCCCCGTCACCACAGTCCACGGGCAAGGCGGCTCCTGCGTGCTATAGGAGGTGAACTCCAACACGCCCCCAGGCGCGTTAAGCGCCTCATCCAACGTCGTCTGAGCCTGCATCAGACGACCGCTCAACATGACCAACACTAGAAGACACGCACACGAAAGATAGAATCGGTTGCTCATCTTGCTTCCCCCATAGCCTTGTAACTGCCACACGCCAAATTATACAACAATAGACGCCGTGTCGACATGGCCGTGATGATGCCGACGCAGGCTTGAAAAAAATTCCACGGAAACAGAACCTGATCGTCAGTCCCCGACGACCACACCTCACTTTTCAAAAACGACCTGGTCAAGAGGCATCCGAAAAGCCCAACTTGACATCTTGCGCTTCTTCATGGGCATGGTGCCGACGTCCATTTTGTTGAGGCGTCCAAGCATACCAAGGCAAGGAGATGCAAAAGACAGAAAAAAATATCACAAGTTTGATGTTTTACAATTCGGTGAAAAAAATTTTATGAAAAGCTAACAATGGCCAGCGATTGATGCGAGGGGCGAGGGTCTGAATGCGGAATGCGGAATGCGGAATGCGGAATGCTGAGGCGCATTTGTCATTCATCGTTCATCAGCTGCAGCGCCAGGTACCCCGGGTAACGCGCTTTAGTGGACAGCGAGTTCAGTTCTTGCGATGATCATTTCCTGCCATTTTTTGTCAAGGGTGGTGAAGCGTGCCGACCATCCCGAGATTCTTACAGACAGGTTGGGGTAACGTTCTGGATGGAGTTGTGCGTCACGAAGAATGCGGCTGTCCGCGACGTCAATTTGCAGATAGGCTCCGCCTTGCTCCACAAAGGTCTTCATGAATGCGACGAGGGAGTCCAACCCCGCTTCACCTTGGATTGCGGATGGGTGGAGCTTCATGTCTAGCGGAGTTCCGTTGCTGAGCTTGGTGAAGTCGTGTTTGCAGAACGAGTTGATGACGGCGGTTGGCCCGTGCTTTTCGGTTCCTGGCGTCGGAGACAGGTTTGGAGCAAGGAGGATTTCACGCTTAGCACCAAAGGCGGTTGCCAAGCGTTTTGGAGCGAAGGCGAGCTCGCGCCCAAAGGTCGAGATGCCGACAGGGGTGAGGACTCCAGACGGTGTCGAGGTCTGCTTTGAGTAGATTTGGACGTATGCGTCGAAGACCTGCCTGGCGAATTGATCCGCCTGGTCGTTGTCGTTTCCGTAATACTCGATTGAGGATGCGACTTGGACTCTGAGTTGTTCGTTGCCCTCCCAGTTGTCCAGCATGCACTGCCGCAATTGATCCAAGGTGACGAGCCTGTCGTTGAAGACGAAGACATTGATGGCGTGGAACGAGTTTGCGACATCTGGGAGACCGCCAGCATGGGCTGCCCGAACTGAGTAGCGCGCACCGCGATTGGCGTACGATTTGCCACGCTTGATACAATCATCAACTATGATTGAGAGGACAAGCGCTGGGTCGCTGGGGTCAGAGAAAGCATTGTCCTGGGTTTTCGCGAGACCTTCAGCGTGCTTTGCCATCAGGTCTTTCCAGGCGTCAAAGAGTTGCTGAGTCGAGGCGAACTGCGGCCAGGAACTCGGTTGGTTTCGTAGCGTTTCATCTTCGCCAAAGAGCGCATGTTGGAAGATTTGGAGCGCGTCGAAGGGGATGTAGCCGAAGGCGGTCTTGCCTCCGATGATCGTTTCCCAACAGCCGTCGTTGGTGAAGGCGAATGCCTGCTCCCCATAGCCGAAGTTTTGCAGAGCCTGAAGGACGATGTCCTCATTGTAGATAGAGACGATGCCACCGCCATGACGCTGAACCGAAGCGATTTTTCGTAGAATCGAATCCGGAGTGCGCTTGTTGATGCGTACGGCAATGGGGTAATCAGAGATGTGCAACTCTTCAACGACGTCCAAAATAAGCTCGGCGACAGCGGGATCAATGTCCTGCTTCCCGGAATCGTCAACGCCCAGAAGAATGATGTTTTGGTAGTGCTGCGCGTCACCCGAGCCTTGCTGGATGCCTTTCCATTCGGTTCCCTTGATCCAAAAATGCGCGATGAGTTCACGCGCTTCGTCAAGAGTGATTCGACCTTGAGCCAGGTCCTCTTTCAAATACGGCGCCAGCAATTGGTCGATTCGCCCGAGACCAGACCAGTTTCCGCAGAGCCGTTGGAATTCGAAGTGGAACCAAAATGCCTGCAGTGCTTCATAGAAATTGGTTGCAGGGTATTCTGGGACTTGCTTGAGGACCTTGAGGATGGGTTGCGCGTAATTGGATGCATCCGGCAGCTCGTCCACCAGGCGTCGATGCCAGATTCGCATGGCGTCGACGACCTCCAGGCAAGCATCAAGGAAGTCATATTCCTCTTCGGTATGCTGTGGAGCGGCGAGTGATTGGCGGATTTCTGCTTCGAGTCCAGAGAGTCCAATAGTGACTGCTTTTGCGAGGTTCGCAGTCGTATGGCTATGTCCTCGGAATCGCCCGCCTGGCATGGCGTGTTGAACACCCTGCAAATACGTTGCCGAGCCGACCAGACGCTCCTGCGGCAGGATGCAAAGTGGCGCGTTCTCGGCGATTTTCCTTGCGTTTTCAGCGTACTGCCTGGGGAGCGTCCGTCCGCCAGGCTCGTCCAACTCGAAGTTGCAGGTGGCAATTCTGTCCTTGATTTTGGATGTATTCAGGTAAAGCTTCGCCAGTTGGAGGGTTTCCTGGGAGAGTCGATTAGGGACTTCATAGCCAAGATAATGCAATGATTTCATAACTTCGGGTTCGCGAGATTGTGGACTTACTGGTAGAGGATGGATTCAATGCCGCAGAGTTCCATGAACCTCTCAATTCGCGTAGAAACATAGCTGTCGTATGCCTGGCCAACCCGACCAGCCGCCACCGTGACTATCTCGCTACGCTTACCAGCGCACGTTCGCGGACATGTAAACAATAAGCCGGAATCTCAAAATGCAAGTCGCCCCTCGGAATTCCACAAACACTACAAAGGCATTTCCAAAAACCGAATCATTGATTATCAAACACTTACAAAAGCGAACCCAAAAACACTCCACCTCAAAAAAACTTTTTTGGATTTTTTCGCGCGAAAGTTAGGCTAGAGCAACGGAAAGCGGACACGGGCTTCCCACCCGCGCCGCTTCCCTCAGCGCCGCCTTCTCATTGCCAGAACCAGGCCGCATTGCCCGCTGGCAGCTTCCCTCCAGGCGGGATCAGGACGAAGACGCTTCCATTCCATGCCCAGACCAGCACGTCTTCAGGCACGACATAATCTTCTGCCGGCGGGCCAGCCATGACCCAGCCCTCGTCATTTGGCGGCATCCAGGCTGGCAGGTCAAAACGCTTGAGACCTTGCAAGGCAACCTCTTTGCCGTCGCGGTTGAAGACCCAGAAGGATTCGCCGTAGCCGGGCTCGCGCCCCCGCTGGATTTGCATTGTCGAATGCTTGAACGCCATCACGCCCAAATTCGCCCAGGCAGCGGCTGATTCGTCGGTCAGGTTGTCAAGGCTCAGAACCGTCATGCTCCAGCCGACGGGGATGACTTGGACATTATGCCGGATTTCAGCCTTGACATCACCGGCAAAATTGACTTCATAGTTGCCTGCCTCATTGCCGGCGATGGTGAATCCATCATCAATGGTCACGAGCCAGACGCCGACCTTGCTTTCGGCGAAGCTGGCCGTGGCGTCCGCCATTTCCAGGGCGTCGCCGTCAATGACGCCGGGGAAGACAAAGTCGCGTACCGTCGCAACGGCGGTGCCGTCGTAGACCTTGTCTTCAGCCGTGAACGCGACCACAATCGCCTTAGGAGTGATGGCAGCCGTCACATTGTCAGCGAAGGCGATGGCGTAGTTGCCATCGTCATTGCCGGTCACGATGAAGCCCTCCTCGATGGCCACGGCCCAGGCGCCGACCTTGCTTTCGGCGAAGCGAGCCATGAAGGTCGCCATTGCCAAGGCGTCGTCTGGGATAACGCCGTCGAAGACGAAGTCCCGTACCGTAGCAACGGTTGTGCCGTCGTAGACCTTATCGTCCGCCGTGAACCCGACTGTAATCGCCTTGG
>Ga0123335_1008033_pt1 | contig 11527 bp, 14 predicted proteins | sample BiotimSIPDNA_2_FD_89707 | JGI IMG/M metagenome (GOLD analysis project Ga0123335, IMG submission 89707) | Anaerobic biogas reactor microbial communites from Washington, USA - Biogas_R2 time_0 SIP DNA | ecosystem: Engineered > Bioreactor > Anaerobic > Unclassified | place: Washington, USA... | reverse complement strand
AGGGAGACCACATAAGACCGTAGCTCAGACAGCCTGAGTATCTCGATGGCTCTCTCTGTAGCCTCCTGGCCTGCCTTGTCCCTGTCCAGAGCCAGCAGAATTTCTCTTGTCCTGTTGGATTGTAAGGCCTTGACCTGAGCAGGAGAGAGAGAAGTCCCTCCCATCGCCACTGCCTTGAGTCCCATACTCTGAAGATAGAGAGCATCCAGAGGACCTTCCACCAGGATGAGCTGCTCCTCTCCTCTGGCAGAAGCCATCCCCACCAGGCCCTGGCCCTTCTGGAGTCCTGCTGAGTAAAGATAGGGAGGGAGACCTCTGGCCTTCAGCTCCTCTCTGTTTAGAAGAGACCTGGCTGCTATGCCTATGGCTCTGCCGGCTGGATCTCTCCAAAGCAGTGTTAGCTGATGAGTCTCTCCAAGACCTTTGAGGAGAAGGCCTGAGTCCCATAGCTCCTTTTGGCTGTAACCTTGCCTGAGAAGCTCCTGCTGTAGGCTGTCTTTGGAGACATAGGCCCCTAACTCCATAGCCTCCACTTCGCCCAAGTTGTATCCCCTCTGGCCTAGATAGTCCAGAACAGGGACAGCCCTACTCTCAGAGACATCTGCCAGCAGCTCCTCCACAAAGAGCTTTTGAGCAGCCTCCAGCAGGCTGGCTCTTTGAGTATAGGAGCGATAGGCTTGACTGTCTGCTCCTGAGACCTCCACGCCGGCTGCATCAGCCAGGAAAAGCAGAGCCTCTCTGAAGTCCAGCCTCTTGATCTGCTCCAGGTACTTAATCCAGTCTCCTCCCTTCTGACAGCTCCAACACTTCCAAAGAGGCTCTCTGCTCGAATAGGAGAAGTGGTCAGGCTTATGGCAGAAGGGACACTCTACCAGAGTCTCCTGACCTCCCTTCTGCCTATGCCTCTTCCCTGGTAAGTCCTGGAAGAGCTCCTCCTGGTAGCCTCTGGCCAGCAGAAGGTTATACAGATTCTCGATGTCTACAGTCTGCTTAGCCATAGGCTTTATCCTGCCAGAGTGTCCTCTGCTGCTGCTTGGCTGGCTCTCTCTCCTGAGGAGCAGCGATATAGGCCACATAGTCTGGATCTGCCGGCTTCGCCTTCTCCCTGTTCACAAAGATGAGCAGCTTGCTGGTGGGACTGATACTCCCTACCAGGTACTCATCTCCTGCCTCAGTCCCTTCCTTCCAGAGACCTGTCAGTCTTACTAGTCCTGTATCGTTTTTAGCCATCTCCCCTCCAAAATTGTACCATCTTGACTCCTTACCAGCTTGCTGTCTTACCAGCTTGCTGTCTAGCTGGCTCTAGGAGCGTTTTTTAGACACTACCCCATACTATTTGACCTAGAGCATCAGAAAGGCCCCTTGTAGGCCCTCCTAGAAGGCGATAAACTGCTCGGCTCCTGCCTCAACTCTGTCCAGGTTATGGAAGTAGATTAAAGTAGTATCAGAGCTGGAGTGTCTGGCCATCGCTTGAGCCTGGTGGAGGCTGGCTCCTCCCAAGATGCTCAGTGTTATGGCTGTATGTCGTAGACTGTGAGCAGTAAGCTGCTTGGAGTCCAGGCCCACATCCCTGAAAGACTCCTTGACTATCCTGGAGATGCTCCTGGTAGTAAGAGCCTGGCCTTTGTTTCTGTCAGAGTGAGAGCAAAAGACCGGAGCATTTTCCTGAAGCTTGCCTCTGGCTTTCAGATAGGCCCTGACCGGCTTCTCTGCTTCTGGAGTCAGCAGGACAAAATCATCCTTTGCATCTCTCCCCTTCCCTTGTACCCAGAGGACAGGCTTTCCTGACTTCTGCCTGATGTCTGAGACCATCGCTCTGGAGACTTCTACATCTCTCAGCCCTGTCCTGGCCATCAGGTTTATCATGGCATAGTCCCTCAGTCCATCCAGGCCTGACCTGTCCAGGCTGTCCAGGATCTCCCTGAGCTGCTCTTTGGAGAGCGGCTCCTTCCTGTAGCCTCTAGGCTTCTGGAGGCCCTTGACTCTGGCTATATTGGGATATATCTTCATCGCTTCCAGCCACTCAAAGAGCTTTCGCACTACTGAAAGATAGCTGTTGATAGTGTAGACACTGAGTCCTTGATCTAGGAGAGACTGCTTGTAGGCCAGGATGTCCTGCTGCTCGAATTCCCTGGAAGCCAGCTTTTCCAGCCTGGCTGTCTCATCCATCCAGGAGAGAAACTGCCTGAGCTGTCTCTCATAAGTAGCCTTGCTGGACAGAGCTACATCCATACTGGCTAGAAACTCCCTAGTTAGCCTGGTCCACTCCTCCTGAGACTGGATGTCTCTTTGCTTCTGTAGGACTATCGCTGTATCTGCCATCTGATGACTCCCTTCTCTCAAGTCCCTGTCTTGTCTATTATTGTACTGCCTATGTCGTTATATGTCAAGTTATGTATAATAATGTGTATTACTGACAAAGATAGGGATAAGACTCTTCTGGAAGCAGAGCAGCCAGCCCTAAGCTGGCTGGCTCTGCCAGGCTTAAAGCTGCTTTAAACTGCTTTATAAGTGCTTCAATTTTCTAGCTTTGTTTATTCCTGCTACTTATGTACCACTTATAGGCTACTTATGTGTTAGTTATAGGCTACTTATGTACTCGACAAAAAAAGGCTTTGCGCTAAAAGTGGTCTCTATTTGCGCTAAAAGTGGTCTCTATTTGCGCTAAAAGTGGTCTCTATTTGCGCTAAAAGTGGTCTCTATTTTCAATACAAAAAGGGAGCAGGCTTCTCCCTGCTCCCTCTGTCCTACTGCCCTCTCTTTACTCTGCTAAGGCTTCTGGTGGAGGATATCCCCACCAGCCTGCTACCACTACCTGGCTCTAGTAGCTCCACTAGCATGGCTGGTGTAGGCAGAGTCTCACGCTGCTCTAGTTCTGCGATTTCTCCAAGAGCCAGCTCTAGCAATGTCGCTATAGTCTGCCAGTGTCCTCCATTGCCAACAAACCATAAGGCCCTAGAGACAAGCTCTCCTGCTCTGTTGCTCATCGCTCCCCCCTCCCCCACTCTGCTTTATCGCTGGTGGGGACATCCACCACCACACCACCACCACCACCACCACCAGAGATGGCCCTTCTCAAGGCCGCTCCCTTCGCTGTCCAGGAGGCTGGCTCATTGCCGGCTGTCCTCAGAATATACCCTAGAGCCAGGAGCTGAGTCAGCAGTTTCATGCTTTGAGTGTCAGAGAGTCCTGCCTCCATCAGACCGCGCTTGCTCAGCCTCTCAGACCTGGCGACGATGGCAAGCTGCTCTGGAGTGACATCCAAGTCCTCATAGATTGTTTTGGAATAGCCATTGTTAGCCTTTGGATCTGTCCACTGGATGGAGATGACCGTCTTGTCTGCCTGAGCTCCCTGCTCCTTCGCTGCTCGATATCGCTCTCTAGCCAGGTATGCTCCTCTAGTCCAGTTTATAGCTTCGATGGATCTCCATGCCAGCAGAATGGACCAGCCAAGACCACCAGCCAGCAGGCCCCACTTCGCTGGCCAGCCTGCCACATTGCACAAGACCAGAGCCAGAATGGTTATAACCAGCCCACAAGAGAAGGCGATAACACCAGCCTGGCCCACTGGCACAAGGACACCAGCCTGAAAGGTGATAGGCTGCCAGCTCTCCCTCTGGATATCAGAGTATTGTCCCTGGTTTGTTCCATATCGCTCTCGATCATACATGATGAGCCTCCTTGTCCCTTCGCTTTCCTGTCCAGAAGCCTATCACCAGGCCAGCCAGGAGGACTCCTGCCAAGATAGACACATTGCCAGAGACAGCATAGAGTGTGACAAGATTTCTGTCAGCAGCTATGGACAGAGCAGCCTGCTTGAGGATGGCCTGCTCTCCTCTGGCCACTGCCAGAGCTGCTTCAGCATCAGCCTCAGCAGCAGCAGCCTCATCAGCTTTAGCTTGAGCCAGGAGCCTGTCTGTCTCTAGCTTGGCTGTATAGGTCTGCCAAAGCTCCTCTACTTGTGTGACTGCAAAAGCACATGCCAACAAAAGCACTACACCTAAAACGACTCCCAAACCTTTCATCTTGACCTCCTCTGCTTTGAGTTTATAAAGGTTATGTTGCAAAGGCTTGACCTCCTCTGCAACAGTAAGGGAGTGTTCAGGCACTCCCTTACACTGACAACAAAAAAGCTCTCAGTAGGCTGCTGCTTTGCCTGGCTGAGAGCTTTGATATAATAGCTCCTAGTCTCTGAGCAGCTACCACTGTTCTGAGATTAGACAGCTCTGGGAGCCTTCAACTCCTGGAGCTGTCGTCATTCTGTCTACTGTCTTATTCTGCTGATAATGTCCTGTGAAGTTATACTACCACTCTGCTGGCCTGCTGTCAAGCTGTCTTACTGGTATTCTGGTATAGAGTCTTACTGTTTTGCTGCTTATCTGTAAATGTTTATAGATAGGCTGGTATGCCGGCTTACTGCTTTGACAGAACACTGGCAAGCTGGCTCTCTTTGTCCTTAGCCTTTAGCTCATCCAGAGCAGTCTGTAGAGCTATCTCGACTATAAGAGACTTGGAGACCTTGCCTCTGTTCTCCTGGCTGGCCAGTCTCCTGAGCTGGAGCCATCCAGCTTCCAAAGCATCCAGAGTAGCAGGAGACAGGTAGAAGGTAGCTTTGACCTTGCCATCTGTTGACTCTGGTGGGGCTGCCGGCTTCCTGGCTTTCTGCTCTGCTGGCTTGACAGCCTGCTTCCTTGCTGGCTTGCTGGTAGGCTGGCCTACTGGCTGAGTGATAGCCTGGCTTGCTGTCTGCTCCTCTGCCTCTGGCCTGGCTGGTGGAGAAGCTGCTGCTGGTATCTCTCCTAAAATCTCCCCCAAGACATCTGGAGTCTCTCTTCTTTTAGCCATCCTCTAGTATCCTCTCTGTAAGCTGCTGATAGTCCTGAGCTCCTGGCGACTCAGGAGCATACTCAAAGATGCTTTGACCATATCCAGGAGCCTCTGATAATCGGACATTGTACCTGATAGCTGGACAAAGCCTCTGGCCATAGTGAGACCGGAGCAGCCCTATAATCTCCTCTGACTTCCTGACTCTCCTGTCCAGAAAGGTAGGGAGGACATATCTGAGCTGCATCTCCTGGTTATGCCTCTGGATGGCCTGAAGCCTCTGGACAAACTGAAGCAGGCCCTGAAGAGCCATAACCTCTAGGGAGACCGGAGCTAACACTTCTGTAACGTAAAAAAGGACATTGACTGTGAGACTGTCCCATCCAGGAGCAGAGTCCAGGATAACATAATCATACTGGCTTTCTAGCTTTTCCAAAGCCTCAGCTAGAGTCCTCTCTCCTCCAAACTCTTTTTGACTGATAAGCCTCTTCAGACCTGCCAGGGAGCTTCCACCACTGAGCAGCCAGAGCCTTTCTCTGGCCTGGATGATAGCCTGTCCTGGCTCGATCTGCCCACTGACCAGGCCAGCCAGCCCTCCTTCAGCCTTGATACCTAGCATACTGCCGGCTTGAGGCTGAGTGTCTGTATCTACCAGGAGGACTCTGTAACCTTGCCTGGCCAGGCCTGCCGATAGGTTGACTGATGTCGTAGTCTTGCCTACTCCTCCCTTAGTCAGACAGACTGCCAGCTTTCTCATCCTCATTCTCTCCTGTTCTTGGCTGATACTTGGGAGTCCTGCCCATCTTGTTAGGGTTTAGAGCGAAGTGGTATGTTCCAAAAGCATCCTCTTCCCACTCCAGGAGATAGCCTAGTCCCTGAGCTGTCTGGATGGCTTCCAGGAGTCTGCTCTTAATGCTACTTCGCTTTCTCTGCTGGATGAGATAGTCCAGCCTCAGCTTTGTGGCCAGGTTGTCTCTGCTGATGGAGACCTTTGGCAAGTTCAAAGTGAGCAGCCACTCGATAAACAGAGAGACAGCTCGACTCACTGACCTGGAGCCTAGCAAGGCCTTAATGTCCTGGTGAAGAGTAGCAGGCTTGAGTAGAAAGTAGTCACTTATACCTTCCACCAGGAGAGGCCCTATGTCTATCACCAGCATAGAGGCTCTGCCAGGGATATCCTGTCCAGCTCGCACTTGAGCAGCCTCATCTTGTTCCAGGCCCTTGTAGGCTTTGGAGATGTTGACAAGAGGCTTTGTCACTACAATCATATCTGAAAGCTGCCGTCTCTTCTTGCCGGCTCCCTCCCATCGCTTTCTCTCAAAGATAATCCTTCTGGGTTTAGCCAGGCCCTCCAAAGCCTCCAGAGCCTCATCTCTCTGATGTCCCTGGTATCTGCCTCCTACTGGCTTCAGTCCATAAGCCTCAAAGTATTCTGAGTAGCTGGTAGACAATCTAGGCAGAGTCCCTGACCATCTCCACTCCGGAGCTGCTTCCTGCTGGCCTGACACATTGCCCTGATAGCCAATCTTATCCAGGAGGATCTGGATAGCACAAAGAGCCCTGTCCTCTGAGACACTCAAGTCCAGTCCTGTAACTTCGATAGCAGGAGAGTCTTGAGCCAGCTCTGCTTCTCCCATTGCCTCTGAGAGGATAGCCTGCCTGACTCCTTTGAAGTCTCCAAACTTCTGAAGCTCTAGCTGCATACCAGCCTTGTAAGTGACAGGGAGAAGGCTGGTATCTGGAGAGATGACTTTTGGGAGACTTCTAGTCTTGCTCATCTTCAGCCTCCTGCTCTGGTTCTGTCTCTGGTCTCCTCAAAGCATCTGGAATATCCATAATGGCTCTAGGCTTCTTACGCTTGTCCTTGACTCTCTTCCACCAGCCCTCTCCAAGACTGTTGGCTATCCAGAGCCTGACCTCTGTCAGCTCTCCCTTATCAGGCTTGAGCTTCTCCCATTCGATACGGACATGTTCAAACTGGCTGTAAGCCTCTTGAGTGTCCAGCCTTATCAGGGAGACTGTCTCTGCCAATATGTTGTATCTGCCTATCGCTGGCTTTAGCAGAGTATCAATACCTAAGTCCAGGACCTCATACAGAGCTATCCCTATGTAGTAACTAACCTCCTCCAGAGCTTGCCTCTTGGCCAGCAGCTCTTCAATCCTGTCTATAGCCATCGCCGTGACATCAGAGTGTAGGCTGGTAAGTTCTCCATCAGGTATATATGGAGCCAGAGGCCAGAAGGACTCTGGCTCTACATAATAACCTTTTTCATCCAGTCTAAAGCTCCAAGGCTTCTGGATGATGGCTACCTCAGACTCGCTGATATCCCTCTCATACCAGCCAGGATGGTAAGTCTCTATTTTTTCTTTCCACTCAGGAAGGCCTGTCTGGTAAAGAGCCTCTCCAAGACAAAAGACAGCATCCAGCAGCCTGGTCTCCTCATCAGCCTTGAGTGTGTTGTCCTTGTATCGCTCCAAGGAGGCTATTATCCAGGCTTTGCTGTCCTGCTTGGCTCTCTGGAAGGCTTCTCTGATGGCTCTTTCGCTTTCGTCTAAAAGCTCAAAGTATTTGACAATCTCCTGTGGTTTAGGTAGTTCAACAATCTCTCCTGATGGATATCCCCATGTCTTACTATGTTGCTCTGAAAGCTGCATGTCTATATGTCTCAGCCTGCTGATGTCCTCCTGGCTGAGCAGGACTGCCTTGAGTTTGTCAGTCTGGATAAGCTCCAGGATATCCTGTATAGCCTGAGGCCATGCCTCTGGATAATGACTCCTGATGAAGGTAGGCTCATCCTCCTCTACCTCATCAGTATCCCACTTATCAGACCAGCCTGGAGACCTCTCACCAGCTCTCTCAAAGATGATATCTCTCAGAGACTCTAGCTCCTGGAGCTTTCTCTGTCTCTGCCTGTCTATGACTGCCTGCTTCTCCTCCTCAAACTGCTTCTGAGTCATAATCTTAGGCTGTCGATTTAGTCTATTTTTAGCCAGAATGGGAGCCAGCCGCAAGTAGCCTATGCCGGCTGCTCTTTCAAGCTCCGCTGTAGCTGCAAGGAGAGCAATGTAGGCTTGCCTCTCGATATACTCTGTTGCTCTGTAGAGCTGCATCAGCATGTTGAAGTCCCTGACATCCTTCTCAGTCTTGACTCCAGCCCTCAGACTGTTGACATCCATAGGACTCAGGAAGCCATCTGCATGCCTACTCACTAGCCATGCATCCTCTAGGAGCAGGAGGCCAGCCTCCCATCCTGTGAGACCTTGCTTCAGTAGCCTGCCGATATCTTTTTTACTGACCATAGCTCCTCCCTTTCAGGATAGCCTCCAATCTCTCTAGCCTGTCCTCTATGATAGCCTGCTCCCTGGCCTTCAAGGTAGCCAGCAGAAGAGACATCTCTTGTCTGGCCTGCTCGATAGGGATAAGGCTTCGCTGGTATCTCAGCCAAGTCCTTTCCATCGCTTTAGCTATCGCTTCGCTGTCCACTTTTGTACCTGCTTTGTCCTTATTCTACAGTATGCCAGCTTGCTGGCTATCTCAGGGACTTAAGCTCCAGTATCTCTGCTTCGCTCAAAGGTCTTGGCTCTACATACTCATCCTGAAGAGCAGCCAGGTATTTGAGTTCCAGCTCCAGGAGCTTCTCTGTAGGGACATCTGCCAGCCCTCTGGACTTGATCTCCTTCTGGATGGCTTTGAGCTGCTGGCCTAGAGCCATTATCCTGGTTTGTTTGGTCAGGAAGTGGGACTCATACAGAGCCTCTAACTCCATCGCTTTGAGGCTGGCTATCTCCTCCTCCAGCTCCTGGCTCCAATTCGCTAAAGCAGACTTGGAGACTTTGAGCCTTCTCTCGATCTTCCTGAGACTCCAGCCCTTAGCCCTCAGCTCTATAAACTGCTGCTGCATCTCCACTCTGCCGGCTTGCTGTAGCCACTCAGGAGCTGCTAAGGGAGTCCCTGAGTCTCCCTCTTCTATGTCTGTAATGCCACCTTTACAGACATACACTGCTGGAAGCTGGCTCATCTGGCCTGCTCTCCCTGCTTAGAAGTCTTGCTCCTGATGAGCCTGGCCAGCTCCCTGGCATGGACACTCTCCATATCGCCATGCTTGCCATCTCGCTCCTGGATCTCCTGGCAGAATTCACAAAGAGCCTGGCTGATGAGTCTCTGTCCATCCATTCTGTAGTAGAGTTTGAGACCATAATCCTCAGCCCAGACGAGAGCCTGCTCCAAGTCCTCTGACTCTGGCGCCTGGTCTCCACATATCCCGCATCTGACTCTATACAGAGTAACCTTTCTCTTTTCTATGGCCATCTCTCTGCTCCTGACCTTACAGCACAAAGCAAAAAAGGCACTTTTTGTCCTACTATGTCTTTTGCCTCATACGGCCCCTTTTTTAGCCGTGAAAATCAATGCCCGTTTGAGCGTTTGATTTCTCATTCCCTCATACTGTTATCCCGTTATGAGTATGCTGTCAGCTCTAGCTTTCCAGAATTTAGCATCCTCTAAGGCCTTGGGATGTTTTGTCCTCATATACTCTGCCTCAAAGGTCTCAGCCATCTCCTGAGCAGCCTGTTTCTTTTGAGCCTGGAGCTCTCTGTCTGCCTCCAGGACTGCCAGCCTGGCTTCCAAAGCCTTTGCCTGCTGGAGCAGGAGGAGCATACCATCGATCAGCTCTCTCTCTACCCAAGTGACAGGAGGCCCTCCTGGGAGGAAGTCATGCTCTGAGTTATAACGTCCTAAAATACTCTCCAGTCTATTAAGCAGGCCCTCAGTCTTTCTGTCCATTCTAAGCCTCCTGTATATGCTGCATTGTAGGCAGAGACCTCCAGGCAGACATAGAGTCTCCGTATCCTCTTCACTCTCTTTGGTCTCCAGCCCTTGCTGCTGTAATACGCGATTTAGCAAAAAGCCCACATCCTCTATATCGTCGCTATGGATACTTGCCACTTGGAGGCCTTGCTCTGAGAGGATGTAATAATCGCCATCCCTGACCAGTGTCAGCTTCCCTTTCTGTAGCCTATCCATCCTCAGCCTCCTCATCTTCATCCTCTGGATCTGGCTCATAAGGCTGCTGGAAGTAAGCCTGGAGACTCTCTGCCGTAACATACCACTTCTTAGCCAGCTTCCTCCCCTGTAGCTTGCCATCCTTGACATAGTTCCTGATTGTCCTTTCCTGGACTCCCAGAAGCTGAGACAGCTCTCCCACGTCATAAAGCTCCATATCCCCTATCTTGATACTACTCGACATAATTCCCTCCCTGTTAGAGTCCTGTCTTGTCCTTGTCTTTGATCTTGAGGACAGGCCTATCGAATTTGAGTGTTCTGGTAGCTCCAGCCACTCCTCCCCTCTGCTTGAGGATTGTCACCTTTAGCTCCACTTCCCTGGCCTTGACTGGCTGCTGCTGCTCCTCAGCATCCTCCACTGACTGATTAAAGAGACCTAACACCAGGCTACTGTCCTGCTCGATGTCTCCTGACTCCCTCAGATTATCCAGGGAGACTTTTGACTTCTGGCCTGTAGCCCTCCCTAGCTGAGCTCCCAGAATGATAGGGATATCCTGCTGGACTGCCTGCCTGAGCAGAAGCTCAGAGACTCTCTTTATCTCGATGTACCTTTGCTGTAGAGGCTGCTGGAGAGGTATCTTCTGGATGTAGTCCACATAGACAGCTCCTACCTTGCCTCTGCTGGCCAGCCAGCCTATGGTAGCTGCTAAGTCCTCTGCTGCTGGCATACTGTCAGAGATGAGCAGCCTCCCTGACTCAGTAAGCTGCTGATAGGTAGAGATGGCCTTGTCTATGGCTGGTCTCTTGCCTCTCCCCTCCTTGAAGTAGTGAAGATAAGCCTCCAGGTTAAAGTCCTGAGAGAGCATCTCTCCAGCCATCAGCATAATGAGCTTGAGAGCTAGAAACTTCCTAGCCTCCTCAAAGGAGAACAGATAGAAGGCCCTGTCTGGATAAAGGCTGAGCTGGTTAACCAGCAAATTAAGGAGCATGGTGGTCTTGCCATGTCCTGGCCTGCCAGCCACTATGGTTATCGCTCCTTGAGGTATCTTGAGGATATTATCCAGGCCCTCATAGCCAGTCCTTAGGCCATCGCTGGTGGTCAGGATGTCTGCCTCCAAGTCCTCTACCAGGTAAGGCTCTGGGACTGTCACTCCTCTGGCTGTCCTGAGTCTCTGGAGGCCATGCTCCAATTCCAGCTCTGCACCTAAGATGTCTCCCTCTGTCGCTTTCTGCTGGATGGTATTCAGGAGGCCTTGTAGAGCCTCCCTAGAAGCCTGCTGAGAAGCTTTGAGAGAGATTTTCTCCAACTTCTGGGACAGTTCCTCAGCAGAAAGCCCTACAGAGGCTCCTAGAGCCTCCTGGAAGGCCCTCCTGTCCAGCATATCCTCTATCCCACTGTAAAGCTCCAGAGCCTCCTCCAAAGCCCTATCCAGCCCTATGTCTGTAGAGATGTCCTGCCTGGAGACAATTCTTCTGGCCATCCAGGTAGGCCATCGCTCGGCTGTCCTGAGACACTTCTCAAAGGCTTCTTTCCCCTTGTCCCTGACCAGCTCATCAGGATCTTTATAGCCTTCAGGGAGGGAGACCACATAAGACCGTAGCTCAGACAGCCTGAGTATCTCGATGGCTCTCTCTGTAGCCTCCTGGCCTGCCTTGTCCCTGTCCAGAGCCAGCAGAATTTCTCTTGTCCTGTTGGATTGT
>Ga0123335_1008030_pt1 | contig 11532 bp, 10 predicted proteins | sample BiotimSIPDNA_2_FD_89707 | JGI IMG/M metagenome (GOLD analysis project Ga0123335, IMG submission 89707) | Anaerobic biogas reactor microbial communites from Washington, USA - Biogas_R2 time_0 SIP DNA | ecosystem: Engineered > Bioreactor > Anaerobic > Unclassified | place: Washington, USA... | reverse complement strand
AACAAGAAGTTAGGTACGTTGTTCACGCTTTAGCGTGCTATGTTGTTCAATATCCATGTGTTAACACGCACATTAAAGTGTGAACAACATACGCTGAATATTTTCGTTCTGGGTTGTGGGCAACGCCGACGTTAGTAAAAAACCAGGAGAAAAATAGTATGGAAATTACAAGACGACACGCATTAACCGGGCTCGCCGCTGCGGCGGCGGGAATCTTTATGAAAGGAAAGGCCATGGCTGATACTTCCAAATCCCCCGTCATCCCAAAATATCCCAACGAACACTTCTATAAATCGGACGGCACCTTTGACGCAGAAGCGGGCAAGGCGGCTTTTTACGAGATGTTTGAAGCCTTTCACTACCCCATCGTGGACCGCTTGCGCACGGATGAGTTCTGGGTGGTGGACTTCGGTCTGGGAAACTTTACGGAAGTCGGCATGGGCGGCATTTTCTGGGTCAATAACAAGGAAGACAACTATTTCGGTCATGACATCTACCTGCTGCCCGGCCAGATGATACCGGAACACAGGCATGTGCGTACCGCCGATGCGGCACCCAAGATGGAAGGTTGGCAGCCGAGGCATGGCTGGGTCTATATCTACGGTGAAGGGGATCCGACCCCGGGTGTGGAAGAACGGATCCCGCCGTCTCACAGGGATATCGCCAAGGCGCGTGTGGAAAAGAAACTGCTTCCGGGCGAAACCGGCATGCTTGCCGGCGCGGAACAGTGGCACTGGATGTATGCGCCCGAGGGCGCCATTGTCACGGAATACGCCACCTATCATGACGGCGCCGGGCTGCGCTTTTCCCATCCGGATGTACGGATGTAATCGTAAAATCTTCTTAAAGCGCGTCTGGATTCTGTGTCCGTAGCGGGTATTAAATGCCCCCGGATCCGCGAAAAGGATCCGGGGGCGTTGTATAATGTCCGCCTTCTTGCGAAAAACGGCTTTTGGATGCTATACTAATACCCCGCAACTTCCCCTGTAAGAGTGGGGATGGAACATTTTACACATTACGGAGAACTATCAGGCATGTCAGGTCATTCCAAGTGGAGCACGATCAAGCGGAAAAAAGGCGCCGCTGACGCAAAACGCGGCAAGATCTTTTCCAGATTGGCCAAGGAAGTCACCGTAGCGGCCCGCGCAGGAGGAGACCCGAACGCCAACGCGCGTCTTCGTACCGTGTTGCTGGCCTGTCGCGCAGCCAATATGCCCAGTGACAACATTGACCGGGCCATCAAGAAGGGTACGGGAGAGCTTCCCGGCGTGACCTATGACGAGGTGCGTTATGAAGCCTACGGCCCCGGCGGCGTGGCGATGTTGGTCGATGTCCTGACGGACAACAAGAATCGCACTATTGCCGAAATCCGCCACATCGTGAGCCGCATGGGCGGGAACATGGCCGAAGCCGGCGCGGTGGCGTGGAATTTCGATCCACGCGGCACCATCACGGTGTCTAAAGAAGGCTTGAGCGAGGAAGATGTGTTTGAGAAGGCCGCTGAAGCCGGCGGTGATGACGTGGACACGGAAGGCGATGCCTACGAAATCGCCACCGCACCGAACCAGTTGCACGCCGTGGCCGAAGCCCTCGAGTCCATGGGTATCACGCCCCTGGAAGTCAAGCTGACCATGGAACCCAAGACCACAATCGACGTGGAAGGGAAGACGCTTTCGTCGCTTATGCGCCTGCTTGAAGAACTTGAAGACCACGACGATGTGCAGGACGTGTTTTCCAATATGAATGCCAGTGACGAGGCCATGGCGGCGGTCATGGAAGAATAAATGCTTGTTGTCGGCTTTGACCCGGGCAGCGCCGTGACGGGATTCGGCGTGGTAAACGGCCGCGGCAGCCGCCTGTCACACATCGAACACGGTGTCATACGCACGCCGGCGGGGGAAGTCATGCCGGCACGGTTGCGGTATCTCCACACCCGGGCGCTCGCGCTCATCGAAACCCATAAACCCGAAGCGGTTGCCGTGGAACGGATCTATTTCAAGCAAAATGTATCCACCGGCATCCAGGTCGCCCAGGCGCGCGGGGTCCTGCTCCTTGCGGCGGCCCAGGCGGGATGTCCCGTGGGGGAATTCAGCCCTACGGAAATGAAAACGGCGGTAACAGGCTACGGGCATGCCGACAAGGCCCAACTCCAGGAAATGGTCCGACGGCTTCTCAATCTTGAAGCGACGCCGCGACCGGATGACGCCGCGGATGCCCTGGCATTGGCCATTTGCCAAATCCAGATCGGCACGGTGCAGTCCCGCATTGGGCGTCTTTGCTGATTCAACGTCCTGAACCTGGGTGGCATGCCCTGCATGGTGAATAAAAAGAACTGTCTGTCGTCTGTATTACTGGACGAAGTTGGATGGTGGTATTTCCAACTGCTACAGTAGTCGAAGGAAAGGAGATTCCGATGCGACATGCGGCAGTATTCATAATGCTGATTACGCTTGGGCTTTCGCCCGCGCTGGGCGCTGTTCCCGTCTCGAACGGCGCGAATGACGGCATCAAGGCAGTGCCCTATGGTAACGGCCTGTCTGCGGTTCAGGCGGCGGAACCCCGTGATTCTGAAAGCGGACGTATGCTCCTGGCGCAGCCGCCCATGGGCGGGCGCCCGGGCCCTTCCCGTCCCCCGGGGATGCGGCCCCATCGCGCGCCGTCGCCTCCCATGACCCGTATCGCGCCGCCGCCGGTTGCCCCCCCGCCCCGTCCCCTGCCGCCTCCGCCGCCCAGGCCGTTACCACCGCCTCGGCCGCCCCGGCCGCCGCTGGTGACGGGCGTTGTTACGGTAGTGGAAACCGTGCCTGTAGAGGCGCCCCCGCCCCCCCCGACGCCGACAGTAAAGCATGTAACGTATCCGCTGGTTGAGCCTGTACTTATAAATCCTCCGGCGGAACCAGCGACCGTGCCCGAACCCGCGCTTCCCCCATTAACGGAAACGCCGGTTACTGTAACGCCGCCCCGGGACGCTCCCCCTCCGGAAGGCTCCGGCCGGTATGAAACGCGTATTATGACAACACCTTCCGGGGAGCGTTACGAAGAGCGTGTGTTGGTGACGGATCCATGAAATTAAGGAATCTATGGCGGCTTGCGGGCGCGGCCTGCCTTGCGGCCAGTTTTGCCATGGTGCTTTTAAGCGGCCGGTTTATGCATTCCGGTATGAGCAAAGTGGCGCTGGCAGCGTACTGGATTGTGTTTGTCATCCTGCTGATGGGCGCCCTGTATGCCGCGTTGCTGGATTTGCGATTCACCCGGATCGAGTACAAGGTGCGTGAACGAGACCTGTTCCGCAAAACCTTTATGACCGACGAATTCCGTCAAACGGTGGCGGAAGCCCAAAAGCAGGCATCCAAAGAACAGTCACCGCCCAAAACGTCCTGAGTCCTGGCGTTCACTTCGCCCCCATTTCGCTTTCCGGACCGAAGCGGCGCTCCACGTAGCGTTCCAGCAGTTCCAAAAAATCGCGGGCAATGGATTCCCGTGTTCCACGAAGGGTCGCCGCCTTTTCTCCATCCAGAAAAACCGGGCAAAGCGGATTTTCATTGTTGCCCGGCAGGCTGATGCCGATATCAGCCGCCTTGGATTCGCCGGGTCCATTCACAATGCATCCCATGACCGCGATGGCGAGGGTTTCGATGCCGGGCCGGGTGCGCCGCCATTCGGGCAGGCGGGACTGCACATACCGTTCCGTTTCCGCCGCAAGCCACTGGAAATCATCGCTTGCGGTGCGCCCGCACCCGGGACACGCGGTTACGGAGGGCGCAAAACACCGCAGCGACAAAGCCTGGAGCAGTTGCCGCGCGGCATAGACTTCATCACAGCGGCTACCGCCGGGAGCCGGCGTCAGGGACACCCGTATGGTGTCGCCAATGCCCTCCTCAAGCAGCACGCCCATGGCCGCCGCGCTCCAAATTATCCCTTTCATACCCAGCCCGGCCTCCGTCAGGCCCAGGTGGAGCGGTTGCCGGGTCTTCTCGGCCAGATCGCGATATACGGCGATGAGATCTTTCGGCAGGCTACTTTTGCAGGAAAGCACGATGCGATCCTCGCGCATGCCCAGGGCAAGTGCCTGTTCGGTAGCCTGCAGGGCGGATTGCACCATGCAGCGGTTCATCACCGACGCCGGGGAATCAGGTGTTTCCCGCGTCGTGTTCTCTCCGAGCATCCTTTCCAGCAGTTCGGCATCAAGCGAACCGGCATTGACCCCGATGCGCACGGCTTTGTCCAGGTCGCGGGCAATGGCGCAAATCTCCGCGAAATGTGTGTCCCGTTCCGTGCCTTTGCCCACGTTTCCCGGATTGATCCGGTACTTGTCCAGTGCCTGTGCGCATTGGGGGTTGTCCCGAAGCAGTTTGTGACCGTTATAATGAAAGTCTCCGATGAGCGGGGCGCTGATTCCCGCGTCCCGCAGGCGGAGTTTTATTTCCGGCACGGCGGACGCCGCGCGGGGCGTGTTAACGGTTACGCGCACCATTTCCGCACCGGCTTCCGCAAGAGAGATGCACTGCGCCGCCGTTGCTTTAATGTCCGACGTGTCGGTATTGGTCATGGCCTGGACCACGATCGGGGCGTCACCGCCGATGCAAACACTTCCAGCCTGAACGGATATTGTTTTTTTTCGGGTCATATGGATTTCCGTTTAACTTACTGCAGGAACTTCGCTTTCACTGGAATACTATACCGGAACGGGGCGGCAGGATGCTCCATGGCGCTCTTGATTCCGGCGAACGGGTCTGCTAAAGTGCAGGCCCGTGCCAACGCAACCGCCGCATTGCGTCGGACGGAACTGGTCCCCGCCGCGGCAACAGGAAAACATACAGATGATAAATGCGTATTTTTTTGATTTGGACGGAACCTTGGTAGACACGGAAATTCTTTGGGTAGAAGCCATGGAACTGTTGGCAAAAGACCGGGGGTATACCCTGTCCCGGGATCTTGCGCTGCACATGGTCTATGGCATTTCATGGCCGGGGGTCTATGAGCGATTCCGGGAACACTTCCCCGAACTGGAATGGAGCATGGACGAGATGGGCGCCGTAATCGGCCCCTATTTCTACCAGCTGCGCGACAGCCGTGACGTGCGGATTCCCGGTTCCATACAATTGGTGCACCGGCTTGCGGAAGACCATCTTGTCGCTGTGGTTTCCGGTTCTTATCGGGTGGATGTTGACGCCGGCATCCGCATGACCGGCATCGGGCCGTCCCTTCGTTTTTCCCTGGGTCATGAAGATTATTCCCCTGGAAAGCCTCACCCCGCCTGCTACCTGGCCGCCGCAAAGAAGGCCGGCCTGCCGCCCGAACAATGCGTTGTTTTCGAGGATTCTAACGCGGGTGTCTGCGCCGCGAAGGATGCCGGCGCCTTTGCCGTGGCCTTGGCCCGGCCCGGCCGACCAGAGCAAAATTTTTCACGGGCAGACCTGGTCCTCGATGATTTGAACAAGTTCGAGCCCTCCATGTTAAACGTGTAGATGACTGTACCCACTTCCATGGCATGGGCCTCCTGCCCATGTTCACCCACACGGACGGGACGTTCGTGCCACGCCCAAATCATCTCTTTCCGAGGGTTGTATCTATCCTTAAGACTGTTCAACTCACTTCACAACTCAAAGGCGGGTTCCGCTTGAATCAATTCATGTCCCTGGCGAAATACGTATATCTTGTAGGCCTGTGACATAAGCGTTTGAATTGTTGAGTACCGCTCCACCCGGCCTACAACTGAGCCTCACCATCGATTGTTGAATGATCAGCATGCTTACCATCTGATAAGGAATATATACCGCAGCGATGGCGTTTACCTAATCAAATCTAACGATACCCAGCAGGAAGCCTATACAACAGGAAGGGATTAGACATGAACGATTCACGGAGAGATTTCTTGAGAATAGCGGGCGGTGTGGCGGCTACCGGGGCCGTGTTGAGCGCATTGGCGCCGGAGGCCCATGCCCAGGGCAGCGGCGCGGTGACGGAACATGTGCTTGCGCCCCTGCCCTATGCCTATGACGCGCTGGAACCCTATATCGACGCGGCGACCATGGAATTGCACCATGGGAAACATCACGCCGGCTATGTAAGCGGCTTGAATGCCGCGGAGGCCGCCTTGGCCAAGGCGCGGGCGGACAATGACTTTGCGTTGGCCCAATACTGGACAAAGCGCGCCGCCTTCAACGGCGGCGGCCATTTCCTGCACAGCATGTTCTGGAAAGTGATGGCGCCGGCGGGCAAGGGTGGTGGCGGCGAGCCGGACGGCGCCTTGCGGGACGTTATCAACCGGGATTTCGGCAGTTTCGAAGTGTTCAAGAAGGAGTTCAGCGCGGCGGCGGCGCAGGTGGAAGGCAGCGGCTGGGGCCTGCTGCATTATCGGCCCGAAGACGACCGGCTGATCGTGCTGCAGGCGGAAAACCAGCACAAGTTATCCCCCTGGGGTGCCTGGCCCATTCTCGGCATTGACGTGTGGGAGCATGCCTATTACCTGAAATATCAGAACAAACGTACAGAGTACATTGAGGCCTGGTGGAATGTAGTGAACTGGAAGCAGGTTGCGGAGAACCTGGCGGCAGTGAAGAAAGGATAAAAAAGGCCCCGGGGTACCGCAGCTTACCCGGCTTCCTTAAGACCCATACCGGCCGGCCGTTTCCAAGGTGCGCGGAAGCGGTCGGCCTTCCTTTTATATCACAGAAGGCCGAAGGAAGGAGGAGGGTGTAGGGGTCAGGGGTCAGGGGTGTGACAGTTTCCTGCACACCTTTTCCTTCCGTTTATTTCGTGTCTTTCGTGGTCAGTCACTTCCGGGCCAATCGTGCTGCCTCAACTATCTAGAAATACCCTAGCCCGCGAATCAGCTCCTCCGTTTCCGCCGCGTCCGGCCCTGTCATATCTTCCGGTTTCAAATAGCCCTGCTCCACCAGAAATTTTCGCATCTCGTAGGTAATCACGAAAGGGATGCGGCAAATCTTGACAGGGTCCGGGACCTGTTCCGGCGCACGAGCCTTCATATCCCCCAGAATCTTCCGCATACGGTCGCGGATCTCCGGCAACTGTTCCAGCACGTTGTCCTTCGCGGTGGGGTCCGTTTTGAGATTAAAAAGCGCCTCATAGTGTAGGGGTCCCCACGGATCCGGGGAAGGACGCGTACCTGTCAGCGTCTCAGCGCGCACGGCGGACATGTTTTGCGCCACCTCCACGCATTCTTTCAAGCTCAGCCATTTGGTGGCGGCGACATAGAGATAATCGCCCTCCACCACGGACCGAACCACGTTGCGCGCCGGGTTGAGGAGTTCCGAAATAAGGGCCTTTTCTTTTGGCCGGGGCAGCCAGTGTCCATTTTCAAGGTGGAACAGCGGGACGCCGTCCACCGTATGCGGCGCGGAAGGCAACCCGGCCAGATCAAGTATGCTGGGCAGGACATCCACCAGGGCTACAGGCGTCGCCACGCGTCCAGGCGCGAGCCGTTTCGGCATCCAGAAGAACAGGGGCACATGGATGGATTCCGGAAAGAGGGACCAGGCATGTTCGACGAACCCGTGCTCCAGGAACTCCTCCCCGTGGTCGGCAAGGAAAATAAACAGCGTGTCTTCCGTGATGCCCAGCTGCCGCATTCCTTCGAACAGGTTCCGAATGGCGTCATCCTCCAAGGCGATTTCAGCGTCGTAGCGCAGCATCAGGTCTTCAAAGCGGGCTTCACCCGGTCCGAAACCCTCTTCCAGCAGGGTGTCCAAATGGGCACGTACATCGTCGATGGCGTCCAGGGGCTTTGGAAAAACCTCCGGCGCGAAGCGGAGATAATAGTCATCCGGCGGGGTGTACGGCGTATGCGGACTGACATAGTGCAGATACATGAACGTCTTTTCGTCTTTTCTTTCGGTAATAAAACGCAATGCGCGGGCGGTAAGTTCCGGGCTGCGACTCTTCTTGTCGAAGGTCTTCGCAAGAAACTCGTGTTCCTGAAACGACTTATGCAACGCCGTGTAATCAAGGGTCGGATTAGTGGAGAAATAGGCGGTATGGTAGCCCCCGGAACCCAACAGCGTTGCCAGGTCGGGCACCTCGGGGTTTGTATTGGCATATTGGCCGCCACCCCAGGCATTCGACGAGGGATACAGGCTTGTGAAGAGGGAGATGGTGGACTCCACCGTAAACGAAGACTGGCTGTATGCCCGTTCAAAAAGCACGCTCTCCGCGGCAAGTTGGTCCAGAAAGGGCGACGTGTTCCGTGCATACCCATAGCAGCCCAGGTGATCGGCCCGAAGCGCATCCACCAGAACCATAACGATATGGCGCGGCGCGCCGTCAGTAACAGCCGTTTGCGCCACGCAGGGGAATGCCGCGATAAAGCACCCGAAGGCGCAGCATAACAGGAGTAAGAGATTTCGTTTCATAGCGATAATTTCCAGAACCTTGGTTTCTTTCGGTCCAGCGTACCAGAAGACTTTTAAGGTACGCAATCCTTGCTGTCCCCCTCATGGTGTTTTTGCAGGACGGCAGAGAAAGCGGTATTCACCGGAACCGAGAGTGATGACGGGGTGGTCGCCTTCCAGATCGATGGCGGCAATGCCCGACGCCTGGCCTGCATCCGCGCCGGATTCCATAAGCGTGCTGTTCGCGGGTACGGGCAACACCAACGTGGCGTCCGTGTTGCCGGGGATGATAAGGTCAAGGGAAAACTCGCCGGCTTCCTGTTTCCAGGCCACCGCAATCCGCCCCCGCGGGCTGTCAAAATGGCCTGAGGCTTCGGTAAGATCCCCCACGGGCGTCGGCGTGAGAAGGAGGCGTTCAAAGCCGGTGCTGTCCTCCGCCTGGCCGATGCCCAGCACATGGCGCTGGAACCATTCCTGCACATGGCCGAACATGCAGTGGTTCAGGGAAGAACCCGGCTTGTCCCACTGTTCGGAGAGGGTCTTGAGGCCGAATTCGCGGAGCATCCACCCGTAACCGGGGCAGTCTGTACGGTTGATAATCCGGTAAACGAGATCGTTTCGTCCGGCCTGGGCCAGCGCCAGCAACAGATACCGGAAGCACACCTCGCCCGTACTGGGTTTAAAGGCGTCCTGTTCCAGTTTCGCCGTCAATGTGGCGAGCACAGCCTCCCGGTCCGTTTCGGGTATCAGGCCGAAGAACAAGCCCACGGCCAAGGCGGACTGGCTGCCTGTGGCCACGGTATGGGACGCGGAATCATAATAGGCGGTAATAAAATCTTCCCGCACTTGTTCCGACAGGCGGTTGAATCGTTCCACGTCTCCGTGCTTGTGGAGCAGGGCGGCGGTCCGGCTGAGAATGCGGGCGTTGTCAAAAAGCATGGCCGTGGCGGTCAGTTCGCCCGGTGTCAGCTGGGCGTAACCTGCATGGCCCTTTTCCGGCGTCCAGTCATACCAGTCGCCCAGCCCGGCCTTGGCAAGTCCCTTCGCGTCCCGCGTGGTGGCGAGGTAGTCCGTATAGCGGGCCATGGTGTCATATTGTCTCGCGAGGATGTCCGTGTCACCGTACCAGCGGTACAGCAACCAGGGCAGCTGGACAGCCGCGCTGCCCCATTCGGCGGACTCAAAGAAACCCTTGGTGAATCGGGTGTATTCCGGGGCGATGTCCGGCACCAACCCGTTTTCGAGTTGTGATTCCGTGGTGTCCCGGCAGATCTTGCGGTACAGGCCGCGGGCGTCGTAGTAATAGAGGATGGACGGGCCCATAAGATGGGAGACTTCCAGCCAGCCCAGTTTCTCCCGATGCGGGCAGTCGGTCAGCACGCTCTGCAGGTTGCTACGCACGGATCGGGCCACCATGTCATTGATCTCATTCAGGAGCGGGTTGCCGCATTGGAACGCGCCCACGACCGGCGCGGCACTGGTAACGAATTCCGAAGCCAGGTCAAGCAACACAGGTCGTTCCCCCGTGGCATCGGCCTCCAGGTCCGCGCCCTCCACGAATATGTACTGAAAGCCGAAATAAGTGAAATAAGGCGTGTACGTTTCGGCGCCACCGCCGCGCAAGGTATAGGTGTAGGAATGGTCTTCCCAGGGTTGGCCGGGGCGCTCGCCCACGCGCAGTGTGACCCGGTCGCCGGCCTTGCCGCGCACCTTGAGCACCGGCCGGGCGGAAAGGTTATGGCCCATATCTGCTTCGTAACAGCCCGGGGCTGTCTTCTTTATGGCTGCGATACCGTAGGTCTCCATGATTTTGACGGGCGGTGCTTCCTGGGCACGCAATACGCCGCCCGGTCCGTCCGTAACCGTGGCCACGTCCCATGCTGCGGCATCGAAGCCCGGCGCATTCCAGCCCGACTGTTCCTTTTGGGCGTCATAGTCTTCACCGCCATAAGGGCAGGAGAACGTAATGGGGCTGTCATGGGTTTTCCAGGAAGCGTCGCTTGTTACCACCGTCTCCGTGCCGTCCCTATAAACAATATGGGCCTGCAAGATCATTTTCGGCGGACCGAAAGAACCGGTAAACTTGGTATAGCGCCCGCCGATCACATTGTACAAGCCGTTGCCCAGCATGACGCCGAAGGTATTCTCCCCGGGGCGGAGCGCCTGCGCGATGTCGAAGGACACGTACAGGCAGGTGTCCTTGTAATCCGTCCAACCGGGGTCGAAAACGTGATCGCCGACCTTGCCGCCGTTCAGGGACAACTCGAAATGGCCCAGCCCGCAGATCATTACCACGGCGCGCCGGACGGGTTTGTCTTCCACGGTGAAGGCCTTGCGGAACAGGGGCAGCCGGTGGGCGCCGGGCGCCGCTTCCGCGCCCGTAATCCATTTGGCCTGCCAGTCTTCCGGTTTCAGGAAGCCCATGGTCCATGTCGCGGGTGCGCTCCACTCTGAGGCGGCACCCGTCTGGTCCCAGAGGCGCACCGTCCAGAACACCTGTTCCAGGGAGCGTAACGGCCTGCCACCATAGGGAATACGCTGTGCATTCGAGTCGACCTTGCCGGAGTCCCACAGGTCGGCCTGCCCTTCCTGCAGCAGCTCCGGCTCGCTTGCGGCAAGCACCTGCCAGGCCGATTGACGCATGCCCCGGGCGGACGAATCGGCTATCCAGGAAAGGAGCGGTTGGCTGCTTTCCACGCCTAGGGTATTTTCCCGGCCTTCGCAGCGCAGTTGGGACGCAACGGGGCCGGCGCCTTCAGAAACGGCAGGAAGCGCAGACAGGAGAAGAAGGGTCAGCAGGCAAAGTGAACGGGTTACGGAAAGCATCTAAGGTCTCCAATGCTGTTAAAGGGCCCTGGCAAGAAAGGTTTCATAAAGCGTTGTTGTATCAGCCTGAAAACACTATTCTACTTTACCGGTTGCCGGATAAGAAAAGAAGGATCTCCTTGGCAATTGCCCGTGCGGTAACAGAAACCGAAGATCATTCCTGACATCCGAACAGCGAGAAGGAAATGGATCGGCGACTAAGCATGAAATCGTTTTAAGACGATGGACGCTTTAGGCGCTTAAGGCGATTCCGTTGACAATTAATTATGAGTTCTGTTTTAAGTATAGGTAACCAAGAAGAATGTCATGTTTTGATATGTCTCAAAGACCCAAAAACAACGCGTCATTCCGGTTT
>Ga0123335_1008027_pt1 | contig 11536 bp, 9 predicted proteins | sample BiotimSIPDNA_2_FD_89707 | JGI IMG/M metagenome (GOLD analysis project Ga0123335, IMG submission 89707) | Anaerobic biogas reactor microbial communites from Washington, USA - Biogas_R2 time_0 SIP DNA | ecosystem: Engineered > Bioreactor > Anaerobic > Unclassified | place: Washington, USA... | reverse complement strand
TTTTTTGATTCTACTTTTTTATTTTGTCCATCACACGCCACAAATAGGCTCACCAAAGCAAGGCCAAGTGATATCGTGATCAGTTTTTTTAATTGTGTATTCATTATACTCTACTCCTATGAATTGTTTAATATCCATAAGATAGAGCCTCTATGTAAAATGAACCGAAAGGAAAATGTAAAATCAAAGTAAAGTGATTATCGAAAATTAGCCTAAAAAAAGCTTATTTAATTCAATCCAACAAAAGTAACGTAATTTACTACTAATATTTGCGAATTTTAGCAATAATACTACTGCCAGTTTATAATCACCGAATCCGTTTGATTCATTGGTAAAACACGCTTATTTTCCAAAACCGTTCCCAATCGCTTTATTTTTAACGTGTCTGGAAGAACATTAGAACTATCATCAATTAATAAAGTCGTGGACCACTCAAAACAAGGAATCACGCCTTCATCTTCTTCTGGCCCACAAATATCCGCATTGCTTACTTTTTCATCAATAAAGACTTCTCCTGAATCTCGATCTAGTCGTCGAATACGAATGGCACTTCCCCTCTCTTGATAAGACTCAGAGACAAAAATGGCTGGTACGCCTTTTGTGTTCCATAAAATACGCATTAATTCTCTATTTACAACAGCTGAATCTAGGCAAAAAAGTGAAGAATTAAAAAACTGCAAAGTCCCGCTAGAATCGGTAACAAAAGAGCCTAAACAATCAGGACCATTTTTGAAAACATAGGCTTTTCGCCCATGAAACGAGCCTTCTATAAGCACTGAATTTTCTATTTCAATCGTATCTAATGTTTCTTTTTGTTTTAAAACAATCGTTTTTGAAATCGTCTCATTCCATGGAATAATCATGTACGAAGAAATCATGGAATCTAATAAAAGACGACTAGATTCATCAACCACTATTTTCTTGTGAGCATTCTTTTTTTGGGAAGCAGAAGATTCTTCTTTCTTTTCTGAACTACAAGAAAGAAGTAAGAAGATAACGGCAATAAAAACACCATAATGCAAAAATGCTTTTTGAGCTTGATTTTTCCCAGAAAATAAAGTTTTGCTATTTAGATGCATAAAAACCTTTTAAAGAATGCTTTAGGGTATCTCTAAAAATATTAATATTCTGAGGAGTTATTGTCCCAAATTAAAATAATTTCACCCATTCCTGAAACTCGGAAACGATCTTCTGGAATAGAAAGCTCATAACGAGCCCGATTTAAGTCATTTGGTGGATCCCACATACGATCTTTTGTCAAACTAAATGTAGCCCAATGCATCGCTATGCTAAACTTTGATTTCATGAGTAAATGAAGCTGAGCCGCTTGCCTTGGACTCACATGCATTCTTGTTAAACGAGCAGGTAAATAGCTCCCAATAGGAATCATACAAAAATCAATTGGGGCAAAACGAGAGGCAATTTCTTTATAATAAGAACCATCTCCCATTGCAATATCGCCAGCAAACCAAATCGTCTTATCATTTTTTTGTAAAATCCATCCACCCCACAACCTTTTATTCAGATTGCGTTCAAAAATAAAACGTTTCGCCTTGTGATGGGCGGGAACAAAAGTCAACTTCCAGTCCTTAAAAAATGCCTCTTCCCACCAATCTTTTTCGATAATCTGAGCTGAAGGAACACCCCAGTCTTCAAGAAGATCTGCAATTTTTAAGGGAACAGCAAAAATTACTTTAGGGTATTTTTTATAAATCGCTTTAATACTCTTCTTATCCAGATGATCATAATGATCATGTGAAATCAAAACTAAATCGACAGGGGGTAAAGAATCCAGTGAACGACCTGGAGGAGTCGGCCGTTTGGGGCCAAAAAGAGAAACTGGAGAAGCTCGTTTACTAAAAATAGGATCGGTTAAAACCCCAACATTTCCAAGACGTAAATAAAAAGTACTTTGACCTATCCAAGTCGCTGTGTATTTAGAAGAATCAAGCCATAAAGACTCGCCTCCTCGAATCAATGGTAACGATTCAAAAGTATTATCAAAATTCTTTACTGCTTCTTCCAAATGCATCGTATCTAACAATAGCGGGCCAATCGTATCGGTATTTCGAAAACGCCCATCTGCCGTATGATGAGGAGGGAGTTTTGATACATCGAGCTTTGGAGCCGATGAACAAGCGGCTAAAAAAAGAGCACTCAATACAGCGAAGATAAAATGTTTATTTACCATGTTTATACTATTACCTACTATACATAAATACAACAATACTTTTTTTCTTAAACAAAAACTGTTCATCATCTTTCTTAATTACGAACAGCGAAAAAAAAATAGAACTATTCTGAAAGCATTCCTTTACATTACCGCTTTACTTTTATGCATTTTATATGCAATATACAAACCCCAAAACAAAAGAAAGCCAAAGATATTTTTTTTTACATTCCTACCCAGAAGCATAAATTCAGTATCCCTCGGTAACGCCTTCGCCTACAAAATCACCGAACGATAAGCAACAATTTCTAAATCTACGAAACGAAGTCAAGTGTAATTAATAGTCCAAAAACGGTTCTAGTCCCGTGCATACGAAGATTTAGACGTTACGGGTAACACTTTTTTGAGCCTAATACTTTATGATTCAGGAAAAGAAGAGATAAAGGCAATAACAACGATACTTGGATTCCACATAATATCTGTGTCAGCTGACAATAGGACCCATAATACTTGGTGAAACCTTTACTTGAGCTGAAATTTTCGAATTGATTAGAATTTTTGGTCTAACTTGAATATCGGGTTTTACTAGAATCTGTGTTTTGATTGGAATCTGTGGTTTGATTGGAATCTGTGGTTTGACTAAAAAGAAATCCTCTTTTGTTGCTAAATCTTTAGGAAGAACTGCTGTAAGTTCTCTAATGAACTTCTTCTGAGCCTTTTCAATCTGAATAGCGCTATCAACAAAAACTGATACAATAGCACTTCGATTTTTTTCATTAAGTTTTGCTAAAACATCACCGATTGTTAAATCTTCATTTTTTTTATTCGTTGCAATAACAACGTCTTTATTTAGATTCTTGAGAACTTCTTTTGGATTCTTAACAATTTCTTGTTTTAGATTTACCTGACTTCCGAGAGCTGTTTTTGTTTCGGATAAATCACTCCAATAAGATAAGCTGTCAATTTTTTGTTTTGCCATATTCCCCTCTTTTTTAGTTAATTAACTCTATATGATGAATATAATATTTTCATCACCCTCAACAGAAGTAATATTTTTTTTTACATCTAAAAAATCTAAAAATCTATATTAAAAATATACTTATGCGTTATTTCGATCAAGCATCATTAAATATAAATTAAGCTACAATAATTTAGTTTATATGTTTGCCATAACATTCTATTTCGTTAACAACTCTTTCTTTTGCGTCAATATTTGTCTTTAGAAAACGACTGTATATTTATCAAACAAATTCAAGACAAAGCCATTGAAATTATTGATGAAAAAATGGTATTTCAAAATTCGCAAGGAAAAATCCAACGCTGTTAAGAGAATCGCGGTCATGACAATGAAAAATGGGCTTGGGTATATTGAAAATAAACCTAATGGTATTTAGCTTATCCAATTTTTATTATTTTCTGCCGATTTATCTTGCGCCCAAAAATACCGTGCTTGTGTTCCTACCCCCAATTTCAGCGTTTCATTTGCCTGTGCCTCTTGCTCATCGATTTTTGCATTAAAAGGATTAAACAACGTCTGAAAGCCAGATTCATTTCATAAAAAAAACACCCACGAATAGTCGCAGGTGTTTCTTAGTAAAATCAAAATTAGTTTTCGTTGTTTTTCATTTCAACTTGTTCGCGGTCCATTGTGTGTTGTAAGTATTCCTTAAAATCACGATCAATGTTTACGCCTTCAAAGTCTGCTGCATCTTGTTCTAACACGAACACAGCACTAGGGTTATCAAGCCAACCAATAACGTCAACGTCGTCTAACTTCATTGACTTATCACCAGCAGCAGCAACTATATATTCCACCTGACTCTTTTGAACCCAACCTTGACCACAAGATGCTTTGACGAGAACTTCGGTACCACCATCTTTTACGATAGTCATTTCATCGTTAAAACCAGCAGTACAAACAACAGCACCACCACTCTTATCTTTTGTGAGTTCCACATCACCGCGTTTAGACTTCACTTTTTTGGGAGCTGCAAAAGAAACTGCAACCATTAAAGCCAGAACACAAAACAAAATTTTTTTCATATCATTCCTCTAAACAGGGAAAACCCTTTGCATCAGTTTCTCCAAATATATGCTTTATTCTAGACTTTGGGCAAGTTTTTTTTCTTTAAATTTGACTTTATGAAGAAATTTTTTGTTTTCATCTTTTTCGCTCTTTTGGGTGTCGCTCTATTTGGCGTTTTTTATGTAAAAAAGCATATTGAAACCCCTTCAAACAGCTCAAAACCCATTATTTTGCAGATTCCTGCAGGTAGTTCACCAGCAAAGGTTTCACAAATTTTACAAGATTCTGGTATATGGAACTACCCTGAATCGTTTCAACTGTGGTGTCGAGTCAAAAAATGTGCCTTAAAGGCTGGTTGGTTTGAGATTCCTCCACATCAAAAACTAAGGGATTTGGTCGCTATTTTTGAAAGTGGGAAAAACGCTGTTCGTAAGGTGACAATCCCTGAAGGACGAGCTTCTTGGGAAATGCCTGCTTATTTGAAAAAAGAGTTCCCCGAACTAGCTGTCGAAGTCTGGGACAGTCTTGTGCATAGTTCTGAATTTACTCGTAGTCTAGGTGTAAATGCATCGAATTTGGAAGGATACTTGCTCCCTGAGACGTATATGTTTCCTTATCAGAGCGACGAACAAACGATTCTTAAAACGATGGTTTCTGCCAATTTAAGATTACAAGAAGAAATGAAATCTCAAGGTCCAGAAATATGGAAGAAACTCGGCGGCTGGCATCAAATATTAACTCTAGCAAGCGTGGTTGAAGAAGAAACAGGAAACCCTTCTGAAAGGCCTCTAATTGCAGGTGTTTTTCATAATAGGTTAGATATCGGTATGCCTTTAGGAGCAGACCCTACTGTGCGTTTTATTTTTAAGAATTTAACGGGTCCAATCTATAAGAGTCAGCTTAATAGCGATAGCCCTTATAATACAAGGAAATTTAAGGGTTTAATGCCTGGCCCTATTTCTAATCCTGGACGCCATGCCATTGAAGCGGTCTTAAATCCAGAAGTTACAGATAAATTATACTTTGTTGCAAAAGACGATGGCTCTGGAACTCACTTCTTTAGTTCTACGTTAAGTAAGCATAATTACTACAAAGAAATTGCCGCTCAAAATCGCTTGCATCATTAAGGCTCCCTTAAAAATCACTTTGGTTAAATGATTTTAAAGGGAATCATTAATAAAAAAACTATCTAAAATTGGTAGGCACCAAACCTCACAAAAAAGTGGTAGTTTTTAAAGTCCTTGAATTCCTTGAGATGCTCAAAATCCACCATTCGACTAAGACCTGCACGTACATCAAATGAACGATAAGCGAATCGTAGCGTGGGTTCTAAAATAAAACGATGATCTTTGATTAATACGGTTGGATTTTCTTCAAAGTCTTTTATGTAAGAACCGAAAATCCATAACCCTAACCAATTATTATGCAATCCTGCTTGTAATCGGATTAAGCCATAATGATAAGAAAGCATCTCTGCAAAATACCATTCCGTACTCCAAGGAGTAGGAGACATCGCATGCCTATAAGAATTATCTAAGGGTTCAAATTCTAATAATTCTGGGTAAACATAGCCATACCCTTCTTTATGATACATGCTTATGGCTCCAGCAGCCCCTGCTCCTAATGTTAAAAAAGTCGTTGGAGAATAATAGTACTGAAGGTCAACTTTTGAGCGATAATGCATAGGAATAAATCCATATACTCCTGCATGTATAGAGCGCATAGATAAAGAGCCTTCTACAGAAAAGCCTGAATAACCAAACCATGATTTGTAATCAGGAGTACTATACTTATAGGTGACTCCTGGTTCTATTGGAGTCGACTCAAAATCCCCTTCTTCCTTAGAGTACTTTGTTTCTAGAGTTCTAGATCCGAATAAAACATTAAAATCTAATTGGTGTTGTGGTAAAACTTCATAAGAAAATCCAAGATTTAAATCCGTTCTTGATTCACTAAATATTCGATTCCAGTCATACTCTTCTGAAAAATATTTTTTTAGAACTTCTCGATGTGAAAAATCTGCGTTTACAAAAAAATCACCCCGCCCTTGCCACAAGCGTGAGAGCCTTAATTCTGGGCGTATACCGTAAGAATGTAATCCATAAAAAGCCTCTATAGAAAAAAGGTATTCGAACTGATTTATAAAACGGAAATCTATTTTAGAATAAGCGTTTGGCCCCCAAATATTCGACCCAAAACCACCTAATTTAAAATCGATCAAAGTCGGTGCACTTGCCCCTATCAGTAAATCTCCATTATCTTGCAATTCAAAAGAAAGGCTATCATACAAAGGGTTGCTCATAATTTCAGAAACAAAATGCTCTGGTCCCTTAATCCCTGTATCTGCTGGATTCCAGTATGATTTGATGTGTGAGTATATTTCTGAAGGGACTTTTTCAAAAGATGGATTATAACGGAACCAAGGGACTAAAGAATCTAAAGATCGAATAGAAGAAGGCTTTCGACCTAACACTTTTGAAAGATCTCCTAAGCGCGATTCTACAGCCGAAAAACCTGCTTGAATCCATGCTTCTGGAGTATTTTGTGTCATTTGATGAGGGCGAAGGATTACTATGGGAGAAGGACTATTTTTCAAGCCTTGCAAGGCTCTATGCCATAATTCTCTTTTCCAAGGTTCAGCAATTGTATCCTTATTTCTTAAAGGAACTGGAACAGCTACAATAGAAATTAACGAGCTATCATTTTTTGAAGGTAGTGGAATGAGATGACAAAGTTCTCCCGATGCATGATGACCAACTAAAGGGAGCGTTTTAAATATATCACTCATTGATTTTCCAGATGTACCATCACAAGACAATGCTGAAAAAGGCTTCCTAGGCGGGATCATCTTTTGAGACAAACTTTCTTGTATTCGGAAATGAAATAGGGCATTTTTGATCGTAAGAGAATCCGAATTTAAGGGCCGTTTGACCATTTTTAAGAAACCAGCTGTATCACTTTCAATAAAAAAGCGCATTTGTAAAGAGGGAATATTTCCATTCCCAATAGGCAATAGAGGCTCTTTTTTCGAAAAGCGATTTAATGAAAGCTGTTCTTGCCCTACAAATGGTTTTACTTCTGGGTCTAAAAATAATTTCTGAATGGCGTCTGGAGAAAAGCCCTCCATCCAAAGGGCAGAAACCCATGCCCCCCAAGAAGAAGCGACAATAGAATCCACTGGTATTTTATACGCATCAATGGCATAAAAAACACCTAGAAAATACCACGGCGATTGGTCACCCCCGCCTAAATAAAGCACTGTTTTTTTTAACTCTCCTGGAGTCAGTGGCGATGCCCATAAAAAGGAACCGTGCCAGATTATCATTAGAATTAAAAAAAACTTTTTCATGTCATCCTATTTTCGAAGGATCAAAAGCATACTTTAACGCATCTTTTTTAGAAATCACTCCAGCTTGAAGTAAAGCCAGTAAAGAATGATCCATAGAAACCATCCCTTCTGTAGTGCTTGCGGCTACAATAGGAGGAAGCTTAAAATGCTCACCATTTCGAATCAGATTTGAAATATTTTGATTATTGTAGATAAGTTCCCAAGCAGAGACCATTTGAGAATTATCCACCGAAGGAATTAAATGTTGTATAACAAGTGCTTTCAAATTAGAAGCTAAAAGTGATTTCGCTATTTTCATTTCCTTAGATGATTCAAAGCAAACCATAGCGTCTAAAGCGCCCACAGAATTACCTGCATTAAAGCACCCTACAACAATAGCACCTGCTTCTGCAGCTCGTAAAGCAGGGATGATATGCTCATCATCTATATCTCCAAGCCAAAATAGATCTGTCCCTGCTAAAAGACCTTGTTTTAATTCTTTTGTAATATCTTTGCTTTTGGATTTGATGACAAGACTATCTCCCGTTGGGATATTAAACTCTTCTACCGAGTCAAGAAATACACCCCGTAAAATGCGATTCTGACACATGGCAGCAACATAAGAGGAAGCTGTTGTCGTTTTTCCAGAGCAAGGTGGACCAGCGAAAAGAACTAATCCTGAACTCACTCCTAAAAGATTCATCATGACATCAGGAACACCTAATTCACTGAAGTGAGGACATTCAGGCATCATGGGTCTAAAGCTTGCCAATTTTCCAAAGGCTTCTCTTGAATAACGAACACGCCAATTTGCGCCGCACCACGGGCCGCCACACAAGACTCCAGATTCGCCATCTAATGACTTCACAAAAGAATCTAACGATCCAAAAGGAATCACTGGAGCATCTTGAATCATACAGACTTTATCGTTTAAGCGAACAGCAGGAGATAATCCTTCTACGATAATCAATTCGCTTGCACGAGCATTTAAAGCGTATTCTAAGCAATCTTCAATAGGTGAACTCATAGCTGCTTTTCCTTTTAATTCTTTTTAGACGGACGATACGATGCAAAACGACGAGTATCAAAAGCCCTCTTCCAAGCTTCAATACCTTCAATATACCCCGATTCTACAAGCTTTTGTAACGAATCATCTAATGTTTGGCCTGAGCCTTTCATCGCACTCAAGGCGGCAGGGATTTGAGAAAGCTCCCCTTTTCGAATCATATTGGCAATGCTAGGAGATGTTTTCATTGCTTCTACAGCAAGCACTTCTCCCTGTTTATCTACCACAGGCACTAAATGCTGCACGATCACGCCCTTTAATTGATCCGCAAGCGATTGAGCTAAAACAGGACGTTGAATATCAGAAACTGAATCTAAAAAACGTGTTAATAAGGCTAAAATATTATTACCTGAAGCGACAGCAAAAACAAGCGTCCCCGCATTGGCGGCCTGTAATAAAAGACCTAATTCGTCCATCTTTTCCAGATGATCAAATAGAATAATATCGGCACCATCATTAATCGCAGAACGGATACCTTGCAAACCAGAAGAAGTGTGTAATCCAACTTCTTTTTGAGCAATAATTCCATTGGGATTACTTAGTAATCGTTCAATTGGCTTTTCAATAGTTTGAATATACACCCAATTATTTTTGGCTATCGTTTCTGCAAAAGTGCTCATGGTAGTGGAGCGTCCACTAGAAGAAGGACCAGCAATTAAAATAAGTCCACTTTCTAGTTCTAAAAAATCTTTGCAAAATGCAGGCAAGTACAAGTCATCAAAAGCGACGCTTTCTAATGGAATGATTCGAATCGCAAGAAACGGTACTACATCTACCCAAGTCACTGAAAGACGTGCTCTCCCTGCACCAGTTAAGGCAAAAGTCTTACTGAAGTTTTTACCCACAGCAGGTTCTTTCCCATCGACAAATCCACGAGAAGCTTCTGCAAGCCATTGTATTAGTTGATTAGATTCAATGACTGTTTCACAAGCATAATGTAAAGAACCAGATTGACGAATCACTATTGGTCGATTGTCATAAAGATAAATATCTGTCGAGTTGAATTTTCGGGCATAAGAAAGAATCTGAGTTAAAGACATTGAAGGATCAATGGCATCTGGAACAGCAATTTCGCCTTCACCTGTTTCAATAGCAAACTGATCAGGCAGAGCGGTTATGCCTTCTATTTCTATTTGATCTTCTTCTGCTTTTAACTGAATATTTGTGATGCTTGTAGATTCAAGACCAGAAATTACTTCTACTTGAATAGGAGTCGTAGAAGCATCTCCGTATAAGCTGTTTCCTTCTATTTTAAAAGAAGGTTCTTCGGGCAAGTCTAATTTTTTTGAATTCGTGGGAGGACGAATTTCTTTTTGTGGTTTTACCTGTGGAGGCACCTTTTTGGGTTCAGATGGTGCTGCGGAAGGCGTTGATTGAGCAGTAGATGGAGGCGTAGGCTTCGACTCTGAAGACAATTTTGCCTCTAGAGATTGGACATAAGCCAAAACCTTTTCATACATATTTTTGTCTAACAAACCAGCTTCACAAAGAACTTGTCCAATGTCTTTATCCCTAGTGATCTTACCCCAATATTCTTGAACTTGTTCATTGGTGACTAAGTTATTTGAAAACAAAACTTTTGCCATGTATTGATTTCTCATAAGAAATCCCTCCGATTAAACCACCAAGAAGCCACTGCCAAAAAAACACCAATATACCCTATGGCATAAAGAGACTGCCAAAACAAATACCATTCAGGCAAAGCAATTTGATGCACTACATAAGAACTAATATTATAGCGATACAATCCAGGAAAAACGGCATGAATAACAATAGCCATTTTTTCCATGAGTATACTACTAAAGCCTTCCACTTCACCCATTCTTTTGACAAACTGTACTTGTTCGAGCAACTGATTGGATAAATGCCCTGCAAAATAAACGCCTAATGTAAATAGGGCACTTAAAACAGGAGTACTAAAGCTAGAGAAAAGTAATGCCACTGCAACGACAACGGCCATTTCACAAAACACGAGATAAATAGCACTTAGTAAGGATAATGAAGGAGAAGAATGCGTTAAAAAAAGAATGAGGTAGTAGACAATCGTGAGTAAAAACAAATGACTAGCAACAACACCTAATAAGCCTAAATACTTTCCTACAATAAAAGAAACTCGACTAATGGGCTTTGAAAGTAAAGTCAAAACTGTTTTGCGTTGAATCTCTTTTTGAACAAGACTAATCCCCACAAATACAGAAATCAAAAGCCCCGAAAGAGACATGATTGTAAGTGTAGTAGATTTGATCACATGAGCTCGATCAAAAACAGACCATTCTCCAAGAAGAATGCTAAAAAGAGCAAGGCCAATCGCTAAAAAAACAATATTATAAAGGATCTTATCGCGAATGGATTCTCTAAAAGTATTTAATGCAATAATGCCTATATGACTAAGACTCTGCACGAGCTATCTCCTCCGTTAAGATGTCTTCTAGACTTGGTCTATGATGATCTATTCGTTCTATAGAAATTCCATTATTTAAGCAAAACTGAATAAAGAGATCTCTAGCCACAGCATCTTCACAAGTCCATTCTCCAGATTGCGTAGAGGCTTTGACTCCTTTAGGTAAATCAATATTAGAAGTAATTTCTCCTGTTCTTACATGATACTGAACAGAACAAGACGATGTTACCTCTTGAATAGAACCCTCTCGCACAATTTTCCCGTCAACGATCATCGCGACTCGATCACTAATAGATTCTACATCAGAAAGTAAATGACTGGAATAAAAAATAGTCACGCCTTCTTGATTTAATGAGAGAATCGCTTCTCGTACATCTCGCCTCCCCATGGGATCAAGACCACTCATCGGTTCATCAAGAATCAGTAACTCTGGCTTAGATAAAATCGATTGTGCTAAACCCACTCTCTGCATCATGCCTTTCGAATAAGTACGTAAACGTCTGTCAATCCAATCTTTATTTGCATGTACAAGATTTAGAGCCCAT
>Ga0123335_1008023_pt1 | contig 11537 bp, 9 predicted proteins | sample BiotimSIPDNA_2_FD_89707 | JGI IMG/M metagenome (GOLD analysis project Ga0123335, IMG submission 89707) | Anaerobic biogas reactor microbial communites from Washington, USA - Biogas_R2 time_0 SIP DNA | ecosystem: Engineered > Bioreactor > Anaerobic > Unclassified | place: Washington, USA... | reverse complement strand
TTTTATTGAAAATATACTGAAGGCCGGCATTAAAAGTGGTATATTGCGGAGCCTTCCGCCTCATGAAATGGCGGCTGCTTTGTCGCATTTGATCCGCGCTGCTTCCATCGACTGGATGATCATGCCGACAAGTGAAACGCTTGCTTCCAAAAAAGATTTTATTCTGGACATATTTTTAAACGGGGTGAAAAAACATGACAAATAAAAGCCGTTTCATAATAGCATGTGCAGTTACTGCCATTTTGTTTTTTCCTTTTTCCGTCAGGGCCGCAGCGCCTTTAACCCTGGAGGACAGTATTGCGATCGCGTTGAAAAACAGCCGGGTTCTCAATATTGCCAAAGAAGGAGCGAAGGGTGCACGGGCCAAAAAGCTGGAGGCGATGACCGGTTTTCTGCCCAAGTTCAAAACCTCATACAGCTACACACGTTTGAATGAAGAGCCGGGATTCTACTTCCCGGGTTCTACAGGCGCCATTTCCATGCCGGCAAGTTACATGGTTGCCGGAACGATCAATAACCATAATTGGATCATCGAAGCGAGTCAGCCTGTATTTGCCGGCGGGGGAATTCTGGCCAATTATCAGGCGAATAAGACTGGTGAAGATATCGCCCTGATTGAAGAAACGGCAAAATCCCTGGATGTGGTTCTGGATGTAAAGGTTGCATATTTCAATATTTTGCGGGCACAGAGACTTGTGGAAACTGCTCGCCAGTCCGTGGAAATGCTCAGTGCCCACCGCGACGTCGCGCATCATTTCTTTCTGGTCGGTCTGATTCCGAAGAATGATCTGCTGCAATCCGAGGTGCAGCTGGCCAACGGGAAACAGACGCTGGTGAAGGCGCAAAACGCCGTTACACTGGCTAAATCAAGCTTAAACACGTTATTGAAACAGAATTTGCACTCATCGCTTGAGGTGGTTGATATCCTGGACTATCAACCTGTCAGTCAATCGTATGAGGAGTGCCTGGAGAATGCGAGACAGCTTCGGCCGGAGCTCAAGATCACAGAGCTAAAGGTCCGGCAGGCCGGCTATGTGGTCCGACAGGCGCAAAGTGAGTTTTTCCCGGTGGTCAGCCTTGTAGGGAATTATGCGAGGTTTGGCGACACAATGTCCCTGTCCGGAACCGAGTACAAAAAAAGAGAAAGCTGGCAGGTGATGGCGGTAGCCAACTGGAGTTTCTGGGAATGGGGGAAAACAAAATTCCGGGTTGATGCGGGAAGGGCGCTGGAAAACCAGGCCCTTGATCAAAACAAAGAGTTAAACGACCAGATTGCGCTGGAGATCAAAAACGCTTATCTCATCCTGCAGGAATCGGAAAGCCAGATTGCTGTGTCAAAGAAAGTGATTGAACAGGCCGAGGAGAATTTCCGGATTTCCGAAGCCCGCTACAAGGAAAGAGTGGCGCGTTCGACGGAAGTGCTGGACGCTCAGACGCTGCTTACCAAGGCAAAATCGGAGTATGCCAATGCGCTGGCAGATTACAATATCGCTCACGCCCGTCTACAAAGAGCTGTGGGCGTCATCGACCGGTAGTTGATGAATTTTGATACAGGAAAAAGGTGTTGTGAATGAAAAAAGGTCTGTTGCTTCTGGGCGTATGGTTTGCGGTTGTTGTCATGTCTGTGTCTAATGCAACGGCCCGGGAATACACCTTGAGCGACCTGTATCAGCAGGCGCTGGAAAATTCTGAAAAAATCAAATATGCCGAGGAAAATCTATTTATTGCTGAAATGGGAAGGTTTAAGGCCCTGTCCCTTCTGATCCCCAAGGTGACGGCATTTGGGACGTACAATCGCTTTACTCAGGACAAATTCAGCGTTTCCGGCGTTCTGATTCAACCGGAGCAATCGGGAACGTGGGGAGTTCGAGCGGACCAGGCGTTCTCTTTGAGTTTACACGAACTCGACGCTTTGATCATTGCCGGACAGACGATCACGAAAAGTGAATTCGATCTGGATACCGCAAAAACGGATTTTATTCTGATGGTGGCAACTTATTATTATGATGTTCTCAAAGCGAAAAAAGCGCTTGAAATTGCCGCGGCAAACGTTGAAAGACTCACGCAATACCGAAATTCCGCCGCTAAAAAAGTGAAGGTCGGTGAGCTGACCAAAACGTCACTTTTACGGGCCGATGGGGAATTATCAGGGGCTCGCGCAGATTATCTGCGTGCAACCAATGCTCTGGTGCTGGCCCGTGCCGCCCTGATCCGACTGACGGGGATCGAGGAAAATTTCCGTCTGAAGCATCAGGAAAGTTTGTATCCGGATCCCGATTCATTTGATGAATTGCGGAAAACAATTGCGGATACAAGGGCTGATCTGAAAAGTTATGAAACACAGGCAAAAATAGCAAGGCAAAACATCAAATATGTTCGTGGTGCCTTCTGGCCCAGTGTGGGGCTTTTTGCCGTCTACAACGGTTCGGACCAGAATCCGCCGACGGCAACACTCAACCGGGAAAGTGTTCTGGCGGGCGCGTCTTTAAATTTTCCCTTTTTCGAAGGCGGGCTCAGGGTGGCCGAACTTAGAGAGGCCTTGGCCAAGGAACGCCAGGCCCGCCTGGCCTATGATGATTTAAAGAAGACGGCGGATATTGAGTTGCGCGGAGCCTGCCTGGACCTGGAAACACAGAGAGGCGCCCTGAAGTATCTCGAAGATCAGCATGTTTTTGCCCAGGACAATTTTAACGCTGTTCTGAGACAGTATGATAACGGCCTGGCAACCAGTCTGGATGTAATGGATGCCAATTCCCTGCTGCTCAACTCAGAAAAAAATGTTGCGGAAGCTCTATACGCCTATCAGCTTGCCCATTTGAAAGTCAGAAAATCCAGTGGTACGCTGCTTCAGTTTGTTGCTGCAGGCCGCGAAAAATAGTTTCAATGGCTCATCCTCAGGAGGTTGAATGTTCATGATTATCAAAAAAGCCATGGTTTATAACATCACAACAATATTCGTCAGCCGTCCGGTGCTTAAAGCACTGCTCATGATGATGATGATAACGGTTGTCGGTTTGTCGTTCGCCTCCTGCTCGAAGGAAAAGGCAGAACCAGAAAGACTGGTGAATGTTCGTGTCTGGTCTGCTGAAACCAGAAGGGTTCAGCCTTACCTGGAAACGACCGGGACGCTCAAACCGGACGAGGAGGTTCTGGTCACCACGGAAGTGGATGGAATTGTGAGAAAGATCTATGTTGATGAGGGAACGAATGTCAGCGCGGGGACCCTTCTGGCTGAAATCAACGATACGGATTACGTGCTGGACGTCCGTCGGTCTGAAGCGGCCCTGCGGCAGGCCGAGGCGCAGCAGGTCAATGCCAGAAGGTCGTTTAAACGGCTCCATGCACTGTATCAGGAAGAACTGATCACCAAACAGCAGTTCGATGATATATCCACAAAAGTCGCTCTGGCGGAAGCCGACCTGGAAAAGGCGAGGGCCACGTTGTCCATCTCAAGGGAAAAACTTTCCCGGACAAAAATTTATTCACCCATTGTTGCGTCGATCAAAGAGAAGAAAGTTTCCGTTGGAGATTTTGTGCGCAACGGAACGTCACTTTTTCAAATCATCAGGACCAATCCGCTGAAACTCCGCTTTAACATCAGCGAGAAGGATGTGGCTGGATTGAAAAAGGGGCAGGATGTTGCTTTCACTGTCGATGCTTTTTCGAAACAAAAATTTCATGGCAAGGTCAGCCTGCTTTATCCGAGCGTGGAAGAAAAAACCCGTACGCTGCAGGCTGAAGCTATTGTTCCCAACGAAGGCCAGATTCTGAAGCCGGGTTATTTTGCCCGGGTACAAATATTTACCCAGGAAGCGAGAGACTCGGTGGTTGTTCCAGTGACAGCGCTGCTGTATGACGGATCCATTGTGCGCGTTTTTGTTATCGACGGCAATCAGGCGAAAGAACGGATCATTAAAACCGGAAATAAATACGGTGAGCATGTCGAAGTGATGGATGGATTGAAAGAGGGTGACCAGGTGGTTGTGATCGGGCAGAACAACCTGTCGGAAGGGGTGAAAGTTCATGTGGCTCGCTGATACCTCCGTCAAGCGCCCGGTTTTCGCGACCATGGTGATTATGGCCCTGGTTGTGCTGGGCGCGGTCAGTTATCCCTCCATCGGTGTTGATCTGCTCCCCAAGATTGATTTTCCGATTGTCACCATTACGACGACACTCAAGGGTGCCAGCCCCGATGTCATGGATGTGGACGTTACCGACCGAATTGAAGGTGCCGTCAATACCATCAATGGTGTAAAAAGCATCACCTCCACCAGTACGGAAAGCGTTGCCCGGACCACCATCGAATTTGTCCTGGAGCGCGACATCGATGAAGCCGTTCAGGATGTACGCGAAAAAGTATCGACGATTCGGAATAAATTACCAACGGACATTGAAGAACCCCGGATTGCCAAAGTGGATCCGGATGCATCCCCCATTTTAATGATGAATCTTTCGGGGCAGCGGTCGGTTCGGGATCTTTCCACTTATGCGGATGAGGTTCTGAAAGAGCAGCTGCAGCGTATCAATGGCGTCGGCGATGTGATCTTTTATGGAATGCGTCTACGGCAGGTGCGCATCTGGGTGGATGCCGCAAAAATGAATGCTTACCAGATTGCCCCAAGCGATATTGTCCTTGCCCTCAAACGTGAAAATATTGAACTGCCGGGCGGCCGAATCGAAACGCAAACCAAGGAATACACGGTTCGGATTAAAGGAGAGTTTGCCAGTGTCCCTGATTTTAACGAATTGATCATCAGCTATTACAATGGCGCTCCGGTGCGCATCCGGGATATCGGCAGGGCGGAAGACGGCATGGAAGAAAAGCGTTCCCTGTCCCGTTTCAACCGGATTCCGGCCGTCGGCATGGCGATTCAGAAACAATCGGGAACGAATACGGTCGAAGTGGCCAACCGTGTCAAAAAGGAAATGGAAAAAATTAATAAGACACTGCCTCCGGGAATGAAACTGGGGATTTCCATGGATCAGTCGTTATTTATTGTACGGTCCATTAAAGAAGTTCAGTTTCACTTAATTGTAGGGAGTTTGTTTGCCGTCCTCGCGGTTTTTCTTTTTTTAAGGAATGTCAGGACAACGTTGATCAGCGCGGTGGCGCTGCCTGTTTCTATTATATCCACGTTTGCCCTGATTAACTTTTTCAATTTCACTTTCAACAACATGACGATGATGGCGCTGTCTTTATCGGTTGGTTTGCTCATTGATGATGCGATTATTGTCATTGAAAACATTCACCGCCACATTGAAGAGGGAATGGAACCGCGTGAAGCGTCCATGTTTGCCACTTCGGAAATCGGACTGGCTGTCATGGCAACAACTTTTGCCATTGTAGCTATCTTTCTACCTGTTGCTTTTATGAAAGGGATTATCGGCCGGTTTTTCCTTCAGTTTGCCCTGACCATTGTTTTTGCCGTGATGGTTTCCCTGCTGGTTTCGTTTACCCTGACACCAATGATGGCTTCTATTTTTCTCAAATCCCATCAGAAAAAGATTCCCAACCCCATGGCCAAAAGCAAAGGAGGCGGTGAACCGGGAAAAGCCAGGAATCATATCTGGACAAAAATCAGCGATAAACTGGAACATTCCTATCAAAGACTGGAAGTGTTTTATCGCCGTGTGCTGGAATTTACGCTTGGCTACCGCAAGCTGGTTTTGATAAGCGCTTTGATTGTCTTTCTTTTGAGCCTGGGGTTGACCAAATTTTTGGGAAAGGAATTTGCTCCATCTGAAGATCAGGGCGCGTTCATCGTCCGGCTGGAAGCACCCATTGATTATTCGGTTGATCAGGTTGAACAATATTTCAGCAAAACGGAAGCCATGATGAGTGAAATTCCGGAAGTCCAATCCGTATTTTATGTTCAGGGATACGGGGGCTATGCCAATCGTGCCAGAATGTTCCTCAACCTGAAACCGAAAAAGGACCGCAAAAGAAGCCAGGAAGACCTGAAAAAACTGGTGCGGATGAAGCTCAGGCAGATTCCGGGAATGAAAGCATCGGCAGAGGATCTTGCCATTGTTGCCGGAGGAGGAATCCGGGCGACACCGATTCAATACAGTATCCGTGGCCAGGACCTTACAGCGCTGCAAAAATATGCCAAGCAAATTAGTGAAGAGTTTGCCAGGCTGCCAGGCATTGTGGATGTGGATACGTCGCTGGAAGCCGGGAAGCCGGAATTCAAGGTTTATATTGACCGTGACCGTGCCGCGGACCTGGGTGTCGATGTGGCTACCGTGGCCGAAGCGATCAACCTGCTGATCAGTGGCGAACTGGACATCGCCCGGTATAAGGATGAACTGCGCGGAAAACGCTATGATATCCGTGTCCGCCTTTACGCGGAAGACCGTGACAGCAAAGGGTCCCTGGAACGGATTTATGTGAGGGCCCGCGACGGCAAGCTGGTGGAGCTGTCCAACGTTGTCAAAATTGAAGAGGGGACAGGTCCCAGTGTTATCAACCGTGTTGACCGTCAGAGGGCCATTACAATCTTTGCTTCTCTGGAAGATAAGCCGCTGGGAGAAGCAACCGAAGAACTGGATTCCATCGCCGCAAAGATACTGCCTCCGGATTACGTTCCCAAGTATCAGGGAATGGCGGATGTCATGAAAGAATCTTTCGGATTCTTGCTGTTTGCTCTGCTGCTGGGAGTCGTGATGGCCTATATGATTCTCGCTGCACAGTTTGAAAGTTTCATTCATCCCGTGACGGTTCTGCTTTCCATGCCGCTGTCCTTCATCGGTGCGTTTGGCGCTTTGTTTATTACGGGCAAGACGTTAAGTATCTTCAGTATTATTGGTCTCATCCTTTTGATGGGACTGGTGAAGAAAAACGCAATTTTGCTGGTGGATTACACCAATGTTTTACGCGGCAGAGGAATGTCGCGCCGGGAGGCTTTATTGCAGGCGGGGCCTGTCCGGATGCGTCCGATTCTCATGACGACATTTGCCATGATATTCGGCATGCTCCCAATCGCTCTTGCAGTCGGTGAAGGCGCGGAAGCACGCGCTCCCATGGGGATTGCCGTTATCGGAGGTCTTTTGACGTCTTTGGTCCTGACACTGGTGGTTGTTCCGTCGGCTTATGATATTTTTGACGACTGGCAGGAGAAATTTAAACAAAGAAAAAGCAAAAAAGAGAAGCCTGATGAACATCCTTGAGACAGACAGGGGGATACCTTCATGAAAATGTTTTTTGTCATTTATGCCGAAGCCTGTGATGAAAAAGTCACCAATGCCTTCAAAGACAACGGGTTCAGGTCCTACACAAAGATGCATGGGGCAACCGGGGAAGGTGAGGAAAGTGAACCTAAGCTCGGGACCCATTTCTGGCCCGGCAGAAACAATACGCTTCTGTTTGCCGTGCAGGATGAGGATATCGAGCGGCTGGTCGAACTGGTGCGGAGGCTAAAAGTCGAACAGCCGCGTGCCGGGGTCAGGGCATTTACACTGCCTCTGGAGGAATGCGTGTAGAAATGGCCGGCCAGAAAACGACAAACAGGCAGAAAGATATTTCCCGTCTTTTGAGGGGAAAAAAGAAAAATCTACCTCAGAAATTGAAGAAAAATAATACATTTTCAGAAAAAAAGCGAAAATGAACAAAAAGGATTTACAAAACTGAATTATAAAAACCGGGAATTTCCATGAAAAAAATCCTGATTCTTTTTTCACATCCGCGATTTGAGAAATCCAGGATCAACCGCGTTTTATTGGAGGGCATTGACCAGATAGAAGGCGTTCGCATCCACGACCTTTATGAAGAATATCCCGATTTCATCATCAACGCAGACCGGGAAAAAGAGTTTCTCGAGGGCCACCAGATTATCGTCTGGCATTTTCCTTTCTATACCTACAGCGCTCCTGCTCTTTTAAAGCAGTGGATGGATATCGTTCTGGAATACGGATGGGCGCACGGCAGCAAGGGTAATGCGCTGAAGGATAAAATCGCGTTTGTGACGCTCACCGCGGGGGGCACCCGCGAATCATACGCGGCCAATCAACACAATCAATTTACCGTTCGTGAATTTCTGAGGCCTTTTGAACAGGCCGCCAATCTTTGCCAAATGAAATATCTGCCGCCATTTGCTGTTCACGGTACCCACAGGTTAACGCCTCAGCAACTGGCCGCGTATTCGGACCTTTATCGCAGGCTGCTGACGAAGCTTGCAGCCGGTGAGTTTGATATCGCGTCCATTTGCCGCTGCGAATATCTCAACGACTGGCTATCAAACAAAGGATAAACAGACCATGTCCAGCACGTTTTTATTGGATGCCCTGATTTTTCTTGCCGCTGCCGTCATTTTTGTGCCTCTGGCCAAAAAGATGGGGCTGGGGTCTGTCCTTGGTTATCTCATTGGCGGTATTGTTATCGGACCTTTCTTCTTAGGTTTTGTCGGTCAGGAGGGCAAGGATATTATGCACTTTGCCGAATTCGGCGTTGTGATGATGCTCTTTCTGATCGGTCTTGAACTGGAACCCAAAACATTCTGGCGGATGCGCAAATTCGTTTTGGGAACGGGTATCACGCAGATGGGCATCACTACATTTTTATGTTTTGTTGCCTTGCTGCTGGCCGGTTTCTCCTGGCAGGCATCGCTGGCCTGCGGACTTGCCCTTTCCATGTCTTCCACCGCAATTGTCATGCAGACATTGCGGGAAAAAGGCCTGATGAAAACAGAATCAGGAAAAAGTTCCTTTGCCGTCTTGCTGTTTCAGGACATTTCCGTCATACCGATCCTGGCGCTGATCCCACTGCTGGCTGCATCTGGAGCAAAAGCGGCATCTTCCGGTCACGCTTCTTTTATGGAGGGATTGCCCGGATGGGCTCAAACGATAACGCTGCTGGTCGCGGTCAATTCCGTTGTTGTGGTCGGGCATTTTATTTTTGTGCCTTTCCTACGTTTCATTGCCCGCATTCGTCTCCGGGAGTTGTTTACGGCATCGGCGTTGTTGATTGTGATTGCAACCGCCTATCTGATGATGCTGGTGGGTTTAAGCCCCGCGTTAGGGACATTTCTGGCGGGCGTTGTTCTGGCCACAAGTGAGTTCCGCCATGAACTGGAAAGTGACATTGAGCCATTCAAAGGGGTACTGCTGGGACTGTTTTTTCTTACCGTCGGGGCTTCGATCAACTTTACATTGATTGTGGAAAATCCTTTGAAAGTCATGGCTCTGGTGGGCGGCGTCATGATCATCAAGTCCTTTGTCCTTTTTGCAACGGGGAAGTTTTTCCGCTTAAGCTTTGATCAGAACATGATTTTTACTGTAGGATTGGGGCAGGTTGGAGAATTTGCCTTTGTCCTGTTTGCCTTTATCAATCAGCTCAAGATTATTTCTACGGAATCAAGCGATATCATGATGGGTGCAACGGCAATCACCATGACAATGACGCCGCTTTTGCTTTTAATGAACGAGCGGCTGATCCTGCCGCATTTAGGCACGAAAGAGGCGGTCGGGCCAAAAGAAGCTGATGAAATATCCTGTGAAAGTCACGTTATCATTGCCGGATTTGGTTATTTTGGAAGCACCATAGGCAGGTTTTTAAGGGCAAACGGTTTTGCGGCAACTATTCTGGATAACGATTCAGACCGTGTCGATCTTTTAAGGAGAATGGGCTTCACGGTTTTTTACGGCGATGCCACCCGCCTGGACATCTTGAAATCCGCCGGCGCGGATTCCGCCAGGATATTGATAGTGGCCATCGATTCGCCTGAAACGAATTTAGACCTGGTGGAGAAGACCCGAAAAGCGTTTCCCAATTTAAAGATCATGGTACGGGCGAAAAACAACCTGGATGCCTATAACCTGCTTCATACGGGGATTGAAGATGTCTATCGGGAATCCATAGACACCTCTGTGCGTTTTGGCGTTGACGTGCTTGTCAAACTGGGCGTTCGCCGATTCACTGCAACGCGGGCAGGCCAATTATTCATCAAGTATGATGAAGCCTCTTTCCGGCAGCTTGCACAACATCGGCATGATCAGGAAGCTTATCTTGTCCACATCCGGGAACAGATTGCTCTTCAGGAGGAACTTCTGGATAACGACCGCAAAGCTTGTCCGAACCTCCATGATTTCGCCTGGGACATGGATGTTGCAATGAAGAAAAAGTGAGACATAAAAATTCCCAGGTTGAGTCAGGGCAACCGCTTTTCGTAAAGGAATCCTTCATGGACAAACCCGGTTATCATTTGACAGACTTTTTTCACGGCCTTTCCGAAAAACAGGGCGACGAAATCATCCGTCGTGGGACTACCCGTGATTTGAAAGCACAAACCGTGCTGTTTCATGAGGGGGATCGCGCAAAACATTCTTATCTCGTTCTGAAGGGACGGCTCAAACTCGGCAAAGTGCACGAACTGGGCAAGGAGGTGCTGATCCGTTACATTGGCCCGGGAGAGTTAGCCGCCATGATCACCGTACTGGAAGGGAGAGATTATCCTGTAACTGCCGAAACGGTGGGAGAGACGAGGGTTGTGGGATGGGACAGACCGACCATGCTGCAAATCATGGCTGAATACCCGCAGCTTTCCATCAATATGATCCGCAACTCCATGGATCGCCTTGAAGATCTGCAAAGCCGCTACCTGGAGCTGCACGCCGAGCAGGTGGAAAAAAGGATCGCCCGCTCCCTGCTCAGGATTATGAAACAGTCCGGCAGACGATCGGGGGATGAGATTATCATCGACTTCCCGATCAGCCGCCAGGAACTGGCCGATTACACCGGAACAACCCTCTATACCGTCAGCCGCACACTGAGTGCATGGGAAAAGAAAGGATGGGTAAAATCCAAAAAGGCGCGGATTATCATCGCGGACCCGCACGCCCTGGTACTTTTCTCGGAAAAAGCATAATAATCCTGATGTATTTCACCCGGATTGGTTTCTTTTTTCTGCCATAAAATATCTTTCTGACGAACTAAAAAAATCCTGTTGTTTGCGCTGGCGCAAAGACAACGCTCAATTATTCGCTTATGATCGGGCCCGAAATGAAGCTGAATGCAAAAATAACCATCAGTGATCTGCTGACGAAATACCCCCGGACGGCCAGCATCTTTATCAAGAAAAAGATGCTTTGCGTCGGCTGTCCATCGGAGGAATTTCACACGCTGGAAGATGCCGCGAGGCTTTATGGCTTTGATCTGAACGATCTGACCGCCGCCATCAGCAAAGCCATCCCAAAGGGTAAGCGGCAATAACAGGAACAATCATTTAACGAAAGGAGATTTACCATGTTTTGTTTTCAATGTCAGGAGACGGTCAAGAACCAGGGGTGCACGATAAAAGGTTTCTGCGGCAAGCCGGAGAATACAGCGGATCTTCAGGATCTGCTTATTTATGTATGCAAGGGAATTTCAGTTTATGCTGAAAAATTGAAAGAACCGGAACCCAAAGCCGGTCGTTTTGTATGTGAGGCCCTATTTACCACCATCACCAACGTAGCCTGGGATGACGACAGGATCATCGGCAAGATTCAGGAAGCTCTAAAGATCAGAGATGAAGTCAGGGCAAAAGCGGCGTCGGCCATCT
>Ga0123335_1008022_pt1 | contig 11538 bp, 6 predicted proteins | sample BiotimSIPDNA_2_FD_89707 | JGI IMG/M metagenome (GOLD analysis project Ga0123335, IMG submission 89707) | Anaerobic biogas reactor microbial communites from Washington, USA - Biogas_R2 time_0 SIP DNA | ecosystem: Engineered > Bioreactor > Anaerobic > Unclassified | place: Washington, USA... | reverse complement strand
GACCTGGGTTTCTTTGTCTCTTGCGTTCGCAAGGGGCATTATCATATGGTTGTACACTTGGGCGATCGCAGGACCATGCCCTGAAAATCTCTCCGCTCCGATCCTGTCTGCCGAGAGAATGGATTCGTAAAAACGGGGCCGTTTTTTTTCCATCCACGAGAGAAGGGTGGGACCAAAATTAAAACTGATGCGGGCATAATTATTCACAATGCACCGGATCCATCCCTCTCCGTCAAGAATTCTCGCGGCTGTATTCGGACCGTAGCATTCCGCCGTTACCCTCTCGTTCCAGTCATGGTATGGGGCAGCTGATTCCTGTATTTCAACTTCCTCCAGCCACGGATTTTCTCTTGGAGGCTGGTAGAAATGGGAGTGAATGCATATTGAACGGGTCATGGAGCACTTCCTTTCCCTTGTTTTATCTATTATAGCTCAACACCGGCACAGGGTATTGTACAATAGCTCCATCAAGGAAATACCTGGAGGTGTTCTTTCTGAACAGGAAATGCGGCATCCTTTTGCCAATACCATCACTTAACGGAAAAGCGGGAATCGGCGATCTCGGACCTTGCGCCCACAGGTTTGCAGATTTCCTGGCGGAATCCGGGCAGTCCATATGGCAGGTTCTTCCGCTCACTGAAACAGACAGCGCCCTCGGAAATTCACCATACAGCTCTCCTTCAGCTTTCGCAGGGAATCCCCTGTATATCAGCCTGGAGGATCTCGTTGTGCGGGGACTGCTTGATGAGTCTGAGATCAGCTCCAAATCAGCACTTACCGAGGATTCCGTCGATTACAGCGCAGCCCGGGAATTTAAGTTTCCTCTCCTTCGAAAGGCTTTTTCCAGGTTCACTCCCGGGGAGGATTATTTTTCCTTCATTCGCCGCCAAAGTTTCTGGCTTTCCGACTATGCGCTTTTCGTGGTACTCAAGGCAAAGCTTGGCGGTACATCATGGCACCGATGGCCCGAACCGCTGCGCACGAGGGAAAGCCGGGCGATTCAGGAGGTTTCCGGGGAACTCGGGAATGAAATCGATTATACCTGTTTCCTCCAGTACCTTTTTTTCTCCCAGGCGACATCATTAAAAGAAAAATGCACCTCGTTGGGAATCGAACTCATCGGTGACATTCCTATATACGTCAACTATGATAGTGCTGATGTCTGGGCTCACAGGGATTATTTCCGTCTCGGGGAAGACCTTCTTCCTACAGAGATCGCCGGGGTTCCTCCCGATTATTTCAGCAAAACGGGACAACTCTGGGGAAATCCCCTCTACAACTGGGACTACTTAAAGAAAGACGGTTTTTCCTGGTGGATCAGTCGCCTGGGACATTCCCTGGATATGTTCCACAGCGTCCGCATAGACCATTTCAGGGGTCTTCTCGCCTACTGGGCGGTTCCTTTCGGCGAAAAAACCGCAGAAAATGGCACCTGGGAAAATGTGCCTTCTTCCGAGTTCTTCGACTGCCTCTCCCTGAAGTTCCCCTCAGCCCCTTTCCTCGCCGAAAACCTGGGAGTGATCACACCCGACGTGACGGAAACCATGGAGCGGATGGGGTTTCCAGGAATGGCCGTCGCTCTCTTCGCATTCGACGGAAACATGAAGGAAAATCCCCATATTCCCCATAACTACGTGCGCGGTCTCACGGCCTATACAGGAACCCATGACAACAATACCGTGCGCGGATGGTTCCTTGAGGATTCCACAGCATTCGAACGGAAAACACTTGAAGACTACTGCGGACGGGAAATTACCGCTGAAAACGCCCCCGATACGCTGATAAGGATGGTCTTGGCCTCTATTGCGGAAAGGGTTGTAATTCCCCTGCAGGATTACCTCGGACTGGGATCCGAAGCCCGGATGAACACTCCCTCCATCCCATCCGGAAACTGGAGATGGAGGGTCAGGAAATCCCAGCTTACAAAAAAACTCTCATCCGGAATGAAAAAATTGGCCGAATTATACGGGAGAAATAGAGTGGGGGGCTCCAAGAAGGCTTAACTTTCTGGTAATATTGATCGTGAAAAATAGATGAGCGGAATTATTCCTGACGGAATTGGTTCTTTAGAGAACGCAGGTGAATTTTTCAATACAGCCCTGCCTTGCGGCAAGCAGTGCGCTGAAAAGACGCATACAAAATGTTTCAAAGGGATGTGACAGGAAATGGAAGGCAAACGCAAAACCGGTGCTCTCAAGGTACTTCATATCAGCCCGGAAGCGGCTCCCTTCAGTAAAGTGGGGGGGCTTGCAGATGTTGCAGGTTCCCTTCCCCCTGCACTCAGGCGTCATTCTGCCGACTGCAGGCTTCTGACGCCGGCATGGGATGGTGTCCTGGACTCCATACGTGACCAGGGGCTTCAACTGACCCGTCTCTCCAGAAAGGCTGAGGCCGTCATCAGGTGGAGAATTTACCGGGCAACGGTATGGAAATGTGTTGCGGACGGTCTGCCCGTCTATCTGCTTGATGCCCCAGATCTTTTTGGAAATACGATCTACCCCCGGGACCTGGATCCAGACACGGCCATTCCTTTTCTCTTCCTCTCCCTGGCTGCCCTGGATCTTCCCGAAACTGCACTCTGGAAACCGGAGATCATCCACTGCCATGACTGGGCAACCGCACCGCTTCCTGCAGCCCTTCAATGGCACAGATATTTCAGACACAGCAGAGGTGACTACAGGACTGTCTTTACGATACACAACCTCGCCCACCAGGGGGTTCTTCCCCTCATGTCCCTTGAAGAGTGGGGGATCGAAGCGGATGCCCGCCACCTGGGCGCCATGGAATTCTTCGGAATGGCGAACCTCATGAAGGCAGCCCTGGTTGCATCTGATGCCATCACAACAGTAAGCCCTACGTACGCCGGCGAAATACAGACCGATGCAGGAGGCGAAGGGCTTGCCGGTCTTCTTCGAAGCGTCAGCTTCAAAGTATCGGGAATTTTAAACGGGATCGACGTAAATTACTGGGACCCGGAATCTGATGCCCTCCTGCCTGCCAACTACTCTGCCAAAGATCCGGCAGGTAAAAAGATCTGCAGGACCAGTCTCCTTGAGAAGGCAGGGTGGCCGGACGATGAACGGCCCATCTTTTCAATCGTCGGGAGAATGGTGGAACAGAAAGGATTTCCCATCCTCATCCCCGCACTTGAAACGCTTGTCGACCTTGGCTGCAGATTGTTTATCGTGGGATCAGGACAACCGGAATATGAATACGCCTGCGGAAAAGCTGCGGAAAGATGGCCTGATTCCGTCTTCGTATTCAGCGGGTACGATGAACCCCTTGCACACCTCGCCTACGCCGGGGGAGATTTCTTCCTGATGCCGTCGAGATTTGAACCGTGCGGGCTCTCACAGCTGATTTCCCTCCGGTACGGAACCATTCCGGTCGTCCGGTCAGTCGGAGGCCTCGCTGACACTGTATTTGATTTCGGAAGCCCGCGGGGAAACGGCGTTGTTTTCCATGATTATACTGTTCAGGCGCTTGTAGAGGCTGTTTCCAGGGCAATTACCGTCCACAGGGATGAAAGGGCCAGGGAAGAACTGGTTCTGGAAGGAATGAAAGCAAACTATTCCTGGGACCGTTCAGCCCCGATCTATGCACGGCTCTACGCATCACTTCTCCAGTAATAGTTGGGCGCGTTTGAATCTCCCCGTTCACAGGGAAATAATGCGCAGGATAGAAAGAATACACAGTCAAAGGGGGAAAACACCATGAAAATAGGAAGATTCGGGCGCACCCTGGGCATAGTCCTCGCCGGCGGCAAGGGGGAACGTCTCATGCCCCTGACAAAATACCGCGCCAAGCCGGCGGTACATTTTGCGGCAAAATACCGCATAGTCGATTTCGCACTTTCAAACCTTGTCAACAGCGGCATTTTTTCGATTTATGTTCTCGTCCAGTTTAAAAGCCAGTCCCTAAACGAACATATTGAACGGGGCTGGCAGTTCGGCGGTGCGCTCAGGGGCAGGGATTTCTTCATTACCCTTGTTCCCGCACAAATGTGGAGAGGAGAACACTGGTTCCAGGGCACTGCGGACGCCGTCTACCAGAACCTGCACCTGGTTACCCTCTACGATGCGGATCGGGTCGCTATCTTTGCCGCGGACCACATCTACAAAATGGACGTGGACCAAATGCTCGAGTATCACATGAACAAAGAGGCAGATATCACCGTTGCGGCCAATGTTATCCCCAGTTCCGAAGCCTCAGCTTTCGGGTGTATCGACACAGATGAAACAGGGAGGATCATCGGCTTCATCGAGAAGCCGGAAAACCCGCCGGAGATTCCCGGAAAGCCAGGCTTCACCTATGTCTCAATGGGAAACTACATTTTTGAACGGGAGATCCTCGAAGAATCTCTTATCGAAGATGCCCTGCTTCCAACCAGCCATGATTTCGGAAGGGATATCATTCCCAAGCTCGTTGCCAGTTCCAGGGTCTTCGCGTATGACTTCTCCACAAATGTCCTTCCGGGGCAGCAGCATTCCTTCTGGCGCGATGACAAACCCTACTGGAAGGACGTGGGAACAATTCGTGCATACTGGGACGCACATATGGACCTGCTGAAACATGACTCGGAGATGACATTCTATAATCCTCAGTGGCCCATACGTACCGTTTCCTACGCTGATCCCCCATCCTACGTATGTCCTGTGAAAGGGTACAAGTGCAGCGTCCAGAGCACTTTATCGGCGGAAGGCAGCAGGGTCCTCGGTTCCACCGTCGAGTCTTCGGTCCTTTCAAGAAACTGTGTTATTATGCCGGGTTCTTCCGTTGAGGAATCCATTATCGGAGAAGGGGTCGTTATCGGAGAAAACTGCCGGCTGAAAAAGGTCATCATCGACAGCCACAATATTATTCCGGCCAACACGGTAATGGGATTCGATCCCGAGTACGACAGGGAACACTATTCAGTCGACCCCGGGTCAGGGATAATTGTCGTGGGGATGCCGAAAATGCAGCTCCGCAAATCAATTGAAAACCCCAAGGAAGGTTTCGACTGGTCCAGCTTCAGCTGAAGAAAAAGGGCCATGGGAAAATTTCTCCCATGGCCCTCAATTTCTCTTTCTAAAGAGGCCAGACCCAGAGCAGCAAGGGCACGGCTACAATGATCACAAGCAGATCCATGGGAAGTCCCAGTCTCCAGTAATCACCGAAGGAAAACCCGCCGGGTCCAAGTATGAGGGTGTTGTTCTGATGGCCTATGGGAGTGAGAAACGCACAGGAAGCTCCTATCGCCACTGCCATGAGAAAACTGTCCGGATCAGCGCCCAGCCCGGCAGCAGCACTCATAGCAATAGGTGCCATGACGGCGGCAGTGGCGGCGTTGTTCATGAAATCGGTGAATATCATTGTTCCTGCGATTATGACCACAAGAGCGATCACAGCATTTCCTCCGGCTACAGATTCCATCAAAAACCGGGCAATGAGGTCGGCTGTTCCTGTCAAGGACATCGCCCCGGCGACAGGCAGCATTGAACCCAGAAGAACGACGACAGGCCAGTCGACGGCAGTATACACAGACCGAAGGGGAACAATTTTAAACAGGATCATTACCAGTGCCCCTGCAGCAAAGGATACAGGAGCAGGGAATACACCGAAAGCAGCACTCCCCACCGCACACCCCATGATAATGGATGCGGCGAGAGCCTGGCCTTTTTTCGGCACCATGATATCCCGGGAGGCGAGGGGGAGACAGCCGTAATCCGACGCAAACGTTGATATCGCTTCGGGAGCCCCCTGGATCAGAAGAACATCTCCCGGATAGAGTGGCGTGGTCCTGAGACGGCTGATTGATTTCTTCCCTTTTCTTGAAACAGCGAGCAGGTTTACTCCGTACCTCGTCCGGAGACGCATATCCGTCGCAGAAAGCCCTGAAAGAGACGATCCGGGCATGCAGACAAGCTCCCGTATCACTATCTCATCCTGCCTCTCGCTGTCATGGCCGTCTTCCTCGTCTTCTGAAGGTTGGCCCCCGTAATACCCCCTATAACTGTCCAGGAGATGATCCCGGCCAGGATGATTTTTCTCCCCGTCAGAACCGTCTTCGGAGTCGACCTCCTCTTCCAGTTTGAGTCCCGCTTCGGAAAGCAAAGCTGAAAGAGATTCAGGTTCCGCCTCTATTACGAGAATATCACCGTTCCTGAGCACATATCCCGGATGCGGCGCCACAACGTGAAAATCGCCCCTCACCATGCCCAGGACCTGTGCGTCAGCCCCTTCCAGAAGGATTTCCAGTTCCCGCACCGTTTTGTTTTTGAACGGGCTGTCCTCGCGAACACTAACTTCACTGAGATATGCCCCTGTTTCGAAGCCGTCCGCACCCGACCGTTTCTTCCGGGGGACGAGCCTCCAGCCGATAAACCCAATAAAAAGCACCCCGATGATAGTTATTGCCGCACCCACTGGCGCGAAATCAAACATGGAGAATGCTCCCCTTCCCGCCTGGGCTCTGAAACCTGAAATGATGAGGTTTGGCGGAGTTCCTATCAGTGTAGCCGTACCGCCGAGAATGCAGGCAAATGAGAGGGGCATGAGCATTTTGCCCGGAGGGAGTCCATGGTCTTCAGAAGCACGTATTGCCGCAGGCATAAGGAGTGCAAGAGCTCCGACATTGTTCATGAAGCCTGAGAGAACTGAGCCGAGAGCTGAAATCGCAAGTATCGAAAGAGCAGGTCCACCGGATGATGGGAGAAATTTTCTTGCGAGTGCGTTGACTGCACCGGTGATCTGAAGCCCATGGCTGAGAACGAGAACACAGGCAACAGTGATCACTGCCGGATGGGCGAATCCTGAAAAAGCGTCTTCAGACGGGACAAGACCTAAAAAAACACATGACAGGAGGGCAGCCGAAGCAACAATATCATGCCGCCACCTTCCCCAGATAAATAATCCGACCGTTGCGGCCAGGATTGCTGCAATCATTATCTGCGATGAAGTCACGATCTTTTCTTTCCCCTTTCAGAAAGCGGAATAAATGTCCTGAAACAGTATGGACACAGTATAGAGCATTGTTTTATGAAAAGGGAGATTCATGCCTTTAAAAGGAACAGGGGAAAGATCGCTCTCTCCCCTGTTCCTATACTGTCTATTTCTTGAATATGGATTCGAGAAGTTTCTCCTTCAAAATGTCCTCCGGCTTTTTCGGTTCAGGTTTCGGTGCCGGTGCCGGTGCCGGTGCGGGGGCAGGTTTAGGTTTTATTATTTTCTCCAGTATTGCCTGTTCAGGAGTCTTTGCAGGCTGAGGGACAGGTTTCGGCTGTTCGGCAGGCTTTGTATCCGCAGGTGCTGTCTGCTGGGCCCCCTTGGCAACCTTCAAATTCGAAACCCCGGGCTTCTCCATGGTCCCTCCGAGAGAAAACGACACATCCCTGAAATCAGCTGCCGACATTCCTTTTTGTGCCCCGCCGACTATCCCCTTGAGCACGTCCTCAAGGGCTCCCGCGGTGAGACCTCCAACAGCTCCTCCCGTGAGCGCGTTTATCAGCTGTATGTTGACGTTTCCTGCGCACTGCAGCTTTAGGGTCCCTTTGGGGCCGATAGGACCTTCAGCTGTAAGAAACTTGTACAGGGTATCATTCTTTGGTGCGTTGACACGGGTCCCCTTGTCGAGGATTATCCGGCCTGTTTCGATGCGGAAAGGTACGGAGACATCCGCATAGCGGATCCCCGAGGAGCCGTAGAGCTTCGCGACAATGTCCACCGCCTTGAATCCGGTGACAGCACCCGAGCCTACGGAAGCGTTTCCTTTGCCTGACACGGCAAATTTAGGGCCGAAAGAACCAGAAACATTCGCCGATCCCTTTGCCTGCCCTGTGATCTTACCTCCCATGCCGCCGGTGAAGTCCTGTACGACTCCGTTGATGTCCACTCCGCTGAATTGGGCACTGTGGGAAAACTTGAGTGTACTGATATCCAGCGACCCACTACCTGTGATCTTCCCACCGTAGAAGTTCACTGAAGCACCTTTTCCCCAGAGCGTATTCCCTTCGAGTGATACGGGGTAGGAGAGATTTGAGGCCTTCAGTCCCATAACGGTCAGCGAGGGAGATGTTATCGATCCCTGCCCCTTTCCTGACGCACCGGCAAATCTTCCCTTGAAGGAGGCATTGACCTTGCCGGCAATATGCAGTTCCTTCGCGTCGGGCATTCCGGAGGTAAGGGCGCCGAGATCAAGTTCACTGCCGGAAATATCCACGGTTACATCGGGAGATGCGCCAAGCTTGATGTTTCCTGTTCCTGAAAGGGTTCCACCCCCGAAACCTGACTTGAATTCGTCTATCTTCATCTCTTTCATGCTGCCGGAGAGTCCGAGCGATACATTCGACGCCGCCAGCCCCGACACGGTAACCCTGGGTGAGGCCGCCTTCACGGAAATGGAAGGATTGGAAAATGCGCCTTTGACGGTCACGGTCCCGTCCAAAGCACCTCCGAGGGGGACAGCCAGCCCACCGGTCTTTGCGAGAGAGGCCAGGTCGGCTCCTGATACTTTTACGTTAAGATCAAGGCTTCCTTCATCGCCCGGTTTCGCACCGAGTGTGACTCCGCCGGAGGCCGAAATGGAGCCCTTGCCGCTTTTTGCCGATGCTGAATTGATCGTAACCTTCTGTCCCGTCTTCTTCAGCTTCACGGAAAGGTTTGTCAGGCCGAGCCCCTCGAGAGCCGCTGAATCTGCCCCTACATCCAGGTCAAGATCAGCCCCGGCTATATTTTTAAGATCGCCTGAAAGCGACGTTGCGACGCTGAGGTTTTTCAGCGACACAGAGTCAAGCAGGCCGAGGGATGCCGAAGAAATCGTCAGGTCGATCTTCGGAGATGCTGCATTTCCTGTAACTACCGCTTTCGCGTTGGCAGCTCCCTTGATTTTGAACTGGGCGATATCCGGATAAAACGGCGCAAGCGCTCCGGGCTGAATATTCTTCAGTTCGGCCGTGATATTGAGTTTCTGACCGGCGCTCACTGTTCCGGAAGCGGAGAGTGCAGCCCCCCTCCATTTAGCAGACGCCGAGGAAATGGAGACCGCGGATCCCTTCAGTCCGAACGAAACTGACGGAGATTCAATTGTTTCCTTCATGGCGGAAACCTTTTTGCTCCAGATTTTCCCCGACACATTCGGGGCTGTTGCCGCCCCCTTCAACGCAAAATCGGCGTCCACTGCCCCTGAGAGCGCAAATTCCTTCACTGCAGGTGCGAGAGATGCAGCCCTGGCCAGGTTGAATGACCGTATATTCGCGGTCAGGTCGAGCTTCGGGGCGGACATGTAGTCTGAGACTGTTCCCTGTACGAAAGCCGGTGCACCTTCAAAGACGGTTTTTGCATTGATCGTTGCAGTCTTTGGGGCGACCTTCACCTGGGCGGCAGAATCGGCAACGGTAAATCCGAAAGCTCCCAGTGACGGGGCGCTGAAGTGAACTGCACCCTGGAGCGCATCTGCGGTTCCGGATGCATTAATGGTAAATTTTTCAATTTCACCGGAAACTTCCCCCATGGCAGGATAAAGCTTCTTCAGCTCAGCCATCTTTATCCCCGTACCCGAAAGCGCAAGGTCGATCGCAGGAGCCTTGTCCTTTGCGAATGCCACTGATAATCCTCCTTCAAGTGGCATCGCCAGGATACGGGCATCAATATCAGTAACGGCCAGCTTGTCGGCGGAAAGAGTCCATTTTGCCTTTACACTCTCCACGGGATAGCCGAGAATCGATTTGCCTGAATAATCAATGTCACCGGCAAGAACCGGCGTGTTCCATTCTCCTTCCCCTTTAAAGCCCGCTGATACTTTGCCGTCGAAACCGTCAGCAGGCACTACCGGCCAAAACGCGATCAACTCTTTCAGGTCCAGCTCCCGGATATTACCGGAGACTGCCAGGGACGGGGCAACTCTTCCCGATGCAGATATAGAGCCTTTCCCCACGTTCACGGAGAGGGAACTGATGTCGACGTTCTTTCCGTCAACAACCGCGGTGGTCTTTCCGTTCACCGGAATTCCATTTACTGCCATGTCCATATCCGCCTGTATTTCTTTCCCAGCGAAAGACAGGGCGATATCCGAAATATCGGCTCTGCCCCACCGGGACCGGACCACGCTGTCAACGATCTTGAAAGTTTCTATAGGTATTTCTCCGCCTCCACCGCCCTCGAATTTCATCTGGGCTACCTGTTCCGCAAGGGCATCCGCATCCATATCGACGCCTCCCACGGAAAGAACACTGACTTTAGGAGATTTGGAGAACAGGGACATCAGGTTGATCTTCACCTCAAGGAATCCTGCCGAAAAGATCTGCCGGCCTTCCTCAGAAAGGGTGATTTTTCCCGTTGTAAATCCCTTGATCGGGTTTCCCGAAATACCGGCAACGTTCAGATCGGCCCCCATGAGTTCCTTAACGGCCTTGTCTGCCTCACGGACTACCAGGTCACCGGCGAAATCCACGCTCGCACCGATCAGAACCAGACCGGCAAGTCCGATAACAATAAACAATCCTACCAGCGATTTTCTTTTCATAAGTGCAGTCCTCCTTTTCTCACTGTTCGAACTGAACAGTAATCTGCATCGAGGGTTTTCTTCTTTTTTTCAATTGATGCAGCCTTATTATAACATTTTCTTATTTATCTTCTTCGAGCAAGAAGCCTTCAGCGACCATTACTGTCCTTCCTTTCAGGGATGCGGACACTTCACGACCGTTTTCCGAAAAGGAAAGGGTCACAGTATTGATCCCTCCCGGGTTGAACACTTCAACCACTGCCATTTCCGGCAGAGGACCATTTCTCAGGATCCAGCAGACTGCAGAGGCGGCAGAACCGGTGCCGCAGGATTCTGTCAGGTCCTCAACACCTCTTTCATAGGTAACGGAGAAAATGCTTCCCTCATCCTTCGGGGTGACAAAATTGACGTTCGCCCCGTCGGGGAAAAGCCCAGTATTGTTCCGCAGCGTCCGCCCGATCTTCACCATTTCCTCATCGGAAAGCGGTTCCTCAGGAAACAGTACGGCGTGAGGGACCCCCACCCACAGGAACGAGCATTGGAATATCCGGTCCCCTGCTTTTACTGATCGGTTGTACCACCCGTCAGAAAGAGACGAAGTTCCCATGGAAAGGTCAACGAAAGGAGGATCGACGACAGCCCTCATGATTCCGGCAAGAGTGGAAAAGGACTGCTCCCTGCCGGCAATCCCTTTTTCAAAGGCGTACCTCGAGATGCACCGGGCACCGTTCCCGCACATTTCCCCCTCGCTCCCGTCCGCATTGAAAAGGCGCATGGCGAAGTCAGCCTGAACAGACTTCTCAACCACAAGTATCCCGTCGGCTCCAAGCGACTTCCGCCTTCTGCAGAACCTCATGGCAGCATCAGAGAGGGCACGGGAAGAAAAAGATCCGTCCCCGTTATCCAGCACTATGAAATCATTTCCGTTCCCCTGCATCTTTACAAAAGAAATCACAATCGTACCTCCGTTTTTTCCGGTTACAGATACGCTACCAAATTTTATACCGTGTTACAACCGCATTTATCTGCTATTTTACGTGCTTATACGGAAGCAGCGG
>Ga0123335_1008016_pt1 | contig 11545 bp, 8 predicted proteins | sample BiotimSIPDNA_2_FD_89707 | JGI IMG/M metagenome (GOLD analysis project Ga0123335, IMG submission 89707) | Anaerobic biogas reactor microbial communites from Washington, USA - Biogas_R2 time_0 SIP DNA | ecosystem: Engineered > Bioreactor > Anaerobic > Unclassified | place: Washington, USA... | reverse complement strand
TAAACAAGCGGAAGCGCGCCTGCCGCGCAAGGAACGCGAGAAGAAAGCCCGCGAACGTGCCAAAATCCGCGCTCGCAAGGACGCCCGTGTCACCTACGATCTTCCGCCCGCGTTGAAACAGGCGATCTTCAATCTGGCTGAATCCCTCTCCCTCCCAGCCAGTCAGCTCGCCACACTTGCATTGAAGCGGTTTATGTCTGATTATCAGGCAGGGGAAATCGATATTTCAAAGTATAAAAAACCATCCAGGAGCCCGCGCTATGACTGGAAACTTGAATTTCCGCCCGAATGGTTTCAAAATCTGTAACCTCGGTTACACTTTCAATTCACCAAAGTGGGGGAGTCGGATTGATTTTGCATTCCTCTGTCAGTTTCAATAATTAGTTCATTTGTTCTATTTTAATATTTATGAAATTCAATCAACCGGTTTCTAAAAATCCATGAACGACAACCACCAGCCGTTCGTCATCCGTTCACCGCACAATCATATTTTGCTATTCTATATTCATGGTCTCATGGGTTCGCCGCTCGAATTCCACCGTTATGCAAACGCGTTAGCCGGGCAGGGGTTTGATTTCCAAGCTGTTCTCCTTCCCGGGCATGGTTCAGACGGGCTGGCATTCGCCCGCTCAAACGCTGCGCAGTGGCTCAACCATGTTGTCTGCCAGCTGAGCCTCATCCGCCAGGATTACGATAAAGTAATCCTCATCGGTCATTCCATGGGAGCCCTGCTGGCTCTGTCTACTACTGAACGGGTTCCCGTTGATGTATATATCCTGGTAAATGGCGCCCTCAAACTCCGCAATCCTTTCTGCCAAATGCGCCGGATTTTTCATATGAGAAACCAACCCGCAGAAGTATTAAAGCCAATCATTGCGGATTACCGCTCCTATTTCAGTATTAATCCCAGCCCTATCTGGAGTATTCCCCTTTGGGTAAAAACCCATACGTGACGTTCGACTTCTGGCGCGGCAAACCACCGCAATCCTGAAGAAAATTGATAAACCGGTTGCCATATTCCAGTCAGCCCTTGATGAAACTGTCCATCCTTTCAGCGCGCACCTCCTGGGGAATGGCATAGGTAAATCCGTTGTTGAAAATACAATCCTGGATCATTCCACCCATGCTTATTTTTCTGACCAGGATTTCAAACGGATCACGAATGGAATACAGCAATTAATCGATCATATCCTTTAAAGTCGTTAAAAGTATTAATTAAGTAGTCATATGAATCACGTGCAAATTTTGCATTTCTGAGTCAGGCAATTTTTGCATTCACTTGAAGGGCAATCTTTGCACGCAGGCTGCCTTAAGGCAAATTAATCACGCTGGCCTGCGTGCAAGTATTGCCTTAATGCCTGAAGGAAAATTTTACCTTAACGCCAGCATGCAAAATTTGCAATCAGGAGCATACCTTGATCATAAAAAAATCGGCTTTATCAAAATCTATCCATAGGTTTTTCTTATAACCAGCCGATGATGGCATACATGAACCTGGCAGGGCAGGGGAGTCGCTCATTTTCCCCATGCCTACGTGGCTACCATGGAAGCGCGGAACTCATAGTAAAATTAGTCAGGGATCAGATTTTTCTGATCCCTTCATAAAAATTATTCTTTATGGGTATTTATGCAAAAGCTGAGCGTCATTATTCCAGTTTACAATGAAGAAAAATTTATCGCCACCACCATCCAGCGTGTACTTGAAGTAGATCTTCATGATATGGAAATTGAAGTCGTCGTTGTTGATGATGGCTCAAAAGACACCACCGCCTCCATTGTCCGGCAGATTCAGGAAAAAAACCCGCGCGTCCATTTTTGCCAGCAACCGAAGAACATGGGAAAAGGGGCAGCGCTGCGGCGTGGTTTTCAGGAAGCCAGCGGCGATATCATCCTCATCCAGGATGCCGATCTGGAATATGACCCTTCCGATTACCCGCTCCTGTTAAAACCAATACTTGATGGCAATGCTGATGTGGTATACGGTTCGCGATTTTTGGGTGGACCGCACCGTGTGCTTTACTTCTGGCACTCGGTGGGCAATCACTTCCTCACCCTGTTGTCCAATATCACCACCAACCTTAATCTGACTGACATGGAGACCGGTTATAAGGTCTTCCGTGCCGAAGTGATTAAAACCATCCCCTTAAAATCCAATCGCTTCGGTTTTGAACCGGAAGTTACCGCCAAAGTTGCCCGCCGTCGCTGGCGTGTCTTCGAAACCCCCATTTCCTACTACGGCAGGTCCTATGCCGAGGGCAAGAAAATCGGCTGGAAAGATGGCTTTCAGGCGATTTATTGCATCATCCGTTACGCCATCGCCGATTGAAGAGATTCTTTACCGTTTGGACTTTCGCTCACCAGCAATCTGCTCAATCGGTTCTCTTACCGTTAAAATTCTCAGGGTTGGAAAAAACCTTCTGGAATAGTTTCGCGCCTTCCGGATCGGTGATTGCCAATACTTCATCACCGGCTTCAAACACGGTGTAGCCATGCGGCATCACCACCTCGTTCTGGCGGAAAATGGCAGCCAGAACGCAACGTTCTGGTAAATTCAAATCCTTTAAAGCTACCCCGATTGCGAAAGCACCAGGTGGTATTTTTTCCTCCACCAGGGTATAGTGACCTTTGCGCAGCTTGAGCAGGGTCATCATATCACCCATTGAAATCTCTTCTTCAATCAGGCTCGATATAATTTCCGCCTGGTTTACCGAAACATCTACACCAAAAATCTCGTTGAACAGCCAGGCGTTTCGCGGGTTATTCACCCTGGCAACCGTGCGGTTTGTACCGAATTTATCTTTGGCAATTTTGCACAGCACCAGGTTTTCATCATCGCTGGTGGTTACCGCGGCAAACACCTGTGCTTTTCCCATGCCGGCATGGCTTAAAATCTTTAAATCAAGGGGATTGCCCTCAATAATGGTTTCCGTCGGCACCTCATGATGCAGCTTTGCCAGGGTCCGCGGGTCATTTTCAATAATCCTGATCGTGTGATCTTCCTTTAATAGTTTACGTGCCAGGTATGTACTGGTTCTTCCACCGCCTGCGATCACTACATACATATTACACCTCCTGACAGTCATCACTGAACTTGAGCCGCAGATCCTCAATACCAGCTTGTGTGGCGCTGAAATGCAGGTGGTCATTTTCCCGGAACACTTCGTCCGGGGTTGGAATAAAAGACCTCCCATCCCGAATGATTGAAGCCAGTACCGACTCGCCTTCCTTCAGGTTCAAGTCGGCAACCTTTTTCCCCACCCAGGCGGGAGTAACAATGACCTGATAAAAGTCCACCGCGCCATCGCCGAACGAGTACAGCACTTTGAACTGTTCATTGAGAATCATTTCCTCCAGCCGTGAAGCACTCCATTGGGTTCCACTGATCACTTCCAGATTGAATAATTCAAAAATCTTGAAAGTGGAGGGGTCAAAATTACGTGCGACAACATTATGGATATGAAAAATCTCTTTCGCTACCCTGCCAACCACCAGGTTGGTAGTATCTACGCTGGTCACGGCTGCCACGGCATCAGCTTTTTCAATCCCGGCTCTTTTCAACACGTCCAGGTTAAGCGCGTCACCAGTCACCAAGTGACCGCGAAAATCAGCGTTGAGTACATTAAATTCCGACTTTTCCTGGTCAATAATTGCCACTTCGTTCCCATGCTGGTAAAGAAGATGCGCCAGTTCAGAACCCAGGCGGCCGCAACCCACAATAATTACCTTCATTTCTCCATCCTTTTATTCCATCTGGTAAGGAACTTCAACAATCACAACGTCTTTTTGACCGATCAGCACCTTGCGCAGCGTATCGGCTGTGCGCATGTGCAGAATATTTGTCCAGAAATGTTTCGGGACGAATTGTGGAATGACGATGGTTAAAATTTCATTATCCCGCAGATTATTGCTCAATTCAGTGATGTATTGAACCAGCGGTTCAATCATCAACCGGTATTGCGATTCTAAAATCAGCAGCCGCACACCATCACCATAAATTTCCCATTTTTCCTGCAATCTTTCCGCCTGTTGATCGTCAATCGAAATGTGGACGGCGGTAACATCATCCGATAAAAATTGGGCATACTTCAGCGCTTTCAACACACCGCGGTGAACGCCTGCAACCGGTAAAATCACCCTGTGCCTGCCAGGATTAATGTACCCCTTATATTCTTCCAGCGAAAGATGGGCAGCCAGTGTCTGATAATGGTGGTGAATGGCAGTAAATAAAGCCACCAAAATTGGCAGTAAAAGAACCACCACCCAGGCGCCGTCAGAAAATTTTGTGACAGCAAAAATAGCGGTCACAATTAAAGTGACGAATGCGCCAAAACCGTTGATCAGCATTTTGACCACCCAGTGTTTTTCATAAGTTAATGTTGATCCGCGTTCCTTAATTTTTTCCCCTGGTTTTAGTTTCCCGCTTTTCCACCAGCGGTGAGCCATACCGGATTGGGAAAGGGTGAATGATAGGAAAACGCCAATTGCGTAGAGTGGGATCAGGCGTGATACATTCGCCTGAAACAGGATCACCAGCAGGGAGGAGATTACAGCCAGGGAGACAATTCCATACGAATAAACCAGCCGCGAACCACGAAAGGTTAATTGCCGGGGCAGGTAACCATCTTTGGCTGTCAGCGCTCCAAGCCTCGGAAAATCGGCAAAAGCGGTGTTGGCGGCCATCACCAGAATCACGGTTGTGCCAATAATGGTCAGCAGATAAACAAATCCTCTGCCATCAAAAACCGTCCGGGCAATCTGCGAAACGATCGTTTCATGCTCAGATGGAACTGCCTGGGTATGAACAGCCAGGAAAACAACGCCGATCATTAAAGTACCCAATAAAAATGCCATATAAATCATCGTTTGGCCTGCGTTTTTGCTGCGTGGTTCATTGAAGGCGGTAATTCCGTTAGAAATAGCCTCTACACCAGTTAATGAAGCGGTGCCATTGGCAAATGACTTCAAAATCAAAAACATACTCAGAGCTTGCGGTTCAGCTAGCATGGTTAGCTCCGGCGGGCTGCTGACAATCCCCAGCGTGCCGGCAAAATAGCGAAACACGCCCACAGCGATGGTGATATACATCATTACTACAAAAAAGTATGTGGGAATCGCGAAGGTGATTCCGGATTCTTTCACGCCACGCAAGTTGATCAGCATCACAAAAAGAATAAAACCAACCGCCATATGGACGCGCCAGTCGTACAGTGCGGGGAAGGCGGAAACCACCTGAGCGACACCCGAGGAAATTGAAACTGCTACCGTCAGAATGTAATCGGATAACAGCGCCGCTCCAGCAATCTGCGCAGGAACTTCTCCAATGTTGTCGCGGGAAACGATGTAGGCGCCACCACCATCTGGATAGGCGTGAACGGTTTGCTCGTAAGAAATTGACAGGACAATCAGTAGACCAACAATGGCAAATGCCAATGGCAGTGAATAATGGAGATTGGACAAGCCCGCTGCTGCCAGCATCATCATCATTTCCTGCGGACCGTAAGCCACAGAGGAAAGCGCATCTGAGGAAAAAACCGCCAGCCCGATCAGCCTGCCAATCGTCTGGTGCGGCGCGTCTGCTGTTTGTAAAGGATTACCAATCAGCCAGGTAGTTAAATTGCGGCGCGGCTTAAACTTGCTTTCACGCACCTGTACCGGTGATCCATTATTCTCATCCAGTTGCATTCTATTTCATCCTATTTTGAACTTATTCCAGTTCAAAGGTTGAGATTATACGATTTCGGCTATAGCCTGTCAATAATGATTAACCCACCAAATGCTGAGGAATAACCTTTATCGAGCCTGCTTTCAACCGCAGAACACCATAAATGAATATATCATAAATCCGCCAGGATCAGACGTGCAGCAACTTCTTTTTAACCAGCTATATTAACCAATAAAAAAATTAAACCAAATCGGTTGCACTGAATTACCCCTGTTAGCCGCAGAATTTATTACAGGACAATTTTTAAAAACCAATCACCCCGCCTGAAATCTGGCGGGGTGATCATGATAAACCTTATCCTTAACCCAACTTCGATTACGGCTTTGGAATATTGGAAATACTCATATTCCCCGAAAGCCGGAAATCCTTCGATCCTTCCTCAATCGGTTTGAACGTAATCGATAACTGTTGATAATCCGCTTCCTGCGCCCGCCAGATGTAGATCTTGTAAGTATCATCTTCCTTATAGACTTCCCCCTGTACTCCCTGCATATACTTTTCAACCACATCTTCGTACGTCAGCAGCTTCTGCTCATCAAAGCTCATCTCTGCCAGCGTGTCGTAAATCTCCCGTAATTTGGCAGCCGGTAGATATTCAGTCGACCCGGCTGGTTCTTCTGTGTCTGGTTCCTGCTCGGAATCCGGCGCAGGTTCAGAACTGTCATCTTCCTGGACAGTGTAAGGATATGTTTCCCCGGCAGCAAGATGTTCCAGATAGCTATCGTATCCGGGTGGAATCTTATCGTCATTGGCAATCTCTTCATCCCAGAGTTCTCCAAAAGGCCGCATAGTGAAGACGAACTCGAAACCATCATCCTCTGTCAATTCGGGATCCGTGTAAACATCCAAAACTGTCAGTTTCTTCCCCGAATCAATCTGGGAGAGCCCAATCCACCAGTTCTCCGGGTCAAGTTCCATATCCCAGAAATCGCCGCTGGTGACTTCAAAATGAACTTCATCAGCCTTGATAAATGCGTCAACTGTCTTGTCTTCAGAGTCATCCACAAAAATGGACATTGTTCCTTCATTATTCTCATCTAGATCGATGATCATGAATGCGTCAAACAAGTCACCTTCGTAATCCGACCATTCTCCATATCCCTCTGTAATCCAGAAAAAACCATACCATGTACCGTTGAATTTTTCCTGTGCAGCGGTTTGCGTTGCCAGCAATTCACCGCGTGTGAAACTCATCGTCAGATCATCTACTGTTACCGTAATTTCATCACCCACGCGGGTGTAATACAATTCCTCACCGGTTGATGCTGTAATCAGACCTGGAACCCATTTCCCTTCGGTATAGTCATCCATCTGAACAATGGCGCTGCCATCTTCATTCAGCGTGACACTGTATCCGTCAAAACCCGCGTCCTTGATTTTCGCGTAATCGTAATATACGCCATCCATGTTGGCGGAAATGATCTGGTAAAATCCGGCATCTGTTATGTCTAACAACCCTGATTCAGCACTGGCTGTTTCCTCCAGCGCTGCCTGTGTGCTAATGGACCTGCCGCTCAACGGGTCTGTGCTTTTGTCGCCTTTACCGCGCAGCACCAATACTGCTGCTAATAAAGACAGGCAAAGGCACAACAGCAAAACGCCGCCAACAATCAGCGCAATCAACCCTTTATTAACCGGTTTCTTCACCCCGGTTTGGCTGGGTGGGGGAGTTGGGCTGGTGGATTGCTGGTAGACGGGTGCGCTGCTGAAAGCCTGCCCGTCTGGCTGGCTGGGTGGGGGAGTCGCTGCACCTGCCGGCGGATAACTGGGAACGCTGGTAAAAACCGGCGCTTCTGGCTGGCTTGCGGGCGGTTGGGCTGATGCCTGTGGTACAGCTGCGCCACATCCTGGGCAAACGGTTGCCGCACCTAACTCCGTTCCGCAATGCATGCATTGGGTCATGATATTTCCTCCTTAAAGATAATTTAAAAAGGGGGTTCCTTTCAAAAAGGTCCTCCTTCTGTTTTAACAAATCCATATTGGGATAGTAAACAAAAAATTTTTTTGGTTGACTACACCAATGAGCTAATTAAAACATAGTTTAGAAAAAAAGCAAATTGACCAGAAGAATAAGATAGAAAAAAGGTCGGGTGGTGTCCGGGATCTTGCAGGTCAATCTGATGATTACTGCCGATTCTGTTTCTTAACCGCAACAATTTTTGGCAGCGGTTCAAAGTTGGTCTTCAATAAAAAAATCATTTGAAACAAATCCGACAGTTTTGTTTCCTTTTATTCCGTAAATCAATTCCCGGCTCGCAACTCCTTTTTTTCAGACCACCTCAACAAACTGGCTGTTATACAGCTCGGCGTAAAAACCACCCGCATCCAGCAGATCAGTGTGCCTGCCCTGTTCCACAATATCGCCATTGTCAATCACCAGAATCCAATCCGCGTCGCGGATCGTTGAAAGCCGGTGGGCAATGATAAAACTGGTGCGTCCATGCATCAGTTTATTCATTGCTTCCTGGATCAAAATCTCGGTATACGTGTCCACCGAACTGGTCGCTTCGTCCAAAATCAGCATAGCGGGGTCCACTAAAAACGCCCTGGCAATGGTCAGCAATTGCTTCTGCCCGGTGGAAATATTGCTTGCCTCCTCATTGAGCACCATGCTATAACCACCAGGCAGGGAACGAATGAAGTAATCGGCATGAGCGGCTTCGGATGCCCGAACGACATCCTCCTCACTGGCATCTTCTCTTCCGTAGCGGATATTTTCCAGAATTGTGCCATTGAACAGCCAGGTTTCTTGCAGCACCATGCCAAACTGGCAGCGCAAATCAGCCCGTTGATAATCACGGATGTCATGCCCATCCACCTGGATACTGCCCTGGTTGACATCATAAAAGCGCATCAGTAATTTCACCAGCGTCGTCTTGCCGGCGCCGGTTGGTCCAACAATGGCAACCCGCATACCCGGTTGAATATGCGCGGAGAAATTCCTGATCACCGGTTTATCCGCTTCGTAGGCAAAATGCACTTTTTCAAACAGAACATCGCCCTTAGCCCGCTCCAGCAGCAATGGAGCAATGGCATCCACACTCTCCTCCGCCTCCTCCAGAAACTCAAACACCCTTTCAGCGGCGGCAGTGGTTTGCTGCAGCACGTTGGAAATATTGGCAAGTTGCGTGATCGGCTGAGTGAAGGAACGCACATACTGGATGAACGCCTGAATATCTCCGACGCTGATCACCTTCAGTGTGGCAAGGTAGGCGCCCATCACCACCACCGCCACATATCCGAGATTGCCAATAAAGCCCATCACTGGCATCATGATTCCGGAAAGAAATTGCGATTTCCAGGCGGTGTCATGAAGTCTGGTGTTCAAACCGTCAAAGGTTTCAATGCTGCGTTCTTCAGCGGCAAAGGCTTTTACCTCCAGGTGCCCGCCATACATTTCCTCAATGTGCCCATTGACATTACCCAGATAATCTTGCTGCTTGCGGAAAAATACCTGCGACCGGCTGACGATCACCCGCACCATAATCAAAGCAAGCGGGATCATCAGCAAAGCAACCAGGGTCATCTGCCAGGAGATCACCAGCATCATCACCAGCACACCAGAAAACGAGGTAACCGAAGTGATAATTTGTGAAAGGCTTTGGCTCAGTGTCTGGTTGATCGTATCGACATCATTGGTAATGCGGGAGAGTACCTCCCCATGCGTGGTCTGATCGAAATATTTTAAGGGCAGGCGGTTGATCTTAAGCGAGATATTGCGCCGCAGGTTATAGGTGATATCCACTGCGATATTGCTCATGATCCAACCCTGAATTAATGCCAGCAGCGCGGAGAGAATATACAACCCCAGTGCCATCAGCAAAATCCGGCTGATGGCTGCCATATCGATACCACCACTGCCTTGAACCATTCTCATCACACCTTCAAAAAGTTTCGTGGTGGCATTGCCCAGAATCTTCGGACCGAAAATAGAAAAAACCGATGAGAGCATGGCAAGCACAATTACCAGTAAAGTTGTCCAGCGGTGGGGGCCAAGGTAAGCGATTAATTTTTTCAGCGTGCCTTTAAAATCTCTGGCGGTTTCCCCTTTCATTAAAGCCATCGGACCGCCCCCGAATGGGCGGCCATGCCCCGGTCTGCTCCGGCGTGCGGGGGCGGGGGAGTTCTCTTTTCCGTTTCCGGGATGCGCTTTCGGTTGGGTCTGCTTCATGATAATTCCTCCTCGCTTAATTGCGAAAGGGCAATATCACGGTAGATGGGGCTGGTTTGCATCAATTCCTTGTGCGAACCCTTGCCAACCACCTTTCCTTCATCCAACACGATGATCTGTTCGGCGTTTTTTATCGTTGCCACCCGCTGTGAAACGATGAAGAAAACCTGTCCGGTGCGATTCTCCTGCAGAGATTTGCGCAGCGCAGCATCGGTTTTATAGTCCAGCGCTGAAAAACTGTCATCGAAGATATTAATTGCCGCATTTTTGGAGAGCCCCCTTGCGATCGCCAGTCTCTGGCGCTGGCCGCCGGATACATTTCCCCCGCCCTGGGAAATCTCAGCCCCCATTCCACCTTCGCGGCTGTCAACAAATCCCTTTGCCTGAGCGATCATCAGTGCTTTTTCCAATAGGTTGTCGCTGGCGTCTTCATTACCAAGCCGCAGGTTGGATGCGATTGTACCGCTGAAAAGGTTGCTCTTTTGCGGGACAAAACCGATTTTTGAACGCAGTTCATGCTGGCTTACCGAGCGCACATCCACCCCATCAATCAGCACGGCGCCTTCCGTTACATCAAAAAAGCGTGGAATCAGGTTGATAATCGTCGATTTACCGGATCCTGTCGTGCCGATGATGGCGGTTGTTTCACCCGGCTTTGCAGTAAACGAAACATCATGCAGCACATCTTCCTCAGCATCCGGATAGCGGAAGCTGACATTACGGAATTCAACCTCACCTTTGAAATCCGCTGGAAAATGAACCGGGTCTTGCGGGTCGTTGATGCTCGGCTGAGTTTCCAGTATCTCGGCAATACGTTCGGCGGAAGCCGATGCCCTCGGCAGCATGATGAACATGAAAGACATCATCATAAAAGCGAAGAATATCTGCATTGTGTATTGGATAAATGCCATCATATCGCCGACCTGAATCTGAGATTGAACCACTTCATGGGCACCAACCCAGACCACCAGGACAGATACGGAACTTGTTAGCAGCATCATCATTGGCATCATCACCACCATTACACGGCTCACGAAAAGCATATTTTCGGTCAGGTCGCGGTTGGCAATATCAAAACGGTTTTCCTCATATTTCTGGCGGTTGAAAGCCCGTATAACCATCATCCCGCTCAACGCCTCGCGGGCAACCCGGTTAAGCGCGTCAATCAGTTTCTGGATAATTTTGAATTTCGGCAGGCTGACAGCAAACGCGATCCCGACCAGAACCAGCAGCAATGTCACCATCAGGGCAATGATCCACCACATACCGGGCGCCTTATCCAGCGCGCGGATGATGCCGCCAATGCCGATAATTGGCGCGAAGAAAACCATGCGGATGATCATCATTGTTACCATCTGCAACTGGTTGATATCATTGGTTGAACGGGTAATGAGCGAAGCGGTTGAAAATTTTTCAATGTCACCCAGGGAAAAACGAGTTACGCGGGTGAACACCGCCTCTCGCAAATCGCGGGCAATGCCGGCAGCTACCCGTGAGGAAAGCAGTCCAACCAGGATGGCGGCAGCTACCGAAAACAGTGAGAGCAGCAGCATCCAGCCGCCCGTGGTCAGGATGTAATTGTTTTGCAGACTGCTTGTGTTCATGCCTAAAGCATCGTATTCAGCTTTGACCGCGGCAATGCCCATCTGCCT
>Ga0123335_1008012_pt1 | contig 11547 bp, 9 predicted proteins | sample BiotimSIPDNA_2_FD_89707 | JGI IMG/M metagenome (GOLD analysis project Ga0123335, IMG submission 89707) | Anaerobic biogas reactor microbial communites from Washington, USA - Biogas_R2 time_0 SIP DNA | ecosystem: Engineered > Bioreactor > Anaerobic > Unclassified | place: Washington, USA... | reverse complement strand
GAACGCGCCGACTTTGCAGCCTGCATTCGGGGCTTCGCCCCTCATTCCGGCTGCAAAGTCTTTAACACACTCCATCCCTTTTTCTTGCACTTTTTAGTCTCACATCATTGACAAAACCACAAACCGAAAAATTCCGAAAAACCCGCCTGCGAAAAAGGGAGCCGCCGTCTTTGCGGCAGCTCCCGAAATCCGAAAGTATAAACAGGAATAAATTACAGGTCGAGAAAAACGGTTCCCAGCGTCCAGGGGGCGAGGGAGGGCAGGTCGACTATAAGGTCATCCCCGTCGCGGGTGAAGGGCAGATGCTGCTCAGGCTGACCCTGAGCCATAAAGAGCAGCTTTCGCCTGTCGTCGGGCAGGGCGGGGCGGCGGATTCGGAGCCGCAGCAGACCGCTGGCGCCGATGGTGCGGTTGAGCACTGAGACCGAAACGGTCCTGCCTTCGCTGTCCTCACGGGGGTAAACAGCCGAGGGTATCGGTGTTTCAAGCAGCGCAGGCATGCGGTTGTTCGAGATATAGTCGGCGGCGGACAGAATCTGAAGCCGGCGGTCGGAGGAAACCACCCGGTTCCACATGGAATGACCGAACACAGCCCAGCGACCGCCCCGGTCGGTATGAACAATGGCGGTGGCGATGCCGAAGGGCAGTTCCTCGCTGTCAAACAGCGGCTTCAACTTGGGGTTGGCGGTGGTGTATATGCCAAGCGCCTCGGTTTTGCCGCTGCGGTCGGTGAGGGTGCAGCCTTCCTTTATGTAGAAGCTCTGTGACCATCTGCGGTTGCCGGTCATGCCCGAGTTCACATCGTGGTCGGTGTAGCGCTCGCTGAGCTGCTCGGTGCCGCAGCGCATGACCGACGCCGAGAAGGCGTCGCCATATCCCCGGGAGACGAGATATTCCATCGTATAGCCGTCGGTGACTACCGGGCGGGCAAGCAGATATTCAATTTCTTCATCGGTATAAAGCGCCGCCAGTTCGGGACGAATTATGTAAACCGGGTTGTTTTTGCCGTCGAAGCATACGGGTATTCCCAGCCCCCGCAGCGATGAGGTCACACCGGTGACCGGCTCGCTTGTCCAGCTGAAGGGCTGATCGCCGGGGGCGAGTTTGCGCTTATACATTGACCTGCCGGCAAACAGTTTTAGACCGCCGCCGCAGGTGCGGGAGCTGACCGAAGCAAGCCGCAGCCAGTAGGGGCGGTGCGCGGCAAATGCCGACAGCATCTCGCCGTGCCACTCCATAGGCTCATAGTCGTTCATCAGCATGGCGTAGGACATGGCGTTGGCGCCCGAAGCCAGATAAAGAGTGGTTTCGTAGCAGGTGCCGGCGATAGTCTTGCCGTATCGCACATCGGGCAGGTTCTCGATTTCGGGGCGTATCTCGTCCACCAGCTCGGGCAGGTGAGAGTTCTGCCAGGCTATCCAGTCGGCTTTGTGGAGCATGTCGTCGGGATTGTTGTCGCTATACGCACCGCCGCCGGGGCGGGACTTGGGATTGAAGCCGGTGGCGCGGTACATAGCCTCATAGATGTATGCGTTCCCGTTGCCGGTGTAGCCCCCCGGCCAGCCTATCTGCAGCCCGGGACGGGTCTCGGGCGAATATTCGTGTATCACCGAGTAAACGAAATAGGTGAAATCCGAGAGGGTGCTCTTCAGATATTCGATCCATTCCTCACGCACGGCGATTTCGCCGTAGTTGATCTCATGCGCCAGCTGTTCCCGAGTGAAGGTGTGGTTGAAGCGTTTGTTGAAACGCTCGATGCAGCTGTCGCAGAAGCAGCCGTATTGAACCGGGCTGTGGTTGCCGGGGCGCAGGTCGTCGTCTATCCATATGGTGTGGGGCTTTATCGCCTCGCAGTAGAGCTTCATCTCCTCCCGGATGTAGTCGCGCATGACAGGGTCGCTCCAGCAGAAGGTATAGCGGGACACCGTACCGTCGGGACCCACTATGTTCTGAACCGGTGAGCCGTCATATACCAGTCCCGAGCAGTCCCGGGCGGACATATACTGACCGTGTCCGATGCTGTTTGAAATCTGCAGCGACACCCGCACTCCGATCTCCCGCAGGGCGGCTGCGTGATTTTTTAGTATTTCTGCCGTCTCGGCGTGGGTCTCAAGGGGCGGGAAGCCGTAGCAGGTGGCAAACCAGACCTCGTCGCAGGAGCCGGGACGAGCCTTAACCGTCTCGAGAAATTCGCCGAAAAATTTCGGGTCAAGCTGTGTCGACGAACCGAGTCTTTGAGTAAGCATTTTGTGTCCTCCGTTTCAAGAGCAATATCAGAATTCTAACAGCAGTCCGTCATACGCCGCGCCGATGCCGTCCTTTTCAAGCGAGGCGGCGACCTCATCGTGGGAGGGGTGCAGAGTGCGGGCGAGATGACTGATATAGAAGCGTTCGATATAAGGCGCCAGGGTCAGCTTCATCTCCCGCACCATGCGCAGATTGTTGTGCTCGAAGATTCTATAGTCGCCCTCGGCTTCGCCTATAGTGCCGTCAAACACCGCGAGAGCTATGCGGTTCTTCCGGATATATTGGAATTCCTCATAGAGCAGCCAGGCGGCGTCAAGGGCGTAGAAAAGTTTCGTGCCGCCGTCGTCGATGACAAAATGCTGCACACGGGTCGCCGTGCCGTGGTTTCCCGGCAGCGCCGTGACTGTATAGCCGCCGATCTCATACACATTGCCGGCGGCGCAGTCGATATACTCTGCGCCCAGCGATTTCAGGTAATCAAGGGTATCAGCGTTAAAATGGTCGCCGTGGGGGTGGGTGTTTATCACATACTTAATCTGATGCAGGTCATAACCGAATGTTCGGGCGAACTCCCGCACACAGGGCCCCGGGTCGATTAATAGAATATCGTCAACCGCGGCCGATGAAAGCCGCCTGTGGTCGCGGTCTGTATGACCGGTCACATCGCCCCAGTCGGCGGCGCCGGTTCCGAGAAATCTCAGCTTCATGAATTTATTACAACCTCAGTCTGTCGCATTCACTTACCCGTTCAGCCTGTCACAGAGAGCCTTCACCCACTTCACCGATTCAGCCACCGCGGCGAAATCTACTCTGATACGGTGAAGCTCCACGGTAAGCGCTCCGTCGTAGCCGGCGGCATGCAGCGCCTCGGTGATCTCGTCGTTGCGGGCGTCGCCGCCGCCGATTGTGGCGCCCTGCAGCCGCTTCCCGTCAGCCTGAGGCGGAATGTCGGGCAGCTCCTCGGAGGTGATATGGTAGTCCTTGAAATGGCAGTGCCTGGTTCTTGCGGCGAAGGGCAGACCCGCCTTGGAATCGAAATTCATCAGCATGAAGTTGCCCGAATCGTATGTGTAGTAAACCGACGGCGCGGCTTTCAGTATGGCGGCTATCTCGTCGGGAGTTGAGAAGGCGTAAATCGGCTGAGAGAAATTCTCAAAGGTAATTGTTATGCCGTAGGGAGCCGCCAGCGCCGCCGCCCGCTCTAAATGCTCGGCGATGAGGGGAACCTCTTTCGCGCGGTCACGGGTATCGGGACAGGAGCCGGGTACGATCATCAGATAGGGAGAGCCTAACTCCTTCGCCGCTTTGATGCATTCGAGAATATATTTGTCATATTCGTCGTCGGGCAGACCACAGTCGGCGAAGCAGTAACAGGAGGCACATTTCAGTCCGCCGTCGGCGAAGGGAGTGAACGCCGCCACGGCATCGGCAGGGGATTTGCGGGGAATACCCAAATCCACCGCCTCAAGTCCCAGTTCGCGCAGCTGCCGGCATACTTCCGGAAGGGGAATTTTGTCATATCTTGCGGCGGCGATCAGATGATCGGCAAAGCAGGAAACAATCATGGTTAACCTCCTGATAATCACATGAATATGTGTGTGTTTTGTCGGTGGTGCGGTTATGCGTGTATATCTTACCAGCGTTTCATGTTACGCTCAAACTTATTCCGGTAAGCGGTTTTCAACTCCTCCTCGGTGATACCGAAGCAGAGCAGAGTGTCGTTATAATACATCAGTACATCGGCTAATTCCTCGATCAGGTCGGCGCGGAGCTTCTCATCGGTGCAGGCAGTTTCGCCGCCATTCTTTTTGATGATGTCGATTACCTCGCCTATCTCGCCTATCATCCAGAGCAGCTTGTTCTTGCCGGTACCGGCGTTCACAGGCTCCCATTTGTTCTTGTATTTATCCTGCAGCACACGCTGCATTTCAAGCATTTCTTCGATAGTAAAGCCGTCCATGTCATACAATCCTCCAAAATGATACTCTCTTTCGCTATTATACACTGTCAGTGCCGCCGGCGCAAGTCGTTTATTCGAAAATTGCGCCTCACGCCCTTGACAGCCGCGGCGGACGGGGCTATAATCAAATTTAGAACAGCGAAATGACACACGACCGCGTCATATTAAATGAAAAGAGGACATAAGCATGAAGGTTAAATACATATACTTCCCGGAAGCCAACAGTGCCGAACTTGGCGAGCGTGAGATCGGCAATCCCGGCGCCGGTCAGATTCAGGTTAAGATGCGCTACACCGCCGTCAGCGCCGGAACCGAGCGCGCCAACCTCATCGGCGAAGCGAATGTTTCAACCCACAAGGCAGACTGCACGGTTGTCAGATTCCCCCGCACCAGCGGAGGTTACTCGGGCGTCGGAACTGTTGTGGCGGTGGGACCGGGCGTTCAGGGCTTTGAAGAAGGCGATATAGTATTTGGCGGCTGGGGCAATCACTGCCGGTACAACAATCTCCCTGTAACAAAGGTTGTAAAATTCGATCCGGAGAAGATCGACCCCCTCCACGCAGCCTTTACCAATATTGCATGTTTTTCGCTGGCAGGCACCCGTAAGCTCCGCATAGAGTTAGGAGAGTCGGCTATGGTCATGGGTCTCGGTCTGCTCGGTCTCTTCGCGGTGCAGTTCTGCCGCCTTAACGGCGCGGCTGAGGTCATAGCCTGCGATCCGAAGCCCGAGCGCCGCGCGCTTGCAATGTCGATGGGCGCCACCCACGCCATCGACTCCACCGAGGAGGGCTTCACCGAGAAGGTCAGAGCCATCACCGGCAGGGGTGCGAACGCCGTTGTCGAGGTTACCGGCGTGGGCGCGGGACTGAACTCTGCGCTTGACGCGATGGCGCGCTTCGGTCGCATAACGCTTCTGGGCTGTACCCGTCACCCGGTCACCGTGGATTTCTATCATGACGTGCACGGCAAGGGCATTCAGATTTTCGGCGCGCATACAAACGCCCGCCCTTCGGTGGAGTCATATCCCGGCATGTGGACGGATATTGACGACTACAGGGTTATTCTTAAATTCCTGGAGGACGGCCGTCTCGACTTCTCCCGCATGGTGAACGAGGTTCACTCGCCCGCAGACTGTCCCGAGGTTTACGCCCGTCTGGCGGAGGGGAAGAACTTCCCAATAGGCGTGGCGTTCGACTGGTCGCTGATTGACTGATTTTATACAAAGTATAAGCCTGACGGAGTGTGACGCTTCGGCAGGCTTTGTTTATTTTCTGATTATTTCACTGTAATGCGCATGACATGTCCGGCGTGACCGTTGTAGGGATTGCCTTCCAGTACGGGCTGTGGGATTCGGCGGGGTATACGGGTGCCGTCGGGGGCGGTGAAATAGCCCTCCGCTTCGGTATAGAATGCGGAATGCTGATGACCGACGAAGATGCCCTTTACAATGTCGGCATTGGAGATGATGAGGTTATAAACCTCGGCGGTGGCGGCGGTATTCTCTTTGCGGCGGCTGGTGCGCCCCACACAGTTGTAGCAGTCGATTGTCTCGGGGGCATAGCGGCAAAAGGTGCGCAACACCGCATCCTCCTCGCGGCCGGTGGAGACAGGCTCGTGCTGGAATATCAGTACGGCATAGCCCTCCCGGCGGGCAAGGGCAAGATCGGATTTAAGAGGCTCGATCTGGCGTTCCCAGTAGCAGCCCTGACCGTTGTCAAGGACGATGCAGAGCGCCTTGTCCCGGACCAAGCGCGAGACATAGTATATGTCGTGATTCCACCACTTTTCGAGTTGAGCATAACGGCTTTCGAGTGAGGTGGCGTCGCGCACGCCGGTCTGCATCTGGCGAACCGCCTCATGACCGCCCAGAGCTATGAGCGCGGTGGGGTCGACGTCCCAGATGTGGCGGTGCATGAGCACAGCCGCCCGGTGGGAAAGGAAGTCCAGGGTGTCGCCGGTGATGACCGTCTGGTCGAAGAGCGACGCGAATTCCATCGCCTTTTTCAGCGACTTTACCGACTGCTCGTCGCGGTTCCACATGCGGAACTGCTTTGTCAGCATCAGCTCCCCGTTGCGGGCGTCTATCTCATCAAATCCGTTGAGATGCACGTCGGTTATCTGAACTATTTCCGCCGGTTCGCCGCCTCTGCCCGAGTCGCAGACAAAGCGGCGGAAGTATAGACCGCTGTCGGTGAACCTCTGAATACAGGTCTCGGGATTTTCGGGGGAGCCTGTCACCGTCTCGACAGGCTGAGCGAGATATTTACGGCGGGCGTCAAGCTTTTCCTTTTGTGTCATAATATCAGTCCTTTCGGTTATGAATACCCGTATGCCGCGCGGCGAAAGCGGGGCGGAGCATGAGTATGAGCGAAATTATGCCGGCAGCCAGCCAGCTGATGAACATAGGCTTATAGCCGAAGGGTTCTATTATATAGCCGTAGAGCACCGAAGCCGCGCCGGCGCCCAGATATGTGGCGAAGTCCATCATGCCGCTGACTGTGGCTATGCGACCGGATGCTTTGAACTGCAGGGGATAAATCGAGAGAATGGTGGTATTGACCATTGACACCGCGGCGTACAGCATTCCGAGGCAAAGCATGGCAATAAGCGGAGTGACGATCCCCAGGCAGAGGGGCAGGGCGAAAATAATCACCGCGCAGAATCCGAAAAAGGATACCAGATGCTCGCGTTCGCCGCAGATACGGTAAACCGCGGGATAGACCAGCCGTCCGATAAAGCCCGCCACGGGGATAAAGAGGATGAACCATGCCGACGCCTCAAGATCAACGGCGAAACAGTCGGTGAAGTATACCGCCATCCAGAGACTGATATTGTCTTTTACCATACCGTGAAGGAACGCCGCCGGAGTTACCCGGGTGAGGTTGCCTCGTCCGATTTTATCCCTTTCAATATCCTCAGGAGATTCATCACCGGCGGCGGGAGAGCCCGTCTTTTGTTTCTGCACCCCCGACACGTCAAGTTTCAGCAGGGTTGCAAAGCAGATCACTGCCATAACCAGCGTCAATCCGCCGGGGATGAGGAAGGCAAAGCCAAGCCCGATGCGGGAGATAATGAAGGTGTTGACTATAATGCCCAGGATATTGCCGACCGCTACAGAAGTGACCATCAGTGAGGTACGGCGCTTGGCTGTCTCGGGGGCGTATACCGCCGACACCGCGCAGAGCACCGAACTCCACAGCATCGACTGCGCCCAGGCGTTCAGCGACCAGAGCAGCATCATCCCGAAAAAAGGCGGCAGGAAGGAGAAGGCGATATTCGCTCCGCCCACCAGAGTGAGACCGGCTGCCATCATAAACCATGGGGGCACCCTGTCGCTTAAAGTGCCGTTGATGAGCCGTCCGACAGCGTAGATTATCGAGAATGCCGAACCCAGCAGCCCGATCTGCGCTTTTGTCAGTATACCGCCGCCGGTAAGTCCGGGCGATGCCATTGAAAGGTTAAGGCGCGCGATGTAAATCGAAGTATATGCTATGTAGCAGACAGCGAAAATCAACGCCGCGCGGCGCCGGCTTACCTGTTGTGTCATGTAAAAACCTTACCTGTGTGAAATACTGTCGTATTATAACACAGGTTTGTGAATTTTTCCACTGCCTGTTCACAATTGTGCGAAGGTCATCAAATTTAAAGATTCGCGGTTGACAAGCGGGACTGCATGAGATATAATGCAATGAACACGGTGTGCCGAAGGGCAGCCGTCATGTTATGCTGACAAACTGTCCGAAAGGTTAAAGATATGAAAAATATACTCTGGGCTTTACTCTCCTTCGTTCTGCTGGGCGGCGTTTTTGGAGGTCTTCTGGCGTTGGCGTCCCGACTTTTCGCCATCAAGCGCGATCCCCGCATTGACGAGGTTACCGATGTTCTCCCCGGCGCCAACTGCGGCGGCTGCGGTTACGCAGGCTGCGGGGCTTATGCCGAGGCTGTGGTTGAGGGACGCGCCAAGGCTAACATATGTACCGCCGGCGGTGATTCGGTAGCCAAAGCCGTAGCCGAGGTTATGGGCGTATCAGCCGAGAAGATGGTTCGTATGCGGGCTCAGGTCATGTGTTCCGGCACCTCACAGCATGCCGTAAAGAAGTATGTCTATGACGGCGCTCAGGACTGTATCTCGGCGGCGCGGCTTGGCGGCGGAGACAAACTCTGCCCCAACGGCTGCATAGGGCTGGGAACCTGTGTGGCAGCCTGCAAATTCGATGCAATCGTCGTCAAAGACGGCGTCGCCGCTATAGACTACGACAAATGTACCGGCTGCGGCACCTGCATCACCCGCTGCCCCAAGGGCATTATAAAGCTCATACCCTATGACAGCGCCCACTGGGTTGGCTGCGCATCCGAAGACAAGGGTGCGGTCACCCGCAAATATTGCGATGTGGGCTGTATCGGCTGCGGCATATGTGTCAGAAATTGCCCCGCCGATGCCATCGCAATTGAGGGAGGCGTGGCGGTCATAAAATACGACAAATGCACCGGCTGCGACATCTGTGTCGAAAAGTGTCCGCGCAAGATTATCTGGTCCCGCGACACCCAAAGCCGCGGCATAACCATCAAAAATCCGGTTGTAGCCGAATAATAATTGCCAATCCGGCGGCGGGCATGTCTTTTATCATGTCCGCCGCTCTGCCATTCAGGAGGATTCAATATGCTTGCAATTACACTTAATGACTATCGCCGCAGAGTGGCGGGCTGCTTCACCGGCAAATGCGTGGGCGGCACACTCGGGATGAAATACGAGGGTCATAAGGAAGTGAAGGACGAAATCACCTACTACGACCCCATACCCGATGCCATGCTGCCAAACGACGACCTGGATCTGCAGATTACAAACCTGGAGTCGGTACTGCGCTGCGGTCTGCCGATAACACGCTGTCAGCTGCGTGAGATGTGGCTGAACAACCTCACCACCACCGGTCCGGACGAGTACGGAGTTTCCCGCAGCAACCATGTGCTTCATATCAACCCGCCGCTGTCGGGCATCTATCGAAACCGCTTCACCGACGGTATGGGCGGCTGTATCCGCTCGGAGCTTTGGGCATGTATCGCCCCGGGCAATCCCGCTCTTGCCGCTGCGTTTGCCCGGGAGGACTCCTGCACCGACCATTCGGGAGACGGAGTGTATGCGGCGATGTTCTTGGCGGCGCTTGAAAGTCAGGCTTTTGTGGAAAGCAACCTGCGCCGTCTGGTGGATTGCGCGCTGGGCTTCGTGCCCGAGGGCAACCGGCTCCACGCCGCATTTGCCGACACTGTTGCCTTGTGGGATGAGACGGGCGATATTCCGGCGGTCCGTGCCATGGTGATTGAGAGGCACGCCGTCAGCAACTTCACCGATGTTGTGGCGAACCTCTGCTTTATCCTGCTCTCACTTCTTTCCTGCGAGGGGAGCTTCGATCGCGCAATCTGTACGGCGGTAAAGCTGGGGTATGATACCGACTGCACCGCCGCGACGGTTGGGGCTGTTTTCGGCATAATGAACCCCGACGGCATTGACCCGAAGTGGACAGACCCCATCGGCGACGAGATAGTCATGACCCGCAGCATCGTCAACGTTCATAACCTGTCAACCATCGGCGATTTCTGCGACAAGGTGTCGGCGCTGGGCATGGAGGTACAGGATTTCTATAACACCGGTATCGATGTCGGCGGCTCTGCCCCCGAGGGCATCAAACTCCGTTCAGCCCTCATGCTGTCGAAACCCTGGACATCGAATAAGAACATCGGACTGCTGACCGACTGGCAGGACGGCGCCCTCGAGTCGGTCATGGCTGCCCTGCCGCTGTTCACAGTCCTTGAGTATCCGGCGGGAGTCGATGCCGTTCCGGGCAACTGGGATGTGTATAAGCTGAGACTTTTAAACATTCTCGACCTGCCGGTGACGGTATGCGCCGACTTCTCGGCGCCCGACGGTTGGGATGTCAAGGTTTTCCCGGAGGTGTCGGACGGCATCGTGATAAAGCCGGGCGAAAAGGCATGGATCCCCTTCACGGTGACTGTCAAAGACAAGGCTCACCGCTGTCCGCTGAACCTTATAACCGCCCGGCTGACGGTAAACGGGTTGCCTTTCCACATAGACATGAACATCCGGGTGTCAATTCCCTGGAAGGTTACCGACGGTGAAGGGAAGAGCACAATGGTCGAAACCTCCGGCTGTTTCTTCACCGTTCCGGCAGGAAGATATACATGCGAAACGGTATACAACGCAAATCTTCGCAAGAAGGAGATTCGCTACACCTGTGCCGCCACCCGCCCCTTCGCGGTTTATCTTGACGATGAGCTGCTTATTGAGCGCGACGGCAGCCTGTATGTACCTGCACTCCACCGGGGAGGTTCAATGGTCATTAAGGGAACCAAAAACGGGCCGATCCGAATGCGTGTCGAATTTCCAGAGGGCGGCGAGGGCGAGTTCTTCTTCATGATGGGCGACAATTTCGGCTGCGGTCCCTGGATAAACGACACGGTTTTCCTGCCTGATATGATATAACCGCACAAAGGCGGGGTGCCGCAGATAAAGCAAATCAAAAACCGGGTCGTCCGAAAAGGATGACCCGGCTGTGTTATTCTCAATAATAATTATTAAACCCCGACGCATAATAATTGCGAAAGCGCCGACTTCTTATTTTTGACCGCTGCCCTTTGCCTTTGCGGCAATGGAGGCGGCGATAGCCGACATCTCATCCAGGCGCTTAAACATCTCGGAAGCGAGCTTAAACTGGCAGCGCGCGCGAATGAGATTGTGCTCGGGATTATTTACATGGAAGTATTTATCGCCGTCGATGTAGTCGGTGAGGAAGCGTACGCCCAGCTCAACGGCTATCGTATATGCGCCGAGGGCGAGGGTGCCAATCTCAGCCTGGGTGAGAGAACCGGCGGTCTGACCGATGAAGCCTTCGGCAAATGCGGTGTACTTGCGCATGTCGATTGTGACCTTGCTCAGGTCAACTTCGTCCTCATCGGTGGTGGAAGCGGCGGCGCGGATGGCGTCGCCGAAGTCATAGGCGGCAAGACCCGGCATAACGGTATCAAGGTCAACCACCGCCAGGGGGGTGAGGGTTTCGCGGTCGAAGAGAACGTTGTTTATCTTTGTGTCATTGTGGGTAACTCTGAGGGGCAGCTCACCCGCCTCAAGCATGCCGTACAGCGCGGAGGCGGAGGCTTTATGAGCGGCTACGAAAGCTAACTCATCCGCCACCGATGCGGCGCGTCCGACGGGATCGGCAGCCACTGTTTTCTCAAGGTCGGCAATCCGTTTGGGGGTATTATGGAAGTTTGGGATGGTTTCCACCAGCTTTGATGCATCGAAATCTGAAAGATCGGTCTGGAACTTG
>Ga0123335_1008011_pt1 | contig 11548 bp, 12 predicted proteins | sample BiotimSIPDNA_2_FD_89707 | JGI IMG/M metagenome (GOLD analysis project Ga0123335, IMG submission 89707) | Anaerobic biogas reactor microbial communites from Washington, USA - Biogas_R2 time_0 SIP DNA | ecosystem: Engineered > Bioreactor > Anaerobic > Unclassified | place: Washington, USA... | reverse complement strand
GGGATTTTTTCCTGGATGTTGCTGTGGTGCCAGCCGGCCATGCCGCCGTAGCCGATAAGGGCCATGCGATGTTTTTTCATTTGAATCCCCCTGATCGTATTTTGCCTCCATCTTAGTATGCTTTCCAGGCGCAGTCAATCGTTTTCGTGCCCGGGAGGCCCGCTGCCGCGGGGAAAAACCCCGGCCGGATTTTTAAATCCTCCAACTTTGCCCCAAATGGCGCCTTTTGCCCTTGTGAATCTTGTTTTTTTGTTGTATAAATAATATGGCACATTGGTCCGGCCCTTGGCGCGGACATCCAACAACATATTGATGCAGGAGGAACAAGCATGAGCAAGGTGTACATCGTTTCAGCCCGGAGAACAGCCATCGGGTCCTTTCTGGGTTCCCTGTCCGGGGCCAGCCCGGCGGAGATGGGCGTCCCCGTGGTGCAGGCAGTGCTGCAGGATGCGGGCATCAAGCCCGAACAGGTGGATGAGCTGATCTGCGGCAACGTGCTGTCTGCCGGCCTGGCCCAGGGTGTGGGCCGCCAGATTGCGGTGAAATCCGGCATTCCGGTTGAAACCTGCGCCTATTCGCTCAACATGATCTGCGGCTCGGGCCTCAAATCCGTCCTCACCGCTGTCACCCAGATCAGGGCCGGGGAGGCCGACATCATCGTGGCCGGCGGCGTGGAAAGCATGTCCGGCGCCCCCTACCTGCTGCCCAAGGGCACCCGCCAGGGCATCAAAATGGGCAACTACCAGGTGCAGGACCACATGGTGCTGGATTCCCTGACGGACGCCTTTGAAAACATCCACATGGGCATCACCGCCGAAAACATCGCCGAAAAATACGGCATCACCAGGGAGGAGCAGGACGCCTTTGCCTTTGATTCCCAGCAAAAGGCCATTGCCTCGGTGGATGCCGGGCTGTTTGATGAGGAAATCGTTCCCCTGCAGGTCCGGGTGGGCCGCGAGGAGGTCACCTTCGGCCGGGACGAATACCCCAACCGCAAGTCCACCCCCGAGAAGCTGGCCAAGCTGCGCCCGGCCTTCAAGAAGGACGGCACCATCACCGCGGGCAACGCCTCCGGCATCAACGACGGCGCCTCCTTTGTGGTGGTGGTGTCGGAAAAAGCCCTGAAGGAACACAATTTAACCCCCATGGCAGAGATCATCGGCATCGGCCAGGGGGGCGTGGAGCCGTCCATCATGGGCATGGGCCCGGTGCCCGCCATCCGCAAGGCCCTCACCAAGGCCGGCCTGAAGCTGTCGGACATGGAGCTGATTGAACTCAACGAAGCCTTTGCCGCCCAGTCCCTGGGGGTGCTCCATGAACTGAGCCAGGAGCACGGCATGGCCAAGGAAGAGATCATGAAGCGCACCAACACCGCCGGCGGCGCCATCGCCCTGGGGCATCCCGTGGGGGCCTCCGGCAACCGCATCCTGGTGACCCTGCTGCATGGCCTGAAGCGGGAAGGCAAGGACATCGGCCTGGCCTCCCTGTGCATCGGCGGCGGCATGGGCTGCGCCATTGTCGTCAAGCGGGTTTAAGGAGGAGAGAGCAAGATGAAACTGAAGGATAAGATTGTCATCATCACCGGGGCCGCCAAGGGCCTGGGCGGGGAAATGGCCCAGCTGTTTGCAAAAGAAGGCGCCACCGTCATCGCCTGCGACATGGCCCCCCTGACCTACGAGGCGGATAAGGTCCACTACCGTGAACTCAACGTGGCGGACGCCGCCGCCTGCGAGGCCCTCTTCAATGAGGTGAAGGAGCGCTACGGCCGCATCGACGTGCTGGTGAACAACGCCGGCATCACCCGGGACGCCATGACCCGGAAGATGACGGACGAGCAGTGGGACATGGTTTTAGACGTGAACCTGAAGGGCGTCTTCAACCTGACCCGCCATGTGGGCCCCTACATGCAGCAGCAGGGGGGCGGCAGCATCATCAGCATCTCCAGCGTCGTCGGGGTCTTTGGCAACATCGGCCAGGCCAACTATGCCGCCACCAAGGCCGGCATCATCGGCCTCACCAAGACCTGGGCCAAGGAGTTTGCCTTGAAGGGCGGCAACGTGCGGGTGAACTGCATCGCCCCGGGCTACACCATGACGGACATTCTGAAAACCGTGCCCCAGGACCTGCTGGACAAATTCGCCGCCATGACCATGCTGGGCCGGCTGGGCCAGCCCCACGAGATTGCCTCTGCGGCCCTGTTCCTGGCCTCTGACGACGCCAGCTACATCACCGGACAGGTGCTGCAGGTGGACGGCGGCATGCGCCTGTAATCAACGAGCATAGAAAGGCGGTTTTTGAATGGACAAACGGTTGAACATGCTGCAGGCTGCCAACCTGGTGCCTGACGGCAGCACGGTGATGATCGGCGGCTTTATCGGCTGCGGCTCCCCCCACCAGATCATCGACCACCTGGTGCACCGGGGTGCCAAGGACCTGACGGTGATTTGCAACGACACGGGCCGGCCGGAGTACGGCATCGGCAAGCTGGTGGTGGCCCGCTGCTGCAAGAAGATCATCGCCTCCCACATCGGGACCAACAGGGAGACCGGGCGGCAGATGATTGCCGGGGAACTGGAGGTGGACCTGGTGCCCCAGGGCACCCTGGCGGAGCGGGTGCGCTGTGCGGCCTACGGGCTGGGCGGCGTATTGACCCGTACCGGGGTGGGCACCCTGGCCCAGGAGAACAAGACGGTATTGATGCAGGACGGCGTGCAGTACCTGCTGGAAACGGCCCTCCACGCAGACGTGGCCCTCATTGCCGCGGACACGGCGGATGAATACGGCAACCTGGTGTTCAAGGCCTCCACCCGCAACTTCAACGTGGTGATGGCCGGCGCCGCCACCCACACCATTGCCTTTGTGAAGAAGATCGTGAAGGTGGGGGACCTGGATCCGGAGCACATCGTGGTGCCCGGGGCCTTTGTGGACTACATCGTCCTGGAGGAGGAAGCATGATGGACAAACAGCAGATGCAGGAATTCATCGCCAGGCGGGTGGCCCAGGAGCTGGCCGACGGTTCGATTGTCAACCTGGGCATCGGCCTGCCCACCCTGGTGGCCAACTACGTGCCCGAGGGGCGCAACGTGCTCTTCCAGTCGGAAAACGGCTTCATCGGCATGGGTCCGGCCCCGGAAGAGGGGCTGGAGGACGACAACCTGGTGAACGCCGGGGGCACCCATGCCACCATCCTGCCCGGGGGCGTCTTCTTTGACAGCGCCACCTCCTTTGGTATCATTAGGGGCGGCCATGTGGACGTGACGGTGCTGGGAGCCATGCAGGTGGACGAGCGGGGCACCATCGCCAACTACATGATTCCCGGCAAAATGGTGCCCGGCATGGGCGGCGCCATGGACTTGCTCTCCGGCGCCCGGCGGGTGATCGTGGCCATGGAGCATACCAACAAGGGCAACCCCAAGATGCTCAGGCAGTGCAGCCTGCCGGTCACCGCCGTCCACGTTGTGGACCTGGTGGTCACCGAGATGGGGGTGTTTGAGGTGACCGATGCGGGCTTCCACCTGGTGGAATACAACCCCGAGTACACGGTGGAGCAGATTCAGGCGGCCACCGAGGCCAGCTTCACCGTTGCCGAAGACCTCAGGGAGATGTCACCATAACCCAGCCCCAGCCCCGGGGATACAAGGGCGGTTAGATGCCTCTATTCCTTGACAAAACGGGCTGGAATTCGATAAAATATTTGTTGGTACAGAGGAGCAATACTGCGGTAGCTTGCCGATGAAAACGGAGCGGAATCCGGAGGCGTCAAGCGAAGGGCAGTGTTGCCGATGAGCGGGCTGGTTTCGCCTGGCCCGGCTCAGGTGTCGGCGCCACTGCGCAGGCACTGCCGTCAAGCCATTTGACGGAGCGCTGTCATGCTTTTGCATGGCAGCGTTTTTTCGTCCGGCGCCGGCCGGAACAGACGCTTTCATTGTTTGTCTAAAAACACACAGTATCATGTAAAAGGAGGATCCCATGAATTCCTACACCCTTGCGCAACTGAAGGTGGGGGACAGCGCATCCCTGGTCCGGGTTTTTACCGAGGAGGACGTGAAGCTGTTCGCCCAGGTCACCGGGGACACCAACCCCGCCCACCTGGATGCAGACTACGCCAAAGGCACCATGTTCAAGGAGCGCATCGTCCACGGCATGCTCACCGCCTCCCTGTTCAGCAGCCTGCTGGGCACCCGGCTGCCCGGCCTGGGCACCATCTACGTGGGGCAGACCTTGAAGTTCCTGCGCCCGGTGTATTTTCATGAGGAAATCACCGCCACCGTCACGGTGAAGGAGATCATGCCCGAGCGCAACCGGGTGATCATCGACTGCCAGGCGGTGAACGCCCAGGGGGAAACCGTCCTGGTGGGGGAAGCCACCATGATGCCCCCCAGGGACAGCCTGCGGCTGTGAGCCGCAGCAGGCCCGCCCGCTTCACAGCAAACCATCAACCAGCAAGAAGGAGGATGTCATGAAAACCATACTGAAACTGCGCCTGTCCCAGCAGGATGCCCACTACGGCGGCGGCCTGGTGGACGGCGCCCGCGCCCTGGCCCTGTTTGGCGATGCCGCCACGGAGCTGTTGATCCGCCACGACGGGGATGAGGGCCTCTTCCGTGCCTACGATCAGGTGGAGTTTTTGGCCCCCATGTACGCCGGGGATTTTGTGGAGGTCCACGCCGAAATCACCAAGGTGGGCAACAGTTCCCGGGCCATGAAGTTTGAATGCTACAAGGTCATCGCCCCCCGGCCGGACATCAGCCCCTCGGCTGCCGACCTGCTTTCTGAGCCCGTGCTGTGCTGCCGGGCCACCGGCACCTGCGTGGTGCCCAGGGGCAACCAGCGCAAGGGGGAGTAAATGGACAAGCTGATCATCACCTGCGCCATCACCGGGGCGGAGGTCACCAAGGAACACAACCCCGCAGTGCCCTACACCGCGGCGGAAATGGCCCAGTCGGCCTATGATGCCGTCCAGGCCGGGGCCGCCATCCTCCACATCCACGCCCGCTTTGACGACGGCCGCCCCACCCAGGAGGCGGCGCGCTACCAGGTTATCCTGGAGGCCATCAGGGAGCGCTGCCCGGACACCATTTTGCAGGTGTCCACCGGGGGCGCCACCGGCATGAGCCGGGCGGAGCGCCTGGCCCCCCTCAGCCTGAACCCAGAGATGGCCACCCTGGACTGCGGCACCCTCAACTTCGGCGGGGATGAGATCTTCATCAACACCGAAAACGACATCATCGCCTTTGCCGAGGCCCTGCAAACCCGGGGCATCTATAAGGAACTGGAGTGCTTTGAAAAAGGCCATGTGGACCTGGCCCTGCGCCTGCACAAAAAGGGCTTTATCATGGCCCCGCTGCACTTCAGCTTCGTGCTGGGGGTCAACGGTGGCATGACGGGGGAGGAGCGGGATTTCCGCTTCCTCAGGGAGAGCATCCCGGCGGACGCCACCTATTCCGTGGCCGGCATCGGCCGCTTTGAGTTCCCCCTGGCGGAGTACGCCATTGTAGACGGCGGCCACGTGCGGGTGGGCTTTGAGGACAACCTCTACCTGGAGCGCGGGGTGCTGGCCGCCTCCAATGCCCAGCTGGTGGAGAAGGTGGCGGCCCTGGCCCGCAAGCACGGCCGGGAGATTGCCAGCCCCGATGAAGCCCGGCAGATTTTGCAGATGAGGAGGAAGCCATGATGAAACCCTGTCCCTATGGCACCCACCGGGTGCTGGAACCAAAGGGGGCCATGCCCCAGGCCGCCCTGCGCATCGACAGCGGGATGCCCATGCAGGCCAATGAGCTGCTCATTGAGGTGGAAACCCTCAACGTGGACTCCGCCTCCTTCACCCAGATCAAGGAAGCCTGCGGCGGGGACCCTGCCAACATGGCGGAGATGATCCTGGACATCGTGAACACCCGGGGCAAGATGCAAAACCCCGTCACCGGCTCCGGCGGCATGCTGCTGGGCCGGGTGAAGGCCGTGGGCCCGGATTTTCCGGAGCAGCTGGCCCCGGGCACGGAGATTGCCACCCTGGTGTCCCTGTCCTTAACCCCCCTCACCATCCGTAGGATCAAGAAGATCCACCTGGACACCGACCAGGTGGACATCGAAGGGGAGGCCATCCTCTTTGAAACCGGCATCTATGCCAAGATTCCGGGGGACATGGACCGGAAGCTGTCCCTCTCCGCCCTGGACGTGGCCGGCGCCCCGGCCCAGGTGCACCAGCTGGTGAAAAAAGGCGACAGCGTCATGATCCTGGGGGCCTCGGGCAAGTCCGGCGTCCTGTGCTGTGTCCAGGCCAAAAAGGATGCCGGGGAAACCGGCAACATCATCGGCGTGTGCTATGACGAAAAAGAAACCGAGGAATTAAAGGCCCTTGCCTGCTGCGACCACATCATCATGGCAGACGCCCGCCGGCCCATGGAGGTGTATGAGAAGGTGCTGGCGGTCAACCATGGTGAGAAGGTGGACCTGGCCATCAACGTGGTGAACGTGCCGGATGCCGAGATGGCCACCATCCTGCCGGTGAAGCCCGGCGGCACGGTGTATTTCTTCTCCATGGCCACCTCTTTTGCCAAGGCCGCCCTGGGGGCGGAGGGCATCGCCAGCTCCGCCCGGATGCTCATCGGCAATGGCTACACCCCGGGGCATGCGGATTTCACCCTGAACCTCCTGCGCAGCCACCAGGGGCTTCGCGACCTCTTCAACGCCCGCTACGGGGAAAAGGAGTAAAACATGTCCATCGTCAACGACAGCTACCTGGCCCGCCGGGCCGCCTATTTTCCCAATGTCACCGACGAACAGTGGAACGACTGGAAATGGCAGGTGAAGCACCGCATCACCACCGTGAATGAGCTGCGCAAATACGTCAAGCTCAACCCCCAGGAGGAGCAGGACATCGAGGCGGTGCTGGCCCGCTTCCGCATCGCCATCACCCCCTACTACCTCACCCTCATCAACCCCGACAACCCCGAGGATTCCGTGCGGCTCCAGTGCATCCCCAGCCTGGCGGAAACCAACATCGGCCAGCACGACATGGCGGACCCCCTGGACGAGGACAAGGATTCCCCGGTGCCCGGCCTCACCCACCGCTACCCTGACCGGGTGCTCTTCCTGGTGACGGACATGTGCGCCATGTACTGCCGCCACTGCACCAGGCGCCGCTTTGCCGGGCAGAAGGACAGCGAGTCCCCCGCCGCCCGGATCCAGGCGGGGATTGAGTATATCAGGAATACCCCCCAGATCAGGGACGTGCTGCTCTCCGGCGGCGATGCCCTGCTGCTGTCTGACAAAAAGCTGGAGCACATCATCAGCCAGCTGCGGGAGATCCCCCATGTGGAGGTAATCCGCATCGGCACCCGGGCCCCGGTGGTGATGCCCCAGCGCATCACCGACGACCTGGTGAACATGCTGAAAAAATACCACCCCATCTGGGTGAACACCCATTTCAACCACTATAACGAGATTACCTCGGCCTCAAAGGAGGCCTGCGCCAAAATGGCGGATGCCGGCATCCCCCTGGGTAACCAGAGCGTGCTGCTGCGCAATGTGAACGACTGCGTCAACATCATGCGCACCCTGGTCACCCGCCTGGCGGCCATCCGGGTGCGGCCCTACTACCTCTACCAGTGCGACCTGTCCATGGGGATTGAGCACTTCCGCACCCCGGTGTCCAAGGGCATTGAAATCATTGAGGGCCTAAGGGGCCATGTCTCCGGCTTCTGCGTGCCCACCTTCGTGGTGGATGCCCCGGGCGGCGGCGGCAAGATCCCGGTGATGCCCAACTACATCCTGTCCTCCTCCCCCTCCAAGACCGTGCTGCGCAACTACGAAGGGGTCATCACCACCTACACCGAGCCCGACGGCTACAACGACGTGTGCACCTGCGAGGCCTGCCAGGTGGCCACCCCCCGGGAAGGCGTGGCCTCCCTCCTGGCCGGGATGAACCTGGCCATCGAGCCCAAGACCCTGGAGAGGAGGGAGCGCGCATCCAAGCCTTGAAGGACCTGATTGCGCCCCACCGCTCCCTGTGCATCGTGGGCAACGCCAAGAACGCAGGGAAGACCACGGTATTAAACGCCCTGGTGCAGGCCCTGCCGGACACCCCATTGGGCCTCAGCTCCATCGGCCTGGACGGGGAGGACCTGGACACCGTGTCCTTCCTGCCCAAGCCCCGGATCCAATTGCCACCAGGCAGCCTGGCGGCCACGGCGGCAGACTGCCTCCAGGAGGCTACGGCGGCCTGTGAGGTGCTGGAGGACACCGGCATCCGGACGGCCCTGGGGAACATCCTCATCCTCCGGGTAACGGGGGCAGGCAACCTGCTGCTGGGGGGCCCTTCCACCACCCGGGGGATGGATTTGGCCCTCAAGGCCCTGGCCCGCCACGGGGCCCAGAAGCTGCTGATTGACGGCGCCTTTTCCCGGCAGTCCCACGCCATGGCGGGGGAGGCCCTGGTGTATGTGGTGGGGGCCCACCAGTCCCCCCTGATGGACAGGGTGGTGGACAGCGCGGCCCTGGCCCTCCAGGTCTTTGACCTGCCGGCGGCAGATCCCCGCCACCAGTTCCTGAAGGACCAGGGCCAGGCCGGCTGGCTGGACCCTGAAGGCGTCTTCCACCCCCTGGGCTTTGCCTCCGTCCTGGGCCAGGCGGAGGGGCTGCTGTCGCGTTTGCCCCGGGAGGCCGCCTGGCTTTATGTGCCCGGGGCCCTGGACGGCGCCCTGGTGAAGGTCCTGGTGAAGGCCCGCCATGAGGCCCGGTTTGACCTCATCATCCAAAGCCCCCTGTCCCTGGTGATGCCGGACGAGCAGCTGAAGAAGCTCTTCCTGCTCAAGCGGGACATCCGGGTGCTGTCCCCCCTCAAGGTGGCCTTTGTGGCCTTCAACCCCATTTCCCCGGCCGGCCATGCCTTTGACAGCGCTGATTTTCGCAGGGCGCTGGCCAGGAAGACCCGCCTCCCCCTCATCAATGTACTGGAGGAATCGCTTTGAAACCCATGAACAAACTGAACTTGAACCAGGACACCATCGCCCAGTGCCGGGCCCTGGCGGCAGACATCGCCCAGGAGGTGCAGGATTTCATCGACCTGCATACCACCCTGTCCGTGGAGCGCTCCGTGCTGCGCCTGCTGGGCGTGGACGGCGTGGATGCCTTTGACGTGCCCCTGCCCAACCTCTTTGTGGACCAGGTGAAGGAGGAGGGGGACCTGTCCCGGGGCATCAGCGTCTACCTGGCCAGCGCCCTCACCGCCACCGGCCTGTCCCTGGAGGATTTTTGCGGGCAGTTTCTGTCCGGCGGGGTAAAGCTGACGGGGCATCCCCTCCTTTCCCGGGAGCAGGCCCAGGCTGTGCTGCAGCCCTACCTGGAGCAGGCCTTTGCCACCATCGCAGAGAACCGGGCCTACCGGGAAGCCCAGCTGGCCCGCTTTGGCCCCACGGAGCCGGAGATCTATGTCATCGTCGCCACCGGCAACATCTATGAGGACGTGAAGCAGGCCCAGGCCGCTGCCATGGCGGGGGCGGATGTGATTGCCGTCATCCGCTCCACCGGCCAGTCCCTCCTGGACTATGTGCCCTATGGCGCCACCACCGAGGGCTTTGGCGGCACCCTGGCCACCCAGGAAAACTTCCGCATCATGCGCAGGGCCCTGGACGAGGCGGGGGAGCAGCTGGGCCGCTACATCAAACTGGTGAACTATGCCTCCGGCCTGTGCATGCCGGAGATCGCCGCCATGGGGGCCCTGGAGCGCCTGGACATGATGCTCAACGACAGCATGTACGGCATCATCTTCCGGGACATCAACATGCAGCGCACCTTTGTGGACCAGTATTTTTCCAGGTCATTAAACGCCCTGGCGGGGATCACCATCAACACCGGGGAGGACAACTACCTAACCACCGCCGACGCCATCGAGGGCGCCCACACCGTCCTGGCCTCCCAGTTCATCAACGAGCGCTTCGCCATCTTGGCCGGCCTGCCGGAAAAGCAGATGGGCCTGGGCCACGCCTTTGAAATCAATCCGGAACTGGAGGACAGCTTCCTTTTGGAGATTGCCCAGGCACAGATGGCCCGGGAGATCTTCCCCGAGGCGCCCCTTAAATACATGCCTCCCACCAAGCACTCCACCGGCAACATCTTCCAGACCCAGGCGGTGGACACCCTTTTCAACGCCGCTACGGTGATGACGGGGCAGTCCATCCACCTGCTGGCCATGATGACCGAGGCCATCCACACCCCCTTCCTGGCGGACCGCCACCTGGCCATCAAAAACGCCGTGATGGTGAAATCCGCCATGCGCCACATGGCGGAGGAAATCACCTTCCGCGAGGACGGCATTATTATGAAACGGGCCCACAGCGTGCTGGACCAGGCCCGGGACCTGCTCCTTCAGATCCGGGAAACCACCATGTTCGGCGCCCTGGCCCAGGGCATCTTCGCCGATGTCAGGCGGGAGATGACCAGCGGCAAGGGGCTGGAGGGGGTTGTCAAAAAGCACGCGGAGTATTTCAACCCGGCCATGGACCACATCAGGGAGGCGCTCAAATGACCATCAGACCTTATGGCGACACACAAAACGACGGCAAGGTGCAGCTGTCCTTCACCCTGCCGGTAAACGGCGGGGCCCATGGCATGGCCTGCGCAAAAGACCTGGCCCGGCAGATGGGCATGCCCAACCCCGAGGTGGTGCACTATGAGCAGATGGGGGAGGGCTTCTCCATGTATGTGGTCTACGGCATGGTGCCCTTTGGGGTGGACCCGGACACCGTGAAGGTGGCCGAGGTGGAGTCCCCCGTGATGAGCATGGGGGAAATCGAGGAGATGATCCGCGACCAGCTGGGCCGGGAGGTGGTCTTTGTGGGCGCCTCCACCGGCACCGACGCCCACACCGTGGGCATTGACGCCATCATGAACATGAAGGGCTACGCCGGCCACTACGGCCTGGAGCGCTATGAGGGGGTGCGGGCCTACAACCTGGGCTCCCAGGTGCCCAACGCCGTTCTCATCAAAAAAGCCCTGGCGGTGGATGCCGACGTGCTGCTGGTGAGCCAGACCGTCACCCAGAAAGATGTCCACCTCCACAACCTGGTGGAATTGGTGGAGCTGCTGGAGGCCGAGGGCCTTAGGGACCGCTTCCTCCTTCTGTGCGGCGGCGCCCGCATCACCCACGAGCTGGCCAAGGAATTGGGCTATGACGCCGGCTTTGGCCCCGGCAAATTCGCCGAGGACGTGGCCTCCTTTGCGGTGCAGGAGTTGATCAGCCGGGAGAAGCGGGGCTGACAACGAATAAGCGAAAAAACAGGAGCGGTGGAGATGGTTCCACCGCTCCTGATGTTTGGTGTCAAAATCTTTATGTGCCTTTGTTCTCCGCTTTTATGAAGAGTTCAAAGTTGCGATCGTAATACTACTCTAAAACGTTAACGCCTCATTTAACCATTGACGTCTTGTAATGGATGCGATTCTACCAGGCTCTGCACACAATGCTCTGACCGTGGCACACAATCGGTCAATCACTGCCTCAAGGCTTCTGAAGATTTCATTTCGGAAGCCTTTTTCTCTTACTTCATCCCAG